>OFHM01000761.1_pt1 | contig 24732 bp, 25 predicted proteins | sample 1521311 | NCBI WGS metagenome assembly OFHM01 (sample SAMEA3504083, study PRJEB24116) | mouse gut metagenome | biome: mouse gut; feature: mouse-associated habitat; material: faeces | place: Denmark | collected 2011 | reverse complement strand
CGCCGTCTCTGCCGCAGCCGCCGCGGGGACGGCCGGTCCTGCCAGCACCGCCGCCAGGGCGATCAGCTCCAGGGCCGCCAGGGCCGAGAGCAGGTAGATGACAAACGTATATTTCCCAAATCGCGCCATAGGCAGCCTCGCTTCCCTCTGTTCTCCTGAGTAGTATACCATGGAAGATGGGAAATTTCCACAGGAATTTCTCCGTCCGGTCCCGGAGGGCGGAAAGGGATATGGCCGCGCCATTGTCACAGAGCCCGTCCGGCGCATATTCTGGAGGGAGAATCTGAAGAGGTCAGGAGGAGGAACCATGACACAATCTACGCACTTCTTTCTAGGCGCCAACAGCGGCCGGGGCTTTCGGAATCTGTTCGACCGCTTCTGCGCGCCGGAGAACCACTGGGATCTGCTGGTGCTCAAGGGGGGACCCGGGGCGGGGAAGTCCACCATGATGCGCAGAATCGGCGCGGCGATGGAGGAACGGGGGGAGCAGGTGGAGTACCTGTACTGCTCCGGAGACCCCAAATCCCTGGACGGGGTACATATTCCGCGCATCAGGGCCGCCGTGGTGGAGCTGGAGAAAGCCGGATACGTCCAGCGCCGCCAGACCACCGATAAAGCCGGGAAATTCGGTGCCAACGAGTATATCATCCGGGAGTACCCCGCTTCCCACGAACCGCCCCCGGAAGGGCCGTCTTCGGCTTCTCCGTTGTCGGAAAATCCGATGACGGCAGAACCGTCCACGGCTTCCACGCAGACGGAAAAGACCACGCAATTAAATAAAGACCTACAAACAAAAGAAAACAAAATACTGACTTCACAAAGTACGGAATTCTCTTCCTTCCCTTCTGCCCCTTCCACGGACACCGCCCCTGCGGCAGCACAACCGCCAGAAGCGAAGGGAAGGAAACGGAGCAGGCGCATCAGTATGAGCAAGGGTGAGATGGATGCCTATCGGGAGATGATCCGGGAGAACATCTGCTATGACGATTTTGTGCAGGAGCGCCCCTATGACGTGGGCCAGCTGGATGAGATGGTAGAGTTGATGGTGGAGGCCGTCTGCTCCAAAAAGGAAACGATCCGGGTGGCGGGGAATGACTTCCCCCAGGCGGTGGTGAAGTCCCGACTGCTGAAGCTGGACGGGGAACATATCCGCTTCGTGTTCGACTGCCTTCGTGAGAACACCACCCAGGTACGGAATATGAAACAATACCTTCTGGCGGTGCTGTACAATGCCCCAATGACCATTGAGAATCACTACGCTGCCCAGGTCAACCATGACCTCTATGGTGAGGGAGCGGCGGCATAGGTTGGACGATCATGCAGAAACAGCACCGTGGTACTGTTTCAAAATTTCTCAGGCGGCTTTGTGGCGGGGAGCGTGGTGTTCAGCAGATCACCCGCTCGTACACCCAAAGCGTCCGCAATGTTGTATAATACTTCGAGAGAAAATGGACGCACAATGTTGGGAGCTTCAATGGAACTCAGATGGGAACGGCTGATCTTTGCCTTCTCCGCCAGTTTCTCCTGGGATAACCCCTGCATTTTTCGGAGGCTGGCAATCGTCAAACCAAGTTCAATAAACCTGTCTCGATTGCAGAATCCTACTTCCTTGCTCATGCACTGTGTCCCCTTGTGTTTGAGATGCACTTATTATAAATTTTTTGCGTTCAGTTATCCGCTTTTGATATTGAGCTATTGACTAATATTTTGAGCAAATATATAATAAAGAGAACATACGCACATTCCAATCGGTTGAACCGGGTACGCTACCAGGGACCAAATCTATGAAAACAGGAAGGTCATATAGCTATGATTTATACGGAAGATATCAAAAAAGAACTGGATGCTATCCTCAAGGCGTTTGATGCCTATATCGAGGAGCAGAGCTACTTCGACATCGTCTACTCCAAGAAAATCGGGTATGTCTGGATTCTGGCAGACCATCCGGGCGATGCAGGCGCAGTGCAACTCGACACACCGGAAACCATGCTGGATATGCTTTTCAACGAGATCATTAACGATGTGATTAACTCCCCCGAAAACAAGACACATATCCCCGATTCTCGTACTCTGACGGAGTGGGAGGAGGCGGAGAGCCGCCGCCGGATTACTGCTATCTTGGAAACGATAGAGATCAAAGGAGAGGATTGCTTGGACTTTCTCGACTATCTGGACAGCTATCTCAACGATTATCAGGAGCGGTATAGTGAGGGCAATGGGGAGTGATGGAGAAAAGCTGCAAGTTAAATGGCCCTAAGCGACTTTTTCGCTTAGAGCCATTTTGTCATCCTTTTATTATAGCGGGATTGCACCTGCATGGGTATAAGCAGCCTGCGCTAATTCAATGAAATATCTTGTACTCTCCCGCACATCATCCCGGTGATAGCCCAAAACGCATTTCATATGCTCGGGGCAGTCGAAGGGAACCCAAACAAATTCCCCGTTGTGGTCGTTGGCAAAACCGGGAGACATCACGATCCCCTTTCGCGCGGCGACATTTGCCATCGCCGTTTCATGGTCAGGACAGTTCAAAATCTGGACTTGACCGGAAGCAACAATCCGGTTCTGCACCACCACCATCTCTGCCGGGGAGCCGCCGCCTACCATGAATATCCGCCCGGCAAGGTCGTCTGCGCTCAGAATTTCCTTTGTGGCCAGAGGATCGTCTTTGCATACAACAATATAAAAATGACTGTCATACAACGGCGCTGTGCGCACACTGGAGAAGCGTTTTAATTCTGATTCTCTGGCGAATAAAATATCCTGCTCTCCACGCAAAAACAGATCTAACCGGTTCTCGCCATATAAAAATTTAATATTCAGCGCCACATGGGGCATCGCCGCCTCAAACCGCTGCATGATCTGAGGCAGAAAATAAATGCAGGAGCGCATCGGAATACATACATTCAGCGCCTCGCTGTACTGCGAACTCATATTCTGTCCCTGCTCCACCGCCGCTTTCAATTCTGTTCGGATACGCCGAAGTTCTGTACAGAAACGCGCTCCTGCGGGCGTTAGATCAGCCCCTTTCCCTGTGCGCTCAAACAGGCGGAAACCGATCTCATTTTCCAGGCATTGGATCTGATACGTCAATGCTGGCTGGCTGATAAAAAGATTCTCTGCCGCCCGGCTGAAGTTCAAGGTATGGGACAGCTCCAGCGCACAATCCATCTGTTTCGTTGTCATAGAAGTCCCCCGCTTTCATCGCTATAAAAAAATCAAATTAACTATAGCATTTTTCGATTAGACTTTCAAGCTGTTGATGCCTATAATAATCATCAACAGGAGAAAACATCAACGGCAAAAGAAAGGGTGAAAGCAGTATGAACGAAACTGCCGGAACATTGACGCTTCATAATGGCGTCCAGATTCCAATTCTTGGCTTTGGCACATGGCAGATACCGGGGTTCCAAACCGCGAAATGTGTGACTGCCGCGGTCAAGTCCGGGTATCGAAACTTTGATACCGCAGAGGGCTACATGAACGAGAAGGGGCTTGGCGAAGGAATCAAACGCGCCATCCATGATCTCGGTGTCAAGCGCGAGGAACTGTTTGTCAGCACAAAAGTCTGGAACAGCCACCGTGGACATGATAAAACGCTGCGGGCGTTTGATGAATCCATGAAAAAGCTGGGACTGGAATACCTGGACCTCTACTTAATCCACTGGCCTGCCGTGGCCCGTTGGCACGATGACTGGCGGGAAATCAACCGCTCCACATGGCGGGCTTTTGAGCAGCTGTACCGGGAGGGCCGGGTCAAAGCCATCGGCGTCAGCAACTTCCTCGCTCACCATGTGCGGGCGTTGACAGAGGACAGCGACATCAAGCCTATGGTGAATCAAATCGAGTATCATCCGGGCTTCGGCCAGATTGAAAGCGCGGCGTACTGCCAGGCCAATGATATTGTTGTGGAGGCATGGAGTCCTCTGGGCAGCGGAGGTGTGCTGCGGAACGGAGAATTGGCCCGGATCGCTGGAAAGTATGGCAAAACAACTTCTCAAGTCTGCATCCGTTGGCTGCTCCAGAAAAAGATCGTCCCGCTTCCCAAATCCACCCATGAAAAATACATCATTGAGAATGCGGATGTATTTGACTTTGCGCTGTCGGCAGAGGATATGGCGGCGATTGACGCCATTCCTTACTGCGGAGGAATGCGGTTTGACCCGGACAGCGCGTGGTCATAAAGCGGAAAGGAAACAGAATGATGAAAGCGGTCGCAGTCAAGGAAACGACTACCCTGCACAACGGCATAGAGATGCCCTTGGTGGGTTTGGGCGTGATGCATATGTACGGCAGCGAGTGTGTCCGGGCCATCTGCGAGGCGGTGGATACCGGCTACAGGATGATCGACACTGCCGCGATTTACGGAAACGAAGGAGCGGTTGGCAGAGGCATCCGGGAGTGCGGCGTGGACCGGGAGGAGTTGTTTGTCACCACCAAGCTGTGGGTGCAGGACGCCAGCTATGAACGGGCAAAGCAGGCTTGTGAAACCTCCCTGCAAAATATGGGCCTGGAGTATCTGGACCTCTATCTGATCCATCAGCCCCTGGGAGATATTTACGGCGCATGGAGAGCTATGGAGGAGCTGCTGGACGAGGGCAAAGTACGGGCAATTGGTGTTTCCAATCTGAACATTGGACGGCTGGTGGACTTGTCCATGCACAACCGGGTGATCCCCCATGTCAGTCAGGTGGAGATCCATCCCTTTTACCAGCAGGCAGCGGCTGTTCAGGAGATGAAAAACCTGGGCGTTCAGCCGGAGGGATGGGCGCCTTTCGCGGAAGGGCGGAACGATATTTTCCGAAACAAGGTGCTGGAATCCATTGGGAAAAAGCATGGCAAAACACCAGCTCAGGTCATTTTGCGCTGGGATGTGCAGCGGGGGATTTCCGTCATTCCGAAGTCCACCAATCCGGCCCGTATCCGTGAAAATTATGATATCTGGGATTTTGAGCTGACTGCCGAGGAAATGAAACAGATCGGCGGCATGGACAAGGGAAAGGAATTGTTCTTTGAACATGACAGTCCTGAGATGGCTCGAATGTTTGGCAATTACCATATCCACTGAATGTATGCGGAGGAAGCAAAAATGGCAGGCATTTTAACGATTTATTTTTCCATGAAGGGCCAGACAATCGGCCCAGGTATGAAGATCGCCTATCAGGAAAAGGGCAACACGAAAATCGCCGCCGAGTTTATCCAGAAAGCTGTGGGCGGAGAGCTGTTCGAGATCGAGGCTGACCGGAACTACTCTGAGGACCACATGGTCCTGATCAACGAGGCCAAGCAGGAACTGAACGCTGGGACCCGCGTCCCGGTCAAACAGTACCCGGATGCGCTGGAGCAGTACGATACTATTTTCCTGGGCTACCCCAACTGGTGGAACACTATGCCCATGGTGCTGTTTACCTTCCTGGAACACTACGATTGGACCGGTAAGCGCATGATACCCTTCTGTACCAACGAGGGCAGCGGCATCGGTGACAGTGTGCGGGACATCAAAAAAATCTGCAAGGGCGCGGATGTGGACAGCGGCACTTCCTTCACCGGTTCCCGTGTGAGCAGTTCCGAGGCCAAAATTGCAGAATGGGCGAAAAGCAAACTATAAGCGGAGGATATCACAATGAAAAAATTAGGATTTGGCACCATGCGTCTCCCCACTCTTGGGGATGATTCCAAGGTCGATCTGGAGCGGTTCAAGGAGATGGTGGACCGCTTTCTGGAACAGGGGTTTACTTACTTCGACACCTCCTATGTTTATCACGGCGGCATGAGCGAGTCCGCGCTGAAGGAGGCTCTGGTGGACCGCCATCCCCGTGACCACTTTACCATCACCACCAAGCTGCCTATCTTTCTGGTGAAGGAAAAGGCAGATGTGCGCCGTTTCTTCCAAGAGCAGCTGACCCGGCTGGGGACGGACTATATAGACTACTACTGGCTCCACGCCGTCAACGCCGCCACCTACGAGACAGCCAAGCAGTCCGATGCTTTTGGGGAACTGGCGGCTTTGAAAGCGGAGGGACTGACCCGGCACATCGGGCTGTCCTTCCACGACAGCGCGGAAGTGCTGGACCGTATCCTGACGGAACATCCGGAGATGGAGTATGTGCAGCTCCAACTCAACTATTTTGATTGGGAAAGCAGCAGCGTCCAGGCCCGGACGTGCTATGAAACCGCAGTCAGGCACGGCAAACAGATTGTGGTCATGGAGCCGGTCAAGGGCGGCTCTCTGGCGAAGCTGCCGGAGGAGCTGGAGCAGATCTACCGCAAGGAACAGCCGAATCTTTCCACAGCCTCCTGGGGTATCCGTTTTGCGGCCAGCCTGCCCCATGTGCTGGTAGTGCTGTCCGGTATGTCCAACATGGAGCAGGTGGAGGACAACACCTCCTATATGAAGGACTTCCAGCCTCTGAGCGGTGCGGAGCAGGATGCCGTGAAACAGGTGGTGACCGCTATCAAGAGCAAAATCACCGTGGACTGTACTGCCTGCGGCGCCTGCACAGAACAATGCCCCCAGCACATCCCCATGTCTGCCTACTTCGATATGTATAACGAACACTGCCAGATGAACAAATACACCAACGGTATGGTCTATTACGCCAACTTCCCTGCTGAAGCTGGTAAGGCATCCGCGTGTACCGGCTGCGGGAAGTGTGAGGCAGTCTGCCCCCAGAAATTGCCCATCCAAGCGCTCTTAAAAGAAGTCAAGACCGCTTTTGAAATGTAAAGGAGGAATTTTTATGGAATATACAACACTGAAAAATGGCGTCACAATGCCGCTGCTGGGCTTCGGCGTGTTCCAGGTGCCGGAGGGCGATGTGTGCGAGGAAAGCGTCTGCAACGCGCTGACGGCTGGCTACCGTCTGATCGACACAGCGGCTGTCTATGGCAACGAGGCGGCTGTGGGCCGGGCCATCCGCCGCAGCGGGATTCCCCGCAAGGAGCTGTTTGTCACGACAAAGCTGTGGGTGCAGGACCAGGGATATGAGAACGCGAAAAAGGCGGTTGCCGTCTCGCTGGAAAAGCTGGGGCTGGATTACCTCGATCTCTACCTGATTCATCAGCCCTTTGGCGATGTGTACGGCTCCTGGCGGGCCATGGAGGAACTCTACCAAGCGGGGACCCTCCGTGCTATCGGCGTGTGCAACTTCACCGATGTACAACTTGCTGATCTGGCGGAGTTCAACGAGATCGCACCCATGGTCAATCAGATCGAGATGCACCCGTATTTCCCCCAATTTGAACGGGAGGATGTTCACAAACAGTACGGCGTGCAGCTGGAGGCATGGGGGCCGCTGGCCGAAGCGAAAAACGGCATTTTTGAACATGAGAAGCTGCGCGCCATCGGCGGCAAGTATGGAAAGTCCGTGGCTCAGGTCATCCTGCGCTGGCATATCCAGAGAGGCGTGGCCGCGATTCCCAAGTCTGTCCACAAAGAGCGCATTGAAGAAAATATCAATATTTTTGACTTTGCACTCTCAGCGGAGGACATGGACGCCATCGCCGCCCTGGATACAAAAGAGGGGCTGTACGGCACGACCTTCAACAGCGCGGCCTCCGCTAAAATGCTGAAAGATATTAAAATTCACGATTGACCGGAGGAATTCAATATGGACGTGAAGAACCTGAGCGTATTCCCCACCGGAGGCCCCAATGATGTCTTTGCCCAATATTTTGTTGGGCAGAGCTACCTCCATATGCTCTCCACCCAGCAGGTTTTTATTGGGAACGTAACCTTTGAGCCTGGATGCCGGAACAACTGGCATATTCACCATGCGAAAAGCGGCGGCGGGCAGATTCTCCTGGTCACTGCCGGGAAGGGCTGGTATCAGGAGTGGGGCCAGCCCGCAAAGGAACTGCGGCCCGGCGATGTGGTGAATATCCCGGCCAATGTGAAGCACTGGCATGGCGCGGCGGTGGATTCCTGGTTCGCGCACCTGGCGGTGGAGGTCCCCGGCGAGGACTGCTCCACGGAGTGGTGCGAACCGGTGGATGCGGAAGCCTATCAAAAACTTTAGTATTCGGAGGAATTTGACATGGATCAGACTTATATCACACTGAATAACGGCGCAAAAATCCCGCAATTCGGCATGGGCGTATTCATGGTCCCCGCCGGTGACGAAACCAAGAACGCCTGCCTGGATGCTTTGAAGATGGGCTACCGCCACATTGACACCGCCCACGCCTACCAGAACGAGCGCAGTGTGGGCGAGGCCGTTCGGGAGAGCGGTATCCCCAGGGAGGAAATCTGGGTCACGTCCAAGCTCTGGCCCAGCGAGTACGGCGAGGGCAAGACGATGGAGGGCATCGACAAAATGCTTGCTCGTCTGGACATCGGCTACATTGATTTGCTCCTGCTCCACCAGCAGGTTGGCGATTACATGGGGGCCTGGAAGGATATGGAGAAAGCCGTGGCACAGGGCAAGGTCCGCACGATTGGCCTGAGCAATTTTGAATCTGACCGGCTGGAGGAAGTGATCGCCGCTGCTGAAATCAAGCCCGCTGTTTTGCAGGTAGAACTGCATCCCTACTTCCAGCAGAACGCGCTGAAGGAGCGGGTGGCCCCCTATGGCACAGTCATGGAGGCGTGGTATCCCCTGGGCCACGGAGACAGCGGCTTGATGAATGAGCCGGTATTTACCCAGCTTGCCCAGAAGTATGGCAAGACCAACGCTCAGATCATCCTCCGCTGGCACATCCAGGAGGGAACCATCATCTTCCCCAAGTCCACCAATCTCCAGCACATCCAAGACAACTTCAACATCTTTGATTTTGAGCTGACAGGGGATGAAATGGCACAGATCCGGGCGCTGGACTGCGGCAAGCGGTACTACACCGCCACCCTGGCGGAGCAGGAGCAAAACTTTACCGCCTGGGGGCCGGAGGACTGATGGAAGCAAATATCATGGGCAGTCTGCCCATCGGCAGGCTGCTGAGGAAAATGTCCATGCCGCTGATCTTCTCCATGCTGGTGCAGGTGCTGTACGGACTGGTAGACAGTCTGTATGTTGCCCAGCTCGGTGACAACGCCCTGACCGCCATCTCTTTGTGTATGCCGGTTCAGTATTTGGTGCTGGGCGTGGGAACCGGCATCGGTGTAGGCGTTAACTCGGTTCTTTCCAAAAAGCTGGGGGAAAAGGATCAGGCTGGTGTCAATCTGACCGCCGGAAACGGATTTCTTCTGCTGTGGGTGGTCATGATCCTGTTTGCCATTTTGGGCCTGACAGCCATGACGCCCTTCTACCAGGCGCAAACGGACATTCCCGAGATTCTGGAGATGTGCATCTCTTACAGCGAGGTGCTGTGCGTATTCTCATTTGCGGCCCTTCATCAGATCATCATGGAACGGCTTCTCTCCGCCATTGGACGGGCGGACCTGACCATGATCCCCATGCTGACTGGAGCCATTGTCAACATCATTTTAGACCCCATCATGATCTTCGGCTGGCTGGGCTGTCCTGCTATGGGAATCGCCGGCGCGGGAATCGCAACCGTGACCGCGCAAGCGGTGGCGGCGCTGGTAGGGCTGGGCCTTAACATCCGCTTCAACCGGAATATTCATATGACCAGAGCCTCTTTTGCCGTCAACTGGCCTGTCCTTGGTGAGATTGTGAAGATTGGCGTTCCCGTAGCGTTGAGCCAATGCCTGATTGCGCTGATGGCCTTCGGTATGAACAATATCCTGCTGAAGCTGTCGGCCCTGGCTCCGGGCATCTATGTGATTTTCATTCGCCTCCAGAGTTTTGTGGTCATGCCCTCCAGCGGTATGAGCAATGCAGGCATCTCCATCATTGCTTACAATTACGGCGCAAGAGAAAAGCGCCGTGTTGTGGATACCCTGTGGATCAGCCTGCGGGTCAATCTGGTAATCGCACTGTTCGGTATGCTGGTGTTTCTGCTGTTTCCCCGCCAGCTGCTCGCCATGTTCAACGCCTCAGACGCTATGTCGGAGATCGGTATTCCGGCGCTCCGCATGATTGCGGGAGCGTTGGTACTGACAACCAGTACGCAGATTCTCTCCGGCTTCTTGCAGGCGCTGGGCCAGGGAACCGCCAGCTTTGTGGTGGCAATCTCTCAAGCGGCGTTTCTGCTGCTGAGCGCGTGGCTGCTGTCCCTGACCGGCAGCGCCGTTCTGGTATGGCTGGCCTTTCCCATCATGGAGGTCCTGCGATTTGTAATCGCGGCGGTTATGGTAGGCCATACCTATCAGGGAAAACTGGCTGTATTGCAGCCGCAGGCGGCGTAATGGTACAAATGTCCGCAAAGCGGGGACAACCGGATTTGCGGTTGTCCCCGCTTGCGGGTGATAGGAGTATCGGCTATGAATTTCTCAAATGTCCTTGTGAGCGCACTGGAACCGAGACAGCGAATTGAGAAAAGCCGCCAGCGTTTTTCCAACCAGGATCTGTTCCGGTTGATCGTACCCATTCTTGTGGAACAGCTTCTGACCATGCTGGTAGGCATCGCGGACACGCTGATGGTCAGCTATGCCGGGGACGCGGCAGTGTCAGGCGTGTCGTTGGTCAACCAACTGAATAACATCTTTATCTTCATTTTTGGAGCGGTAGCCTCTGGCGGAGCCGTGGTAGCCAGTCAGTATGTGGGACGCCGGGACAGAGACAACGGAGTGGGTGCCGCCAGTCAACTGGTCATGCTGACGGCGCTGATCTCCCTGGCATCCATGGGAGGGTCCATCTTATTCCGAACCCAACTGCTGGGCCTGCTGTTTGGCCGGGTGGAAGCGGACGTGATGGACGCCTGTGTCACCTATCTGGTGATCTCCGCTCTCTCGTTCCCGGCACTGGCGGTCTACAACAGTGTGTCCGCCTTGTTCCGCAGTATGAACAAGACCCGCGCCATCATGAACGTCTCCATCGCCATGAACTGCATCAATGTAGTGGGCAATGCTGTCGGCATTTTTGTCCTCCATGCTGGCGTGGCAGGCGTAGCGGTGCCATCGCTGATTTCCCGTACATTCGCGGCGGTTGTCATGCTGGCGCTGGCCTTCCGGCAGGACAACACGCTGTACCTCCGGCTCCGGCAGGCCTTTGCCTGGGACGGCGGGATGGTGCGGCGTATTTTGAGCATCGCTATTCCCAGCAGCGTAGAAAACGGCTTGTTCCAGCTTTCCAAGGTGGCGCTGTCCAGCATCGTAGCTCTGTTTGGCACGATAGAGATTGCCGCCAATGGCGTGGCTCAGAGCTTCTGGTCTATGGCCGCCCTGTTCTGCATCGCCTTCGGCTATGCCTTTGTCACAGTGATCGGCCAGTGCATGGGAGCAGGGGACGTTGAAGCGGCGGACTACTATAACAGGAAGCTGCTGCGGATCACTTATCTTGGCTCCGCTGTCTGGAACGTCCTGATTTTTGCACTGACGCCGCTGGTGTTGATGCTTTACAGCCTGTCCAGCGAGGCAAAAGAGCTGGTGATTGTTCTGGTACTGATTCATGGGATAGGAAACGCGATTCTTTGTCCGCTGGCTTTTTCTCTCTCCAACGGCCTGCGGGCGGCGGGGGATATTCGCTATACCATGTTTGCCTCGATTTTTGCCACGGTGATCTGCCGGGTGGCGCTGTCTGTGCTGTTCGGGCTGTGGCTTGATATGGGTGTGACCGGCATCACCTATGCCATGGTGGGCGATTGGCTGATTAAGGCGATTTTGATTGTAGTCCGCTACCAGAGTCGGAAGTGGACCGAGTTTAAGGTAATATAAACGAACAGAAAGGAAAACGCACGATATGGAAAAGCGCATTTTAGGAAATGGACTGGAAGTGTCTGCGGTTGGCCTGGGGTGCATGGGCATGACCCACACCTTTGGCGCGGCGGCTGACAAAACAGAAATGGTCAAGGTGATTCAGGGAGCCGTGGAGCAGGGATACACTTTCTTTGACACGGCAGAGGTCTACGTCAGTGATGATGGTTCCGATGAGCATAACGAGGATTTGGTTGGAACCGCACTGAAGCCTTACCGGGATCAGGTGAAGATCGCCACCAAGTTCGGCATCTCTTTCAAACCCGGCGGTGGATTCCTTTACGACACCAGGCCTGAGAAAATCCGCGCCTCCCTGGAAACCTCCCTGCGGCGGCTCCAGACAGACCATGTTGACCTCTATTACCTGCACCGCTATGATCCGGACGGCCATATTGAGGATGTTGCCGAGGTGATGGGGCAGCTTATCAAAGAGGGAAAAATCCTCCATTGGGGCCTCTCTACCGTGACAGAAGATATCATCCGCCGCGCCCATGCGGTCTGCCCGGTGACAGCGGTCCAGAATATCTACTCCATGCTGGAGCGGGATACGGAAAACCTGTTCCCGGTATTGGAGGAACTGAACATCGGACTGGTCACTCACTGCCCATTGGCGAAAGGATTCCTCACCGCTGCCTATGATAAAAACGCGGTGTTTCCGGAGGGAGATTGGCGGGGACGGATGGAACTCTTTACGGAGGACGGCATCCGCAGGCATCAGGCGGTGTTGGATCTGATTCAGTCCAAAGCGGCGGAGAAGCACGCTACACCCGCACAAATCTCTCTGGCGTGGCTCATGGGAAAGAAGCCGTGGATCGTCCCCATTCCCGGCACCCGAAAGATGGAGCGCATGATGGAGAACGGCGGCGCGGCGGAAGTACATCTGAGCGCGGCGGAGGTCGCTGAGATTGACCGGGCGCTGGATGCTTTCCGCGGCAAGGAATAAACCGATGAAAGGGATTGAAATGGTAATAACAGCCGCCATGTGCCTGCTGTCTGTTTTATGCGGATGTATGAGCGAACAAAACAACCCAACGCAAACGGCTCCGGCGGTGACAGCCACTGGAGTGTATGAAACCAGGGAAATCCATGTTGACCGAGACGGAATGGACATCTATGGGGTGGCCCATGTCCCCTCCGGCGTGGATGGAAAGATGCCTGCGGTGATCCTCTCCCATGAGCTGGGCGCGACCCTGGACCGGGTGAAAGGATACGGGGAGGCGCTGGCCGAGGCGGGCTACGTAACGGTCTGCTTTGATTTCTGCGGCGGAGGTTATGGAAGCCGCAGCGATGGGGACGTGCTGGATATGTCGGTTCTGACGGAGAAAGCAGACCTGGAGGCCGTGCTTGAGGAAGTACAGACATGGGAATTTGTAGATGTGGATTCCATTTATTTGATGGGGAACAGCCAGGGCGGCTTTGTGACCGCGATGACTGCGGCAGAACACCAGGATGATATCCGGGCGGTCATTCTGGTCTATCCGGGGTTTTCTCTCTATGACAATGTTCACGCAATGTTCGATTCGCCAGAAGAAGTGCCGGAAACACACCGGCTGCTGGGGATGCGATTGGGTCAGCGGTACTTTGTGGATATGTGGGATCAGGAACCCTATGCGCTGATTCAGGAGTACGGGAAAGACATTCTCCTGATTCACGGCAGCCGGGATTCCATCATCCCAATCGCCTACTCCGACCGGCTGGCAGAAACCGTGGACAACGTGGAATACCATGTCATTCAAGGTGCGGATCACGGCTATCTGGGCGAGGATTTTGAACTGGCAGTGTCCTATATCACAAACTTTCTAAACAGCGTCCAAAGGGGCGGGGAGGAAACATGAAGGCAAGAAAAATTGGGGAATTGACCGTCTCAGCGGTAGGCATGGGCTGCATGGCCTTTTCCCATGGCTACGGTCAGATTCCCCCGGAGGGATACAGTATCGAAGCGATTCAGAACGCCTATCAACACGGCTGCACCTTTTTCGATACGGCGGAGATTTACAGTCCGAACCTGTCCGGCACCGGGCACAACGAGCGCATCGTGGGCAAGGCTCTGCGTGATGTCCGGCAGGGCGTGGTTCTGGCCACCAAGCTGTTTTTAGACCGGTCAGAGGTGCGCAAAGATGGTTCCGTCTATGATGCGGTTCGCCGCCACCTGGAAGCCTCCATGGAACGGCTCCAGACGGATATAGTGGATTTGTATTACCTCCACCGCACTGGCGGCGTCTCCGTAGAGGAGGTAGCGGAGGCCATGGGCCTGCTGATCGAGGACGGCCTCATTCACGGCTGGGGATTGTCTCAGGTGGACGTGGGTGTGATCGAGCGCGCCCAGCGGGTCACGCCCCTCACCGCCATCCAGAACATTTACTCCATGGTGGAGCGGGATGTGGAAAAAGCGGTGATCCCCTACTGCCTGGAGCATGAAATCGGCGTGGTACCCTTTTCTCCCATCGCCAGCGGTCTGCTGTCCGGAAAGATCACCACAGAGACAAAGTTCGAGCGGAACGATGATGTTCGGAATTGGGTGCCGCAGCTGAGCAAAGCCAACATTGCCGGGAATCAGCCTATCATTGATCTTTTGAAGCAATACGCAGAAAAGAAGCAGGCCACTCCCGCGCAGATTTCCCTGGCCTGGATGCTGCACAAGTATCCCAATGTGGTCCCGATCCCCGGTTCCAAGAATAAAGAGCGGATCATCGAGAACCTGAACGCCTCTCTGGTAGAGCTGACGGATGAGGAGTTCCGCTCCCTGGAAGCTGCGCTCAATCAATGTAAAGTATATGGACACAGGGGATTTACGAGATAAGGATTTGATTTTATGAAGAAAGCGGCAGTTTTATTGATCATTTGTACAACAATTTTAGCATTGTCCGCCTGCGGCAGCCGTCCGGCGCAAAGCAGCGTTGGGACGGATGCCGGAGGAAACACCCACAGCTCAGAAGTGGAGGGATTTATGAAAGATCAGGATACCACTGTCCCAGCCCAGGAAGAAAATAGTGCGGATGGACAGCAGGGCGGCATCCTGGTGGCGTACTTTTCCCATACAGGGAATACCGAAACCATCGCCAATATGATTGCCGAATACACTGGCGGCGATCTGTTCCAAGTGGAAACAACTACGGTTTACCCAGACGAATATAACGATCTGATTGCCCAGGCCCGTCAAGAACAGGACGATGACGCAAGGCCAGAGCTGTCATCCTCTGTGGAAAATATGGATAACTACGATACGGTTTTCATCGGTTTTCCAAACTGGTGGGGAACTATGCCTATGACGATGTTCACTTTTTTGGAGAGCTATGATTTTTCCGGCAAAACAGTAGTTCCATTCTGCACCCATGAGGGCAGCGCCCTTGGAAACAGTGAGAGCGATATTGCGGAACTGATTCCGGATGCCGAACTGCTGAAAGGGCTGGCTGTCAGGGGGCAGACGGCCCAAAACCGGCAGGACGAGGCCAGAGAAGCTGTGACGGATTGGCTGAGAGAGGGCGGCTTCATTGAATAGGCGGAACCGTCTGACCCTCAGAATGACGGTGGATGGTTTTATGGTGATTCTGCTGCCGCTGCTGATGGCCTACTCCCTGCTGGGAGAAGTTGCCCACGAATGGTTGGGGATTCTCATAGCGGCACTGTTCATCCTCCACCATGTTCTGAACCGGAAATGGTATGGAGGCTTGTTCAGAGGGCGGTACAGCACCGTCCGCGTCCTAGGGACTGTGACCGACCTGCTCCTTCTGGCCGATATGATTGCCCTGCCTGTCAGCGGGATCATAATGTCCCGCCATGTGTTCGCCTTTTTGGAAATAAGGGCCGGAATTGCATTGGCCCGAACGGTTCACCTTTTGGCCTCCTATTGGGGCTTGGTCTTGATGAGCTTCCACGCCGGACTGCATGGTGAGGGAATCATGGGTATGCTCCGCAAAGCGGTAAGCATCGGGGGCAAATGCACCGTCCGAACAATTACCTTGCGTATAACCGCCATGCTGCTGGGGCTTTGGGGCCTCTTGGCCTTTATCCGGCGGGAGATTGGAAACTACCTGTTTCTGCGAAATCAATTTGTGTTCTTTGATTTCAACCAGCCTCCGATTTTCTTTGTGGCTGATACCATCGCTGTGATGGCGTTGTTTGCTATGGCTGGTCACTATTTGGCCAAGCTGCTGAAACGTCAACGCGCATAAGGAGTCCGAATTTTGTGAAGAAGGAACGAATGATGATGTTATCTCTCTTGCTGATTCCTCTCATGCTGTTCTCCGCCTGCGGATTTCCCGCCTCTCAGCCCCCGGCTGAAACAGGGGTACCTGCCCAGGTGCAGCCTGTTCAAACGGAACAGATTGCACCGGCAGACAGTGTTGGACCGGCAGAACTTCTCTACCAGGGGCAGGCCAGTATGCGCCTCGTGACGGATGAGGGGAAAGTGATCTATATCGACCCCTATGCGGGTGAGGGCTATGACTTACCAGCTGATTTGATTTTAGTCACCCATTCCCACTATGACCACAACGGAGTGGACCGCATCAAAAACCGAAACCCTGACTGCCAGATCATCACATGGAAAGAAGCGATCCAAAATGGGGAGCATCAGGTATTTGACCTGGGCTACGTCATCGTGGAGGCGGTAGAGGCCGGGTACAACCACTGGCATGACGTAGGTGAGTGCGTGGGCTATGTGCTGATCTTCTCCAATGGGTGCTCCATATATGTGACCGGGGACACCTCCACCACGGAGCAAATGGCGGACATGGCGGAGATGGAGATCGACTATGCGTTCTTCTGCTGTGACGGTGTGTTCAACATGGGCCTGGAGGAAGCAGCAGAGGCCGCCCGGCTGGTAGGAGCCAAGCACAACATCCCCTATCATGTGACAGCCAGGAACTATATTTTCTTCGACCGGACGCTGGCGGAGCAGTTCAATGTGGAGAACCGGCTGATTTTAGACATGGGGGAAACCTTGTTGATAGAATAGGAGACGATTGCGTATGAGAAAAGCTATTTTACTGATTGCGGCGGTGTTCTGCCTGTTGCTTGCGGGCTGCGGTGCCGGGAACTCAGATGATACTCCAAGCAATATTCCGGCAGCATCCGTGCAGACGCCTGCCTCCAGTGAGGGTGCAGCGGCTGACAACACTGCCGTGGAGCCGCCCACTGTCAGCGACAGCGACGAAAGCACTTCTTCCGGCTTCGACCTGGATCGCGGTGTGGTTTTGCTGAATAACGGCATCGAAATGCCCATTCTTGGTATCGGTACTTTCCGTTTGAGCAACGAACAGGCAGAAAATTCCGTCTATTGGGCGTTGCGGGATGGCTACCGGCTCATTGACACCGCCCGTATCTACGGCAACGAGCAGGGTGTGGGCCGGGGAATCCAGAGGGCCATTGACGAGGGCCTTGTGACCCGTGAAGAAATCTTCGTAACCACAAAAATGTGGACAGATGATTACGACAACGGAGCGGATGCGATTGACCGCTCCCTGGAGCGCTTGGGCCTGGACTACATCGACCTGATGATCCTGCACCACTCTCAGCCCAACAACGATGTAGCAGCGTATCAGGCCATGGAGCAAGCGGTGGCAGATGGGAAACTCCGTTCTATTGGGCTTTCCAACTACTACACCCCAGAGGACTTCGACCGGCTGGTAAACGCCACTACCATCACTCCGGCGCTGATGCAGAATGAAACGCACCCTTACCATCAGAGTACAGAAATGAAGGAGCATCTGGCGCAGTATGGCACGGTCATGGAAAGCTGGTTCCCCCTGGGCGGTCGTGGAAACACACAGACGCTGTTTGGTGATGAAACCATTTCCGCCATTGCCGCCGCCCACGGAAAGACCTCCGCACAGGTTATTCTGCGCTGGCATTTGCAGGCAGGCAATATCGCTATCCCCGGCTCCAGCAATGAGGACCACATCCAGGAGAACTTTGAAATTTTCGACTTCAACCTGACCGATGAAGAAATGGAGCAGATGACTGCCCTGGACAAAAATGAGCGGTTTGCAAACTATTAAACAAGGCAGGAAAGCTGTACACCCTGCGGAATCTGTTGCCTGCACTTTGATACGCAACTGTAGATGATATTTTGTGAAAGTGAGAAAATTCCATGAAACAACTAAAAAAACTGCTCTCTCTCGTTTTGATGTGCGCTTTAGCGATGGGATTGGGCGTCCCTGCGATGGCGGCGGTGGAGGACACCGGCTTTTCCGATGTGGCGGCGGACACATGGTACGCTGAAGCTGCCGTCTGGTGCCGGGAGAACGGTATTATGAGCGGCACATCCGGTACCGCGTTCTCCCCCAACACTACCATGACCCGCGCAATGCTGGCCACTGTCCTTTACCGGGCGGCAGGAAGTCCGTCAGTTACCGGAAATGCGGACTTTTCCGATGTAGCGGCTGGCGCATACTACAACAGTGCTGTAAGCTGGGCCTCTGCCAACAGCATCATTTCCGGTTATGGCAACCGGCTCTTTGGCTCTAATGACCCCGTGACCCGTGAGCAGATTGCCGCAATTCTCTGGCGGTATGATGGAAGCCCCGCAGCCGAGCGGGGAACAGACTTCGCGGATGAATCCAGCATTGCCGCCTATGCTGGACAGGCTGTGGATTGGGCCAGATCCGAGGGCATCATCAGCGGCATGGATGGAAACCGCTTTGTCCCCCAGGGCAAAACGACCCGCGCACAGGTAGCGGTGATCCTCCATCGGTATCTCACTCGCAATGCTGCCGTTACACCGCCTGCCGATACTGCCTCCGGCAGCAACATCCTGGTGGCCTACTTCTCCCGCGCTGGCGAAAACTATAACGTAGGCGTTGTGGAAAAGGGTAATACCGCTATCGTAGCGGAGATGATTGCGGAACAGACCGGCGGCGACCTGTTTGAAATTCGCCCGACAACCCCGTATCCCTCCGGCTACAATGAGATGCTGGCGGTGGCCCGTCAGGAGAGCAGCCAAAACGCCCGCCCGGAAATGGCGGACAGCGTAACGAATATGGCGGACTACGATGTGGTATTCCTGGGCTACCCGATTTGGAATGGGGATATGCCCATGATTGTCTACAACTTCCTGGAAACCTATGACCTGTCCGGCAAAACGGTTCTTCCCTTCTCCACCAACGAGGGCAGCGGTCTGGCAGGGACCCAGGGGACAATCACATCGAAGTGTCCCAGCGCCACTGTCCTGGACGGTTTGGCCATTCGTGGACAAACCGCGCAGAATAATCGGAGTGAGGCGGAACGGGCGGTGGAAACCTGGCTGAACAGCAGCGGCATCCTTGACCGTACTCCCAGCACCCCGGACACTCCCAGCCAGGATACAGCAAACAGCAGTACAGATTTTGACCTGGAAAAAGGAACTGTGATGCTGAACAGCGGGATTGAAATGCCTATCCTGGGCATCGGGACCTATACCCTCAGCAGCCAGCAGGCGGAGAACTCCGTCTATTGGGCGCTGCGGGACGGCTACCGGCTTATTGACACAGCCCGCATCTACGGAAACGAAGAGGGCGTGGGCCGGGGCATCCAGAGAGCGATCAGCGAAGGGATTGTAACCCGCGAGGAAATCTTTGTCACCACCAAGATGTGGACCTCTGACTATGGTAACGGCGCTGCGGCCATTGATGCCTCCCTGCGGCGGTTGGGTCTGGATTACATTGATCTGATGATCCTGCACCATTCCCAGCGCAGCAGCGATGTGGCGGCGTATCAGGCCATGGAGCAGGCTGTCAGCGAGGGCAAGCTCCGCTCTATTGGCCTATCCAACTATTACACGGCGGAGGATTTTGACCGGCTGGTGAATGCCACCACCATTACCCCGGCGCTGCTCCAGAACGAGACGCACCCCCATTACCAGAGCACCGCCATGAAGGAGCATCTGAAACAGTATGGAACCGTTCTGGAATCCTGGTTCCCCCTGGGCGGGCGGGGCCATACGCAGGAACTGTTCAATGACCCCACAATTTCCTCCATTGCGGCGGCCCATGGCAAGACCTCCGCACAGGTCCTCCTGCGCTGGCATCTCCAGGCGGGCAATATTGCCATTCCCGGTTCCAGCAACGAAGCCCATATTCAGGAGAACTTTGAGATTTTCGACTTTGAACTGACAGACACGGAAATGCAGCAGATCGCCGCGATGGATCAGAACCGGAGGCATTCTTCCTATTGATCTCCATTGTGCGGCCCAATCAATAAAGGTGGTGATCCATGATAAAAAGGCGAATACTGATTGTGGAAGATGATTTGTCAATCTGCCGTTTGATGGAAGAACATCTTCAAAACGGCAGTACAAAGAACATCTTCAAAACGGCAGTACAGACGTTTGCTGTGTAACCGTTATGGCGGATGCTCTGGACATTTTTATGACACAGGAGTATTGTCTGGTTATCATGGACTTGCCGTTTCCGGAAGCAGATGGCTTGGAAATGCTTACTACCATGAGATCGGCAAAGCATACACCTATTCTGGCTCTAACATCCAGTTTAAGGCCGGAAAACAGAGTTGCACTGCTCCAAGCAGGTGCAAACGCCTATCTGGAAAAGCCTGTGGACATGAGCGTATGTGCGGCGCAGGCAGAAGCACTTATGCAATTATACTGTGAATCAAACCGAGATTATCAGAAATGCCGTCCGCTTACTTTTGGTATGGAATTGATTATCAATCCGCTCAACCGTCAGGTGATGATTGATGGGACACCAATAGAACTGACGCGGACTGAATTTGACTTGCTTTTTTGCCTTGCACAGCATCCAGGGCAAGTATGGAGCCGGGGTCAGCTATACAGCCATGTGTGGGCGGACGACCTGGGTGTAAGCGGTGATAATACCGTCCGTGCCCACATCGGCAACCTTCGCAAAAAATTGGCAGAGGCGGGCAAAAAGTACATTCAAAATTCCAGAGGCGTGGGGTATAAGTTTGTTTCTCCTGTGCCAAAGCATCAAAAAAGGAAAAATTAACTTGACAGAGTACCGCAGTATGAATGACTGCGGTACTCATTTTTTGTCGAATCCTCCCGAAAATCTTGCTCAAATCTTGCCTGAAACTTGCCTAAAATTTGCTTTTTCCCATTTATAGTATTAAACGAAGCCAGCAGGAACAAAAGGTCCTTGCTCCTGCTGGCTCATTCCATCGTTTCTGCTGATGGCCCATAGCGGCGTTTCAAGAACTGCTCTGCCAGACAGTCCAGCGTTTTTAGGAGAATCTGCCGTTCATCCTCTGTGCAGGCTGCAAATTTATTCAGCAAATGCCGTACTTCTTCCTCCTGTTTTTCTATATCAGAAAAAAACAGCACATCCGCTGAGATACCCAGCCGGTGGATAATGTCGGACAGAACCTCATAGGAGGGATTGGCAAGACCGGATTCAATATTTTGAATGTGGCGAAGTCCCCGATGACATTGATCGGCCAATTCCTGCTGTGTCAACCCGCTATTGGCTCTGGCCGCTCCAATACACCCCCCTAAGTACTTGAGTTCTTTACTTGGCTCTTTTTTGGGCTTTTGCGCTTTACGCATTTTATATCACCTCAGCTATATTCTATCGTGCGTAAAGAGCGCTTCAAAGCCACTAATAAAGCGTATTAATATGTCCTTATCAAACGTAAATAGAAAGCCCCTGCTGGAAGCTATAAAAAACAGCTTCATGCGTAGGGGCTATTTATGTTGCTGCCTGTGACTGCTGTGGAAAGGAGCAGTCATGGGCGATTTTTGGTATTTGGAACTATTGATATATGGTGCGGGTAGTTTATCAAAAAAAGCCTTGCCCTTTCAAGGGACATTCAGAACGCGGAAAGCGCACTATCGAGCGTAGATAGTCGCGCTAATAAAACAAGTACTTGCTCGGAACAACGCGCCAGGCGGTCATTGGGACTGTCTGGCGTTTTGCTTTGTCGTTTTTTATCGAATTATCTGCTATGTAAACCTCAGTGGCAGCCGTACATAGCGAAATATCCATGACATCCAATCTCACCCCGCACACCTAAATTTGAGATTGGAGCTTACATAAATGAGTTACGATTTGAACAAAGCGGAGAGCGTATCCGTCAGCTCCGCATAAAAAGCAGCCTCACTCAGGAAAAGGTTGCAGAGACACTAAATATTGACCGTAGCTTTTACAGCCGCATTGAGACGGGAAGAAAGGGTTGCTCCATTGACCTATTTATCCGGCTTTCTGAGTTATACAGTGTATCGCTGGATTATCTTATCCTGGGCAGATATGGCGGTTCTGCCATTGACCGCAATGACAAGGATCGGTTAAAAGAGGACGTAGAGCAGCTGGTATCTCATTTGGAGCAATTCAAAAAAGTTCTCTGAATGTGACCTGCAGGTCACAAACGTGTCCATAAGTCTCTAACAATCGGCAAAAAAAACTCTACAATATAACCAAGGCGAAAGCCCTGCACCTTGAAAAATTCATACCAGCAGTACGGATCACCACACGGACAGACACACAGTGCGCGCCATGACCCAGAGGGGGCAATCGTCCCTTCCGGGCCGCGATAAAGCCTGTGCGGGACGGCCTTGGCAGCGCCGCCCGTCATCCCCTGGGTTGAAAGCAGTAGAGACCCCCGGAATGTGCCCGTGAAGGTCCGCCAAGCCTTATCCGTTACTGTTCCCTATACCTCATCGGGGGTCGAGCTGAGAATACGATGAGTACCTATAGAAAATGAACCATTACAAGGGGAATTTTACGGATGAATTACGACAATAACAGGCAAAACGCCCATAACGAGATCGACCACATATTCAAAGACCTTCTCCCCACCCGGAACATGGCGGAGCGTCCCGCCCAGGTGGCCCTTTGCCACCAAATGCTCAACGCCATGCTGGAGGGTGGCATCGCCCTGTGCGACGCAGGGACGGGGATCGGCAAGACCTACGCCTATCTGGTGGCCGGGACGGTGTTCAGCCGTTTCCGGGCCGCCAGCGGGCTGGAGGTTCACCCCATCCTCATTTCCACCTCCAGCATCGCTCTGCAGAACGCGGTGCGGGATGAATACCTGCCGCTCCTGTCCTCTGTGCTGATGGAGGACGGTCTGGCTGGCCAGCCCATCCAGGCGGTGATCCGCAAGGGGAAGTCTCACTATGTCTGCGATGAACGGCTGGAAAACCGGCTAGGTCAGCTGGATCTGAGTAAGAAGAACTGGAGATCCGGCGCGGCTCTGCTCACTCTGCGGGGCCAGCTCGACACCGATGAAGCCGCCCACCTGAGCGGCTATGACCGGGCGCGGGTCTGCGTCCCTCCCGTCTGCGACTGCAGGCGGGAGGGCTGCCGGTACCTTGCCTTTTTGGAATCCTGTGACACAGGCCAATTTCTCTTCCAGGTCTGCAACCACAACCTGCTGCTGGCGGACGCCATCCATCGAGACAGCGGGCGCAGACCCATCCTGCCGGACGCCTGCGCCCTCATCGTGGACGAGGCCCACAAACTGCCGGACACTGCCCGTCAGATGTTCGGCGTAACGCTGGAGGCGGAGGACATCCGCTCCCTCACTCACGGTCTGCGCTGTGAACGGTACCTGCTGGCGGCGGAATCCCTGGCGGATGCCACAGCGGCCCTGCTGCGGAAACTGGCCCGCCCACCGGAGGATCGGCCCTTTGAGCATTATGCAAGATCGCTGGCCACCCCGGATCGGAGTCTGACCGTGATCCGAAAGCAGCTCCACGGCCTTCTCACGCCGCCTACCCGCAGGCAGTTGGAAACTGTCTCCTCTGCCGTGTCCCTGTTCCGGCAGGGCCGCTCTGATCTGGTGTTTTACACAGCGGAGGACGGCTGCGGCGGCACCATGCTGTGCGCCACCATTTCCGATCTGACCGCCCAGCTCCGCCAGACGCTCTGGCGGCAGGAGCGGCCCGCCATCCTCACCTCCGCCACCCTGGCCGTGGGCGAGGACTTTCGTCGCTTCAAAGAGGAAACGGGCCTGCTCACCGACAGCCGTGTCACGGAGTCGGTCGCACTTTCACCCTTCGACTACCAGAAGAATTGTCTGCTATACTTACCGCAGGTTCCACCCAAGCAAAAGGCCGCAGCCTATTATGACGAGCTGGCAAAGGAGATCGCCGCCCTGCTGGACGCGGCCCAGGGCCACGCTCTGGCTCTGTTCACGTCTTACGCCGCCATGTCTGCGGTGAAGGAGCGTTTGGCACAGCAGGACCTGCGCTGGCCGGTTTTCACCCTAGGCCGCAATGCAGCCCACACCACGGAACGTTTCAAAGCCACACCTGGAAGCATCCTCCTGGCCACCGGCGCGGCATGGGAAGGATTTGATTTCCCCGGTGACTGCGTCTCTCTACTTATCATCCCGCGTTTACCCTTCGCTCACCCAAACGCCTTGACGGAGAGAGAACGAGAAAAGTATTCCAGCCTTCACGACTTCATCCGAGACGTTGTTGTTCCGGAGATGCAGATCAAGCTGCGGCAAGGGTTTGGACGGGCCATCCGCACAGAATTGGATACCTGCGCGGTAGCAATCTTGGATGAGCGGGCCTGCCCAGGCCAGCGATATTATCAAGATGTGATAGCAGCTTTGCCAAAGATACCGGTTGCCTCCAGCATTTGTGACGTGGCCGACTTCATCTCCAGGGTCAAATCAGATAACTATTTTCAGGAGGGATTACTGTGATCAACGCGAAAAATGAAATCCAGTACATCTTGGTCACTCAAGTGCTGGAGGACATGGCGAGGGCAGGTTTTCTGACTGTCGAAGAGTTGGCCATTGCTAAGCGGCTGGCAAACGGTTGGCGGTGAGGAAATACCGACCCTCGACTGTCTGGGAATGGTGATAGCTTTTCCCGGCGTGGTGTGGTAGTGTTGTCGTTGCATGAAAGGAGGGAAAACCGATGGCAAATGTAAAAGTAATACCGCCCAGGGAGAAGCGGCCCGAAACTCTTCGGGTAGCGGCCTACTGCCGGGTCAGCTCCGATTCCTCGGATCAGATGCACTCCTACGCCACGCAAATCAGGAACTACACCGAGGAGATCAGCAAACACGATGGCTGGG
>OFHM01000760.1_pt1 | contig 24736 bp, 24 predicted proteins | sample 1521311 | NCBI WGS metagenome assembly OFHM01 (sample SAMEA3504083, study PRJEB24116) | mouse gut metagenome | biome: mouse gut; feature: mouse-associated habitat; material: faeces | place: Denmark | collected 2011 | reverse complement strand
AAACTGAATATCCGGAATATGAACATGGTAATCTTCGCAATCATCATGCCGATAGTTGTGCTGGTCGTCCTTGGCTTCATCTATCAGGCAAAGCCGGCATTTGAAGGCGCGGGCTATACATTTCTGGAGCAGTCCATGAGTGCGGTATGTACCATCTCCATTTGTGCGTGCGGCCTGATGGGATTGCCGTTGGTGGTGTCCGGGTACAGGGAGCGCAAGATTCTGAAACGCTTCCGTGTTACGCCGATCAGCCCGGTGATGCTGCTGGGCGTGGAGTTTACCATCTATGTGCTGTACGCACTCGTTTCCATGGTTTTGCTCTTTCCCATTGCTGCGCTGTTCTGGGGAGTAACACTCCACGGGAGCTGGCTGGCGTTTATCGGAAGCTGGATTCTGACAATGGTTTCCACTCTGAGTATCGGTATGATGGTGGGCGGTATTGCGAAAAACGAGAAAATGGCAAGCGTGATTGCCAGTGCGCTGTACTTCCCTATGCTGATATTTTCCGGGGCAACGCTTCCTTTCGAGGTCATGCCGGGGGTTATGCAGAAAATTGTTTCTCTGTTCCCGCTGACCCAGGGAATCCAGCTTATGAAAGCAACCTCTTTGGGGCAGTTGGTAGAGCATATCTGGATTCCGGTTGTGGTTATGATGGCTGTTACCGTGATTTGTACAGGTGTTGCAGTCAAATGCTTTAAGTGGGAATAGCAAAAAATAAAGAATGAATTTTACCGGAAAAAAGTACGCTGCCAGATTCCGGATTGAGATGTCGTTTTCCGCGGAGCAGATAGCGGATATGCTGGGAGAGTATGAGCAGGATCGGCGTACTGGAATGGAAGTGGACGCAGTGGCTGAGGAAATCTATCGCTATACATCGGGATATCCATATCTGGTTTCCGCAATCTGTAAGATATTGGATGAGGATCTGCCGGAAGAAAGGGGCTTTCAAGATGCCGGAAGGACATGGTCCAGAGAAGGAATCGCGGAAGCCGTGAAGAGGCTGCTGCGGGAAAGGATGCCCCTGTTCGACAGCCTGATACGGCAGATTGATGAATATCCTGATATGAAGCAGATGCTGCAGGCGATTTTATTCCAAGGGAGACAGATAGCATATAACCCTGACGCGAAAGATATAGAGCTGGCGACGATGTTCGGCTATGTTGTGGACAGGGATGGGCGCGTACAGATAGCGAATCGGATTTTTGAAATGCGCCTGTATAATTTTTTCCTGTCGGAGGCTGAACTGACAAGTGCAAAAATGATTGTAGAAGCGGTGGTCTGAAGAGAGGAAAGCTTTTTGCTGCGCGGGATGTCGCCCTTGCTCAGGCAGAGCGGCATCCCGCGCAGCTTTCAGTTTTCAGAGACGAGGTCAGGGGGCACTGTTCAGCAGATGCCCGGAATAAGCTCCGCCAGCCTCTCGGCCAGCAGCCTGTGGCTGTCCAGGCTTAAGTGCATATAGTCATAGGGATACATACCCATGCCGGGAATGGAAGCGGCTTCCAGGAAATGGCAGCCCAGCCTCTCGGCCACGTCCCGGAAAAGGGGGATGATGGCCTGGGACTTTTCCACACAGTCTATGCCCATCTCTCCCTGAATCTGCGTCCCCTTATAGCCCTCCTCGATGGGAGGCGGCGCGATGACGAGGATATTGGCTTTGCCGCGCCAGGCCTCCGTGGTGTGGATGGCCTTCGTCACCAGCCGCTCCAGCCCCTTGGCGATGTTGGCCGGGGTGGCGGCGAAGCGCTGCTTCACGTCATTGGTGCCCAGCATGATGATGAGCAGATCTACGGGCTCATGGGTCATGAGACAGGGGTGGATGGCCGCAAAACCGCTGAGGCCTTCAAAGAGGGGATCCTCGAAGGAAGTGGTCCTGCCGCTCAGACCCTCCTCCCGGACCAGATAGGCCGGGCCCAGCAGGTCTGCCAGCAGACAGGGCCAGCGTTCCTTTTCCGTAAAACGGCCCATGGTGGCGGAGTTGTAACCGTGGGTATTGGAATCGCCGAAGCATACGATTGTTTTCGCTGTATTGTCCATATCTCTCCTTTACAGGCCGGATTCCTGCCTTTTGCGGCAGACCGGCAGTATATTCCGAACTCCCATGCATCCCAATGCTTCACATACGGCAGTCCCGCCGAACCGCAAGGCGGCACACCGCCCCGCGGTTTGGACTTCGCGATACGGAATGGCATAGGGATGTTTATAGTAATGACGGTAATGCCCGTAAGGACCCGTCAGTCCAGAGCCTGCGCGAAGCGCTTCGTGATGAGCTGGGGCCTTGTAATGATTGAGCCTACCACCACACAGAAGGAGCCAAGCTCAATGACCCGTTTTGCTTTCGCGGGCGTATCGATGTTGCCCTCTGCGATGACCCGGTGTTTGGCCTGTCCAAGTATCTTCCGGATAATCTCGAAATCATTTGCCTCAATCCTGTCTCCCCTGCTCTGGTCTGTGTATCCGACCATAGTCGTCCCGATAAAATCAAACCCTAATTCGTCTGCATGAAGGGCCTCCTCGACGGTTGAACAGTCTGCCATCCAGAGCTGCTCTGGATACTTTTCTTTCACCTGTGCGAAAAATGTATCCAGCGGCAGATTACCCGGCCTTAATCCTCCGGTAGCATCCATGGCGATGATTTCCGGCTTGACTTCCATCAGTTCATCGACCTCTTTCATTGTGGGGGTGATGTAGACGCCGCTGTCATCGTAGTCCCGCTTTACGATTCCGATAATCGGCAGGGCTGTCTGGGACTGTATCTCACGGATGTCTTCCTTCGTGTTCGCCCGGATACCTTTCGCCCCACCTTGTTCTGCCGCCAATGCCATCCGTCCCATGATAAAAGACGAATGGAGCGGCTCATCCGGCAATATGTCGGAACAAAACCCTTTATTGAAGGCGCATTTATGACGAAGTATAGGGGGAAGTATTATCTGCAATATGCCGCTCCCGGTACGGAGTGCAACGTATACGCCGACGGCGTGTATGTCTCCGGCAAACCCCTGGGTCCCTTTACCTACCAGATCCACAATCCTTTTTCCTCCAAGCCCGGCGGATTCATCACCTCGGCGGGACATGGGAGTACTATCCAGGATAAGTACGGCAACTGGTGGCACGCCTCCACCATGCGGGTCAGCGTCAACGAGAGCTTCGAGCGGCGGATAGGGCTGTTTCCCTGCGATTTTGACGAGGACGGGATGCTGCACTGCAATCAGCACTTCGCGGATTATCCCTTTATTCTCCCGGAGGGCGTTCGGACGGATATGGACGCTGCCGCTCCCAGGCTGCACTTGTTGTCCTGCCGGTGCAAGACGAAAGCGTCCAGCGCTCAGGAGGGCTTTGGCCCCGAGCTGGGGACGGATGAGAATATCCGTACCTGGTGGGCGGCGAAGGAGGAGGATGCCGCACCTTGGTATCAGGTGGATCTGGGCGCGGTGCGGCAAGTCACGGCGGTTCAGATCAATCTGGCAGATCACAAAATGCCTGCTCAGGATGTCCCGGCGGAGCAGATGGTCCCCAACCAGACCGGTGCGCGCCATATTTTTGTGCAGGCACAGAAAACAGGATATCTGCTGGAGGGTTCGCTGGACGGTGAGAAATGGTTCGCACTGCTGGACACCCGAAATGAGGGCAGCGACCGGGCTCACCGTTTCTGGATGCCGGAGAAGGCGCTGGAGGTGCGCTATCTGCGGCTGCGAGATTTTGCGATCCCCTTTGAAGGCGTACCGGCGGTCAGCGGACTGCGGGCCTTTGGCCCCGCCCAGGGGGATGCGCCGGGGCAGGCGGACGGCGTGACGGCGGTTCGCAGCGGAGACGGCTTGAACATTCTGCTGACATGGAACGCCGTGCCGGGAGCAGATGGGTACAACATCCGATACGGCATTGCGCCAGAAAAGCTGTATAACAGCTGGCAGGTCATCGGCAGCACAGAACTGGATCTAAGCATGGTCAATGCCGGGCAAACCTATTACATCGCCGTGGACAGCTATGGACCGGGCGGTGTGACGGTGGGCAAAGTTTTTGAAATAGAGGGGTAAAACGTTATGAGCCGAACTGAAAAAGGTTCAAAAAAAGGAAAAATTCTAAAAATCGCTGTCCCGACGGTTGCCGTCCTTTTGGCAGTTCAGTGGACATTCATCGGTTGGCGGTACAACTTCGGCCCCATGAAAGCATTAGGAGAGAAACGATTGGCAGCTATGTCCGGCAATGCCGCCGAATATGATTTTACTCAGCTTCAGAGAATGGACAGAAGTCCCTTAGACAACAAAACAGTCCTTTTCCTGGGTTCCTCTGTTACAAATGGTGCATCTTCGCTTCACAACTCTCTGCCGGAATATTTTTCTTTCAGAATGGGCTGTCAAAGCATCAAAGAGGCGGTAGATGGAACCACATTGGTGGACAACGGCGCCAAATCATATATCCAGCGGATGCTGAACAACGTGTCTGCATCGGAGCAAATTGATTTGTTGGTTTGTCAGCTTTCCACAAATGACGCTTCCAAAGAAATGCCTTTGGGAGAATTAAGCGATGGAAAATCATTGACAGACTTCGATACAGGAACGATTACCGGCGCTATTGAATACATTATTTGCTACGCACAAGAGACCTGGGGCTGTCCGACAGTATTTTATACCAATGCCCGTTTTGACAGCGAGGCTTATGCCGCTATGGTGGCAAGGCTATTAGAAATTCAAGAAAAATGGGGCATTGGCGTATTGGATATCTGGACAGATGATGTGTTCAATGACATTCCTGAAGATAAGCGGGCGCTATATATGTATGACAAGATCCATCCTACCAAAGCCGGATATCGGGATTGGTGGGGACCAGAGTTAGAACGGCAGCTTATGGAATTCTTGATGAACGTGGAGGGGTGACGATGGCGGTCAAAGCGGTCCAGCAATTCATGCTGGGAACGGTGATGAACAATGAAGCCCAAGCGCGGGACACGATGCAGAAAATGAAAGCCGCCGGATACGATGGCATCGAACTGTGCGGGTTTATGATCCATCCTGCGGGACTTATGGTGCGGCTGATGACTAAGGCCGCCGGTATGCCGGTGGGTAAGGGCGGCAAGCTGGACTGGAAGGGCCTGGTGAAGGACTCCGGCTTACAGGTGGTCAGCCTTCATACGGATCTGGGCAGCGTGGAACGGGACCCCGCCGCCGTCGCTGCAGAAGCCAAGGATTTCGGAACAAAATACGCGGTCATCACGGGCATGTACCGCTTCGCCTACGGCGAGGAGAAGACAGTACGGGATCTGGCGGAGCGGCTGAACAAGGCGGGGGAAGCTGTGCGGAAGGAGGGCGTTTCCCTCCTCTACCACAACCATAACTGCGAATTGCAGCGGGTAAGTTCGACCCGGCGGGGATACGACATCCTGCTGGAGGAGACAGACCCGGCGGCGGTGAACTTTGAATTTGACAGCTACTGGTTTGCCGAAGGCGGCGCTGATCCGCTGGAATGGATGGAGCGATTGGGAAGCCGGATGAAACTGTGGCACATCAATGACCGGGGCGCACGGCTCGCCGGCCCCACCATGACGCCCATCCTGAAAACCGACAGCGCGGAGCTGGGGACGGGGAATATGCCTCTGGAGGCTCTGGCAGAACAGGCGAAGAGGGCCAATGTGGAGGCCGTGGTGCTGGAGAGCCACCGGAATTGGGTGGAGAAATCGCCGGTGAAGAGCTTCCAGGTCAGCGCAGAATTTCTGAACGGGCATTTTTGAGGAGGAGAAATATGTCTGATTTGAGGTCACATTTTATCACGGTTGAACGTCCTTTCAAGGAAGGAACAGTAGAAGTTTTTGAGCAGCGCATCCCTGCCGCCGGGGTGGAACGGGCAGTTTTGAGCATCACGGCGTTGGGAGTGTACGAGGCAGAGCTGAACGGGAAGAAAATCGGCGATTTGCTGTTCACGCCGGGATACACCTATTATCCGAAGGATCTGCACTATCAGGTCTATGATGTGACGGCGCTTCTGGCGGAGGAAAATTTGCTGCGGGTCTACCTGGGCCAGGGATGGTACTGCGGACGTTTCACCTGCGACAACAAGGTCCAGATCTATGGTGAGCGTCCGGCGGTATCCTGGGTGCTGCGGATGGAAATGGCGGATGGGAGTGTGTGCCTGTCCTGCTCTGACGATGAGAGCGTAAAAGCGGTACGCAGTCCTTATGAATATGCCGGATTCTATGACGGAGAGATCTGCCATGCGGACGGCGGGCCGGACAGCGTGATCCAGCCGATCCCCTATACGGGGCCAGTGCCGGAGGTACTGGAGGAAAGCGCTGCCGGGGTAAAGATCCAGGAAGAGATCCCTGTTCAGACTGTCACAAAGGCGGGAGACGCGACCATCCTTGACTTCGGTCAGAATTTTGCGGGGATCATTGAGATCGACCCAACAAAAATGACCGACAGTACGCTGAAGCTCCGCCACGGTGAGATATTGAACCCGGATGGGACGCTCTATACCACCAATCTGCGGAAAGCCAAAGCGGAAACGGTCTATCATAAGGGCATATCCACGGATAAGTACCGCCCCCGGTTCACCTATATGGGCTTCCGATATGTGGAGCTCACCGGCACAGACTACGAACCGGGCCTGTTGACCGCTTACGCTGTTTATAACGAGATGGAGCGGACCGGCAGCTTCTCCTGCGACAATGCGCTGGTGGATCAGTTATACCGGAATCAGGTCTGGGGGCAGAAATCGAACTATGTGGAAGTCCCCGCCGACTGTCCCCAGCGGGACGAGCGCATGGGCTACACCGGCGACGGGCATGTCTTCGCCCTGACGGGGGCGTACAACTTTGACACGGAAGCGTTCTGGGCCAAATTCCTCAAGGATATCCGGTACAGTCAGATGGATAACTCCGAGGGCTATGTAGCCCCCACCATCCCCGCCCAGGGGCCGGCCGGGATCGGCTTTCTGACGATGCTGGGCTGGGGGAACTGCGTGACCATCGTGCCGGAGATGCTGTACTGGCAATATGGGACAGACAGATATCTCCGGGAGCAGTACGAGAGCATGAAGACCTTCGTGGAGTGCGAGATCCGGAAGATGGGGGACGCCGGTCTATGGCTGGCCCCCAATCTGGGGGACTGGCTGACCATGGGGAAAGATGTGGCCTTCATGGCCATGCACAACGGGCCGGTATCCAACGCGTTCATTGTGAACGATCTTCGGATCCTGGCCTGGACTGCGGAGCGGTTCGGAAAAACAGGGGACGCAGAACGATATGCAGCCCAGCTAGAGAAAACCCGTAAAGCCTATCTGTCCGCTTTTGTCAAGGACGACGGCACGATGACGGACGACTACCAGGGCGCATACATCATGGCGCTGCGGTTTGTCATTCCAAGAGGAGAACTTTGGGATAAGGTTTTTGCTAAGCTGGTGGATAAAATTCACGCCGAGGGGATGCAGACCGGCTTCTTTGCCACTGAGCATCTCCTGCCGCTGCTGGCGGACAACGGGGAGGCGAAGCTGGCCTTCGACCTTCTGCTCCAGGAGGAGTGCCCAGGCTGGATGTATCAGGTCAAGCGGGGGGCGACCACCGTATGGGAGCGCTGGGACGCGCTGCGGCCCGACGGCACGGTGAATGAGAGCAAAATGTCCGATGACAACATGGTGTCCTTCAATCACTACGCTTTCGGCAGCGTAGGGGAGTTTTATTATCGGTATATTCTGGGGATTCAGCCTCTGGAACCTGGATTTTCCAAGGTGCGGATCAGGCCCTTTATGGACGAGCGGCTGGGAAGCGTCAAGGGCAGCTACCGCTCCCGTGCCGGGGAAATCGCGGTTTCCTGGCAGATGCAGGACGGGATCGCGATGCTGGAAGTGGTCACACCGATGCCTGCTGAGATCGTGCTGCCTGACGGGGAAGTGAAGCAAGTCCTGGCAGGAACATATCAATATCAACAGGCATTGTAAGGGGGATGCACAGATGCGGGCATTTCTTTCGGAGAATTTTCTCTTGACTACTGTCGCTGCGCAGACGTTGTACTGCGATCATGCCTCAAAGCAGCCCATCATCGACTACCACTGCCACATCGACCCGCGGGAGATCTACGAGGACCGGCAATTTGATGATCTCTCCCAGCTGTGGCTGGGAGGAGATCACTACAAATGGCGGCTTCTGCGGGCCAACGGGGTGGAGGAGAAGTACGTCACCGGGGACGGAGACGGCTGGGAGAAGTTCCGGCGATTCGCGGCGGTGCTGCCGAAGGCCATCGGCAACCCCATGGTCCACTGGTGCCACCTAGAGCTGAAAAACTACTTCGGCTGGGAGGGCTTCCTGTCGGAGGACACCGCCCGTGAGGTCTGGGAGCTCTGCAATGAGAAGCTGCAAAATGGCCCGGATCTCACCGCCCGTGGCTTCATTCGCCGCAGCAATGTGGAGATGATCGGCACCACGGACGATCCCTGCGACAGTCTGGAGTGGCACAAAAAACTGGCGGCAGATGAGAACTTCCCGGTAAAGGTCTGCCCCACCTTCCGCCCGGATAAAGCATTGCAGCTCCACAAACCAGGCTTTGCGGCGTACATTCAAAAGCTGTTGGAGACTGTGGGCTATCCGCTCAGAAACATTGAGGACGTGAAGCGCGCCCTGTCGGATCGCATTGCCTATTTTGCCGCCCACGGCTGCCGTGCGGCGGATCACGGGCTGGATCACGTCAGCTTCCGGCGTCTCCCGGAGTCCACGCTGAACGCAGCGTTCCAGAAGGTTCTCTCCGGCGAAGCTCCCACCGTGGAAGAAACCGAAGCGTGGCAGACCGAGCTGCTGCTCCACTGCGCGGTCGAGTACGCCCGGCGGGGACTGGTGATGCAGCTCCACTACTCCTGTCTCCGCAACCCCAACTCCCGGGCCTTCGCGGAGCTGGGACCGGATACCGGCTTTGACTGCATCGCCCTCTCGGACAGCGGCGGAGCGCTGGCGAAGCTGCTGGACGAGCTGGAGAAAACGGACACCCTGCCCCGCACCATCCTCTACAGCCTCAACCCCGGAGACAACACGTTCCTGGACACGCTCATCGGCTCCTTCCAAGGCCCCGGCATCCCCGGAAAACTCCAGCACGGCAGCGCCTGGTGGTTCAACGACAACAAAACCGGTATGACAGAACAGCTCACAAGCCTTGCTGATCAGAGTCTGCTGGGGAACTTCATCGGGATGCTCACTGATTCCCGCAGCTTCCTCAGCTACGCCCGGCACGAATATTTCCGGCGGATTCTCTGCAATCTGCTGGGCAGTTGGGCCGAGAGCGGAGAGTATCCTAATGATCCGGCCCTGTTGGGCGGTCTGGTGGAGGATATATGCTATAAAAACGCGAAACGGTACTTCAATTTATAAAAGAGGGTAACAAAATGGATTTGAAACTGCGCGCAAACTGCCGCTACGCTATCGCCTGCCCCACCAGCATGGGCGTGCGGATCACCCCCGAGGACCGCATGGCGGTCCATAACAGCACCCGCTTTCTCATGACCTCCACCAGCGCGGAGACCAACGTGCTGAACGTGGCCTCCTCCCTGGGCCGCGAGTGCCTGGCCCTGACCAAATTTGTCAAGGACAGTCCGGTGGCGGCGTTCATCAAGGCCCAGCTCCGTGCCCGAAACATCCGCTATGAGGGCGTCGAGGTGGAGCAGGGCGGCCCTTGGGGCTACCGCCACCAGTTCAACGTGGCCGACAGCGGTTTCGGCCTCCGGGCTCCCCGTGTCTGGAACGACCGGGCCGGAGAGGTGGGCCGGACGCTGAACGCTTCCGAGTTCGACATCCCTCGGATTTTCGGTCAGGAGGGCGTAGCCATCCTCCACATCTCCGGCCTCATCGCCGCCATGAGCGAGGAGACCACCGCCTGCTGTCTGGCCCTTGCCAAGGCTGCCAAGGAATACGGCACCCTGGTCAGCTTCGACCTCAACTACCGCGCCTCCTTCTGGAAGGGCCGGGAGGCGGAGCTGCGTCAGGCGTTCCACCAGATCGCGTCCGCCGCCGACATCCTGGTAGGCAACGAGGAGGACTTCCAGCTCTGCCTGGGCTTCACCGGCCCGGAGGCAGGCGGAAAGGATCTCGCTGCCAAGATCGACAGCTTCAAGGGAATGGTCAGCGAGGTCAAAGCCAAGTACGGCAACGCGAAAATTTTTGCCACCACCCTCCGGCAGGTGATCTCCGCCAACGAGCACCTCTGGGGTGCTTTGATGCTGGCGGACGGCGAGTGGATCGTGGAGGAGCCCCGGCCCATCCCAGTGCTGGATCGCATCGGCGGCGGGGACGGCTTCACCGGCGGCGTGCTGTACGGTGTCCTGAACGGCTGGGAACCGGAGAAATGCCTGCAATTCGGCTGGGCCAGCGGTGTGCTGGCGGTAAGCAGTCTCAATGACTACGCCGAGCCCGCGGACGAGAAGCAAATCTGGGACATTTACGCGGGCAACGCCCGGGTGCAGAGATAAAAGGGGGAAAACGCAATGAAAAAAGCAGACATCGGCCTTGTGGGCCTTGCCGTCATGGGTGAGAATCTGGTGATGAACATGGAGTCCAGGGGCTTCACCGTGGCCGTGTTCAACCGCACCACCGAGAAGGTCACAAAATTCGTGGAGGGCCGCGCCAAGGGGAAGAACATCATTGGCACATACTCCCTGCAAGAGCTGGCGGACAGCCTGGAGAAGCCCCGGAAGATCATGATGATGGTCAAGGCCGGGCAGGCGGTGGACAGCCTCATTGACCAGCTCCTCCCTATCCTGGACCCCGGCGATATTCTCATTGACGGCGGCAACAGCCATTTTCCCGACACCATCTGCCGTACCGAGTACGTGGAGAGCAAGGGTCTTCTGTACGTGGGCTGCGGCGTGTCCGGCGGCGAGGAGGGCGCGCTGAACGGCCCCTCCATGATGCCCGGCGGCTCCCCGGCGGCGTGGGAATCCGTGAAGCCCATCTTTCAGGCGATCTGCGCCAAGGTGGAGGACGGCTCCCCCTGTTGCGATTGGGTGGGCGAGAACGGCGCGGGCCATTTCGTGAAGATGGTTCACAACGGCATCGAGTACGGCGATATGCAGCTGATCTGCGAAGCCTACCAGCTCATGCGGGACGGTCTGGGCCTGACCAGCGCGGAAATGCACGACATCTTCGCGGACTGGAACAACACCGAACTGGACAGCTACCTCATCGAGATCACCCGCGACATCCTGGGCTACCAGGACGAGCAGGGTGAGACGGTAGTGGAGCACATTCTGGACACCGCCGGGCAGAAGGGCACCGGCAAGTGGACGGGCATCGCCGCCCTGGACGAGGGCGTACCCTTGACCCTCATCGGAGAGGCCGTCTTCGCCCGCTGCCTCTCCGCCATGAAGGAGGAGCGCGTCACCGCCGCCAAAGCGTTCCCCCGCAGCGTCCCCGCCTTCACCGGCGACAAAAAAGCGTTTATCGAGAGCATCCGCAAGGCCCTCTACGCCTCCAAGATCATCTCCTATGCCCAGGGCTACACCCTCATGCGTACCGCCGCCAAAACCTACGGCTGGAATCTGAACTACGGCGGCATCGCCCTGATGTGGCGGGGCGGCTGCATCATCCGCAGCGTCTTCCTGGGTAAGATCAAGGAAGCCTACGACAAGAACCCCGAGCTGGAGAACCTCCTGCTGGACGACTATTTTGCCGGAACCATCAAGGCCCTGATCCCCGCCTGGCGTGAGGTGGTGGCCTACGCTGTCAGCGTGGGCATCCCCATGCCCGCCTTCACCTCCGCCCTGAGCTACTTCGACGGCTACACCAGCGCCAGCCTCCCCGCCAACCTGCTCCAGGCCCAGCGGGACTACTTCGGCGCTCACACCTACGAGCGCACGGACGCACCCCGGGGCCAATTCTTCCACACCAACTGGACAGGCCACGGCGGCAACACCACCGCAAACACCTATCAGGCGTAAGGGGGTAAAAATTATGGATCTGCCTCTGAAAACGGACTTATCCGGCAAGGTCGCCGTGGTCACCGGCGCGGGCGGGGTGCTGTGCAGCGTGTTCGCCAAGGCCCTCGCGGCTGCCGGGGCAAAGGTGGCTCTGCTGAACCGCACCCTAGCCAACGCCGAAGTGGTGGCGGAGGAAATCCGCGCTGACGGCGGCACGGCGAAGGCCTATCAGTGCAACGTTCTGTCCAGGGAAGACCTGGAGCGCTGCCGGGAGGAAGTCAGCCGGGACTTCGGCCCCTGCGACATCCTCATCAACGGCGCAGGCGGCAACAACGCCCGCGCCACCACCGACAAGGAATACTACGAGCCCGGCGACCTGGACGCGGAAACGAAATCCTTCTTCGACCTGGACCGGGAGGGTGTGGAAGCGGTATTCAACCTCAACTTCACCGGTGTACTGCTGACCACCCAAGTTTTTGCCCGCGATATGGTAGACCGCTCCGGCTGCAACATTCTCAACATCAGCTCCATGAACGCCTACACGCCCCTGACGAAGATCCCCGCCTACTCCGGGGCCAAGGCGGCGGTGTCCAACTTTACCCAGTGGCTGGCGGTACATTTCTCCAAGGCGGGCATCCGGGTCAACGCCATCGCCCCCGGCTTCTTCTCCTGCAAGCAGAATGCCTCCCTGCTGTGGAACCCGGACGGCTCCCCTACACCCCGCACGGAGAAGATTTTGGCGGCCACTCCCATGGGCCGCTTCGGACAGCCGGAGGAGCTGCTGGGAACGCTGCTGTTCCTGCTGGACAACGGCGCGGCGGGATTCATCACCGGCGTAGTCATCCCGGTGGACGGCGGTTTCAGCGCCTACTCGGGGGTGTAAACATGGAGTTATTTGCCAAGGCCAAGACAGACGACGGCTTCAGCCGGGAGGAGATCAAGGCCCAGCTGCTGTGTTCCCTAGAGGGGAGAACGCTGAAAAACGTCCTCATCATTCCTCCAGACTTCACCCGTTTCCACTCCAACGCGGGATACATCACCAACGTCTATTACCACGCCCTGCATGACATGGGATGTCAGGTAGACATCCTCCCAGCCCTGGGGACCCACGAACCGGTGACACAGGAGCAGGCCGTTGCCATGTTCGGAGACGTACCATTCGACCTCTTCATCCCCCACAACTGGCGCACAGACGTAGTAAAGCTGGGAGAGATCCCGTCCTCCTACCTGGAGGAGATCACCGAGGGCCTTTGGCATGATCCCGTCAGCGTGGAGATCAACCGCCGGGTGATGGACGAAAAGTACGATCTGATTTTGTCCATCGGCCAGGTAGTCCCCCACGAAGTTGTTGGCATGGCGAATCACGCGAAGAATCTCTTCGTAGGCGTAGGCGGCAGCGAGATGATCAACGCCAGCCACATGGTGGGCGCAGTCTACGGCATGGAGCGCATGATGGGCAAGGACCATACCCCCGTGCGCAAGCTCTTCGACTACGCTCTGGAGCATTTCCTAGAGGACCGTCCCATCCTGTTCGTCCTGACCGTCACCACCGCCCCGGCCGGAGACATCCGCACCCACGGCCTGTTCATCGGAGATACCCGGAAAGCCTTCGAGGAGGCAGTCTCACTGGCCCAGCAGAAAAACATTGACTTCGTAGACCACGGCATCCCCAAATGCGTAGTCTACCTGGACCCCTCCGAGTTCAAGACCACATGGCTGGGCAACAAGGCGGTCTACCGCACCCGCATGGCCATTGCCGACGGCGGGGGGCTGATTGTCCTGGCTCCCGGCGTGACCCGGTTCGGAGAGGATCTGATGGTAGACCAGCTCATCCGCAAGTACGGCTACCGTGGGCGTCTGAATACACTGGAGCAGTTCAGCAAACCGGAAAACCAGGACTTACGTGACAACATGGGCGCCGCCGCCCACCTGATCCACGGCTCCTCCGACGGCCGGTTTACCATCACCTACGCGGTGAAGAATATCTCAAAAGAGGAGATCGAGAGCGTGGGCTTCCAGGCGGCGGACTACGACGAAACAGCGCGGCGGTATGACCCTGCCAGGCTGCATCCCGGCTATAACACCCTGCCGGACGGAGAAGAAATTTATTTCATCCCCAACCCCGCCCTGGGGCTGTGGATCGACCGGGAGAGGTTTTAGCACTCTGCCGAAGGAGTTCTGCTTATGTGTAAATCATATTATTTGGCTATCGACATTGGCGCGTCCTCCGGTCGCCATATTGTGGGCTGGCGAGAGAACGGCGAGATTCAGACCGATGAGGTCTACCGGTTTCCCAACAGCGTGGAGCAGGAAGACGGACATCTGATTTGGAATATGGAGCAGCTACTGGCAGATGTCAAAACCGGCATTGCGTCTGCAAAGGCAAAGTACCCTAAGATCGAAAGCCTTTCCATTGACACCTGGGCCGTGGACTATGTGCTGCTACGTGGAAATGAGCCGGTGTTTCCCTGCTATGCCTACCGGGACAGCAGGACGGAAGCGGTCATTCCGCAGGTACATGGGATCGTGCCATTCGAGGAATTGTACGCCCGTACCGGCATCCAGTTTCAGCCATTCAACACGATTTATCAGCTCTATGCCGACAAGCTGGCCGGGCGATTGGATGGTGTGACGGACTTTCTCATGATCCCGAAATATCTCATGTACCGCCTAACCGGAAGCAAAGCCCATGAGTATACCAACGCTACCACCACCGGTCTTGTCAGCGCCGTTACGGGAGAGTTTGACCGAGAGCTGATAAAAAAACTTGGCCTGCCCCCTGCTTTGTTCGGTCAGCTTTCTCAGCCGGGAACAGTCATAGGCGAGTACGAGGGCATCCGGGTCGTCCTCTGCGCCACACATGATACCGCTTCAGCAGTAGAGGGCATCCCCATGGAGGGCAACCACCCCTACATATCCTCCGGCACGTGGTCGCTGCTGGGAGTGAAAACGGGAAAGCCCATCACCGACACCGCCAGCCGGGAGGCCAACTGGTCCAACGAGGGCGGAGTGGGCTACAACCGTTACCAGAAAAATATCATGGGCATGTGGATTGTAAATGAGCTGAAGAAGGAGCTATGCCCGGAAACCTCTTTTTCAGAAATCGTCCAGGCGGCAGAAGGGAGCCACTGCCAGATGCTGGTGGACACCAACGCAACTGAATTTCTAGCTCCTGCCAGCATGAAAGCGGCTTTTGACGCCGCTACCAGCGGCGGCCTGCGAACAATGGGCGATTATTTCCGCTGTGCCTACCGCTCCCTGGCAGAGAGTTATCGCGTTGCGCTGGAGGAGCTGGAGCGGAACACCGGCAAAAAATACAGCCGCCTCTACATCGTTGGTGGCGGCGCAAAGAACAAATTTTTGAACCGGATGACCCGTGAGGCCACGGGAAAACAGGTCATCGCTCTGCCCATCGAGGCCACGGCCCTGGGCAATTTGAGAATACAGATGGAGGCAGATCAAACATGAGCTATCAGGACGCAAAAGCAAAATACGCCGCTTACCATGTGGACACCGATGCCGCCCTCGAACGTCTGAAAACCATCCCTGTTGCCCTCCACTGTTGGCAGGGGGACGATGTGCGCGGCTTTGACACCGATCCTTCCAAGCCCCTCACCGGGGGCATCCAGACCACCGGCAACTACCCTGGCCGCGCCCGGACTCCGGAGGAATTGATGGCAGACTTGGATGTGGTGCTGAAGCTGTGTCCTGGCACGAAAAAGCTGAATCTTCATGCCAGCTACGCTATTTTTGAAAATGGGGAGTGGGCCGACCGGGACAAGCTGGAGCCGAAGCACTTCTGGAAATGGGTAGACTTCTGCAAAGAGCTCGGCTTGGGCTGCGATTTCAACCCCACCTTCTTCTCCCATCCCAAGTGCGACCCGCTGACCCTCAGCTCCCCCAACCAGGAGACGCGCCGGTTCTGGATCGAGCACGGGAAAGCCTGCATCCGCATCAGCAGCTATCTGGCGGAGCAGCTGGGACAGCCCTGCGTGATGAATATCTGGACAGGCGACGGTTTCAAGGACATCCCCGGCGACCGCATGGGGCCGCGGGAGCGTTATCGGCAAGCCATTAACGAGATCCTGTCCGAACCCTACGATTTTGCCAAAGTCAAGCCCTGCATCGAGAGCAAAGTGTTCGGTATCGGCGTGGAAGCGTACACGGTGGGTTCCGCTGAGTTTGCCCTGAGCTACGCCGCTTTCAATAGAGATAAATGTATCCCGCTGATGGACAACGGCCACTATCACCCCACAGAAGTCGTCAGCGACAAAATCCCCGCCCTGCTGGCTTTCTTCCCGGAGATCGCCCTCCATGTCACCCGACCCATTCGCTGGGACAGCGACCATGTGGTGCTGTTTGATGACGAAACCAAGGAGATCTGCCGGGAGATCGTCCGCTGCGGCGTAGAACGGGTGAATATCGCTCTGGATTACTTTGATGCCTCCATCAACCGCCTGTCGGCTTGGGCCACTGGCTTCCGGAATCTGCAAAAGAGCCTGCTGTTCGCCCTGCTCCAGCCTAATGAGGAACTGAAAGCGTTGCAGGACGCAGATGACTGGACAAAGCTGATGATAATGCAGGAGGAACTGAAAACCCTGCCCTTCGGGGAAATCTGGGACGAATACTGCCGCCGGTGCGGCGTTCCGGTTGACGGCAAATGGTATGAAACCGTGAAGGATTACGAGAAAAAGGTGCTGGAGGTACGGAAATGACGGACATTCTGCAAGTCCCAGCCATGCGGGGTTTCATCCGGATGTGCATGGACGGCTGGGAACAGGGCTGGCATGAGCGCAACGGCGGCAATCTGACCTACCGGATGACGGTGGAAGATGTATCCCAGTGCCGCCCATGCTTCCATACTCCCGGCCCATGGGTCACTATGGGTGTACGGGCTGAGAATCTGGCAGGGGAGTATTTCATCACCACCGGCAGCGGGAAGTATTTCCGCAACGTGGAGCCTGATCCCGCACACTCCCTGGGTATCGTGGAGATCAATGAAGTCGGCAACGCCTGGCGAATCGTTTGGGGCCTGGAGGACGGCGGCAAGCCCACCAGCGAGTTCCCTTCCCACTTCATGAATCACAGCGTCCGAAAAGCGGTTACCAACGGAGCCAATCGGGTAATTTACCATTGCCATGCCACCAACATTATCGCCTTGACCTACGTCCTGCCGCTGACCGACCGGGATTTCTCCCGCGCCCTTTGGCAGAGCGCCACGGAGTGTCCGGTGGTATTCCCGGAAGGCGTAGGCGTGTGCCCCTGGATGGTTCCCGGCGGCGCGGACATTGCCAGAGCCACCAGCGAGAAGATGAAGTCCTATCAGGCGGCAATCTGGGCGCAGCACGGGCTGTTTGTCTCCGGCCCGGACTTCGATACAGCCTTTGGACTGGCGCACACCATTGAAAAGAGCGCGGAGATCTACTGGAAGGTACTCTCCACCGGACAGCCTATTCGGCAGACAATTACGGATGACGCCCTGCGGGCTATTGCCAAAGATTTCGGTGTCTGCCTGAACGAAGCTTTTCTGGAATAGATCTGATTTTCGTTCAAGTAAACTTCCTTTGGATTTTCAAGAACTAGGAGGGAGTATTCCGCATGAACGCAGACCCAAGAGATACAACTCATCACCCAGCGATCACACCAGAACAGGTAGAGCATATTCTGAAGCTGGCCAATTCTATCTGCTATGGTTCTATTACTCTTGTGATCCAGAATGGTATCCTCACTCAGATTGAGAAAAACGAAAAAATACGCTTACATCCCTAATAGAAGCTGACCGGAAAAACCGGAGGTTTCAGTTGCTGCAAGACTGCATCTGAAGCCTCCGATTTTCTATTTGAAAAGGGACTACAGCTTATTTTGGTCTCAAAGTATCCCAACAGCATAAAAAAGTTATTCTGTGAAAGCATATAATTCCCTTAAATCTGGTTTTCGAATAGATCCGGCTTATTTTAATAATCTATCACCGATGACAGGCTGCTCAACAAAAAACAGATATATTATAGGCCGCCTTTCAAGTCGCTTTACTTTATATACGCGCAAGCAGAAACGGACATCGCATCCCCCGCCTCCTCCGAAAAGGCCGCAAACAGCTAAATGGCTGTTTGCGGCCTTTTTATTTTTCGACAATATTCCCCATAATTCCCTATCAAATTCCAGGGAATTATGGGGAATATTGTCGAATGGCTGTGCTAATTTCCGATGTTTTTATAGAAAAATATCAGCTTATGGGGAAAAAGGTTGCTTTGTTAAGAATTTGCAATGTGGTGCTCACGATGCCGCCTGTGCTTTCATCCGTTGGCTTGAACCAATAGGTAAAAGCAATTTTCCCCGAGTACCACCTAGAACAGATCTTCTCTATACCAGGCTGTCCGCCATGATCCGCGCTCCTCCGCTTCTGAAATTTGGACTCAAATTCCCCTGCCAAATTTCAGAAGAAAGCGAGGAGACTATCTTGCATACAAGATATTTTCGCAAAAAGGACCCGTTTTGTAAACCGGAGACAATCGAATGGATCGAGATGAGCGGTGGAGAGTATTACCGCTTTGTGACAGACCCGAAAAATAAAGGCAGATGCTTCATTGACATGGGAGATGTGGTGCTGGAGTGTACGAAAGCGGAGTACAAGCGGTACAAAGCGGAAGATGATCACAGCAGCTACATACTGGAACAGCAAGAGGGCTGGTCTACTGTATCTCTTAGCATCCTGGAGGAACAGGAATTTGCCAGTGGTGAGAAAGCAATCGTGGATACGAATCCATGTATAGAGGAAGTCGTCACTCAAAGGCTCCTGTTACAAGAGATGCAAAAAGTTCTTCGCCAACTGTCCATGGAAGATTACTTGCTCATATATGAGCTGTATCTTGCGAACCCCAGAAAAACTGTACGCCAATTGAGCGCTGAAAATCATGTTCCTGTTATGACATTGCAAAACAGGAAACTCCGTATTATCGGGTCTCTGAAAAAATTTCTCCGAATTTGAAAAATAATCTGGTACAAACCGGAAAAAAGTTCGCAATAGATAAAGTGTAGGGAAAAAAACAGCTCCCACACAATGCACCTTGAAAAACACCGCCGTTCGGCGGTCATATCCGGCAACTGGATAACATCAGCGGACGAGCCTTGGATAAAGGAAAAGCGATACGGAGGACGCGCCAAGACCACCTGTAGAAACGGGGAGTCGGAGAGGGGGGATCAGATCCTCCCTAAAGGTTTCTATCAAGGGCCTGAAGTGTAAGGTGCCCAGCGGTTCCCGTCCATCCCAAAGCAGCCGTGGCGGGCTGCATTGCAACGCCCTCGTCCGCCTATAATGGTACCCCTGCCCAGCCACAGTCTCAAACAATGGGGGCAGCTCGGAGAGATCCTCGGAGGGGTGAGATTCCCGGAGTGCGGAGCCAACCGCAGTTCAGTTCTGCCGCCCAAGCCTGGGGGAGTAGTGTCGAATACAGGTAGCAAGTGTAACAAGACTTTTAAAAAGTCCAAATTTCAGAAACGGAGGGAGCCGTTCCATCAACAGGGACTAGCGCTATCTTTGTACCCTTTTGGGACGGCTCCCCCTTGTTTCTATTGCAGAGGAATGAACATGAACTTACGACAGATCCGGCGCGGCGATACCTACTATGCCGATCTCGCCCCGGTCATCGGTTCAGAGCAGGGAGGAAACCGGCCTGTTCTGGTGATCCAGAACGATATTGGGAACCGGTACAGTCCCACGATCATTGCAGCTATTATTACCGGACAAATCAAGAGCAAATATTTGCCCACCCATGTGCTGCTGACCGCCCCTGACTGCAGCCTTCCGCAAAATTCCATGGTCATGCTGGAACAACTCCGTACCTTGGATAAGCTCCGGCTGCATCATTATATAGGAAGTCTCAGCAAACGGAAAATGGACGAAATCGACGCAGCGTTAGAAATCAGTATCGGACTTGCAGAATTGGCAGAGAGAAACAGCGTACATGATACATAAAACGAAACGAAAGGGATCATCCATATGACGAAAACAGAACTCACAGATAATCTTACCTTCCTCTCTGCTCTGAAGCAGCTGGAGTATCTGGCCTCTAACGGCATCCTGACGGGACCCGATGCGGCGCGGGTTCGGAAAGAACTGGAACGCAAGCTCCGCCCCACGCTGATCCTGGCCTGAAAAGCGGTCGCCGGCATATACATTTTGCTTGGTTTTGGAGCGCGATCCTTGTCCAATATAGTGAATAGCTATTGACGCCGGCTTGTGGTATTGTCGGTTCGAGGAGGTTAAAATCGATATGAAACAGACCAACACAGTATCACCCCCGGCTCCGAGGGTCACAGTCATCGACCCCCGTATACCGGAAAAGGCCAGACTCCGGGTAGCGGCCTACACCCGCGTCAGCAGCGACTCCGATGATCAGCTCAATTCCTATATCGCCCAGGTCGATCACTACACCAAATTTATCTCCTCCCGTGAGGACTGGGAACTGGTCGACATTTACGCCGATGAAGGCATCAGCGGTCTGGATGCGAAGAATCGTGACGACTTCAACCGGATGCTGGCGGACTGCCGGGCCGGGAAGATCGACCGGATACTGGTCAAATCCATGTCGCGCTTCGCCCGGAATACCAAGGATCATATCCAGTACATCCGAGAACTGCTCCGGCTGGGGATCTCCGTCCGCTTCGAGAAGGAGAACATCGACACGGGCAAAATGACCTCGGAACAGGTGGCGCAGATCTACGGCGCTTTCGCCCAGATGGAGTCCACCAACCACTCCAGCACGATGCGTATCAGCGTCCAGATGCGGATGCAGAAAGGCATCTTTACCCCGCCCAGCGCCCCGTATGGCTACCGGCTGGTCAACCGGAATCTGGAGGTCATCCCTGCGGAGGCTGCGGTAGTCCGGCAAATCTATGCATCCTACCTAAGCGGACAGGGCTTCGCAGACATTGCCTGCAGTCTGAACCGTTCCGAAGTCGAGCGGGGACGCATGGGCAGAACATGGCACCCCCGCACGATCCAGTACATTCTGACCAACGTCTCCTACACCGGCGATATGATCTGGCAGAAGACCTTCGCCACCTCCACCATCCCCTTCCGTCAGATCGAAAACCGGGGGCAGAAACCAAAATATTTTGTGGAGGACTGCCAGCAGCCTATTGTCAGCAAAGAGGATTTTCAACGGGTACAGAATCTGATGGCTCTGCGTCAGGAGCGGTTTTCCGGCGCCGCGACCAAGCCAGAAGCGTCCGTCTACAGCAAGCGCGTTGTCTGCGGGGCGTGCGGTTCTGTTTGCCGGAGGAAAGTCACCAACGGGAAGGTTTATTGGGTATGCAACCGGCATGACACAGCCAAAGCCGCCTGCCCGGTGCCGCAGGTTCCCGAGGGAGAGATCACGGCGGCGATCCTTCGGCTGTACCACAAGCTGCGGCTGGAGGACGGTATGCAGCTTCTGCGGACCGTCCTGTCCCAGCTTCAGGAGCTGCGTGAACTGGAGCTCCGCTCCAACAGAAAAATCAACGATATTGACAAAGAAATTGCAAAAGTATCAGAGCAGAATCTCGTACTTGTCCGACTGAAGTCGAAAGGGTACGTTGATCCTGCTCTGTACTTATCTCAGGCAAATGAGATCGACCGGAAGCTGAAAGAGCTGCGCCGTCTCCGCCGGAACATTCTGGAATCCGCCGGTGAAGACGGCCAGATCCAGGCTACACAAATCATGCTGGAGTATCTGGAGGATGCTCCCGAGCAATGCGGCGCAGTTGACGCAGAGGTATTTGAATCTCTGATCGACAGGATATCGGTGGCCTCTGTCACAGAGATCAAAGTCAGGCTTCAGAATGGTCTGGAGCTTACAGAACATATAGAGAGGGCGGTGCGGTAGAGATGGCATGGCAGAGAAAGATCCCATTCGGGTATATGATGGAAAACGGAATACCTACCCGCTGTGAGGTGGAGGCTACAGCGGTGCAGGCCATATATGCCATGTATAGAAGCGGCAGCAGCTACAACCAGATCGCCTCAGAAATGGAGCGGCGGGGCGTCCCCTACCACGCCCACACGCCCCAATGGAACAAGCACATGGTCAAGCGCATTCTGGAGAATTCCCGCTATCTTGGGAAAGATGGATTCCCCCGGCTGATCTCCGACGAGGATCACCGCGCCGTTGACCGCCAGCGGGCCGGTAAGACCGGTTATGTTCCCTGCCCGGCCAGCATCCCGCCCATTCGAAAAAAGGCCGTGTGCGGCCTGTGCGGAGCTCCCATGCACCGGGACACCAAAAGCCGCCGGCCCCGGTGGATCTGCCAGAACCCTGACTGTGGACACCACAGCTATATCACAGATGAGTCGTTGCAAAAGGAGGTAGAAGCACATCTTCGACAGTTGGCGCGGGAACCTCAGCGACTGGATCACACGCCGAAGTTGAAGGCTGCCGCGCCATCAGCGGACACCCTTCGCATTCAGAACGAGCTTACCCACGCCCTCAACCGTGGGGAGACGGATACAGCGTACATGAAAGCGATGATATTCGCCGCCGCCGCGGAGAGATACAACGACCTTCCGGATCCTGTGCCGCACTACCGCCTGGAGCGGCTCCGGCAGCGGTTGGAACTGCGGCCCCCCGATGAAAACGATCTGCGGGAATTGTTTGGATCCTTGGTGCAGAAAGTTCTTATCGAAGCCGGCTCCGCTGTGCTTCGGCTGACGGACGGAACCATACTCGGAAAAATCGATGGAGAGGAGCGTACAGCATGAATACACAAGCATTACCCCAGAGAAAAGTCAGGATGATCCCTGCCGACCCCCAGATGGCAGAAAAGGATATCCGAAAAAAACACCTGCGCGTCGCTCCCTACTGCCGGGTCAGTACAGGTAAGGAGGAGCAGCTCTCCAGCTATGAGGCGCAGATCGAATACTATACGGCCAAGATCGCCGCCAACCCGGAGTGGACCATGGTCCGGATGTTTGCTGACGAGGGTATTTCCGGCACATCCACCAAGAAACGGAAGGAGTTCCGGAAGATGATCCAAGCCTGCGAAAGCGGGAAGATCGACCTGGTCATCACAAAATCGGTGTCACGCTTCTGCCGCAATACGTTGGACGGATTGAGCTATGTCCGCCGCCTGAAGAATCACGGCGTGGGGGTGTTCTTCGAGAAGGAAAATGTCAACACGCTCTACATGGACAACGAGATGATCCTCACCTTCATGATGAGTCAGGCCCAGTCCGAGAGCGAATCCCTCAGCGGCAACGTCAAATGGGGGCATCGCAAGAACTTCAGGGACGGCAAGGTCTATTACAACTACGCCAGCTTCCTTGGATACCGGAGAGGGCCGGACGGCCTGCCAGAGATTGATCCGGAGGAAGCGGCCATCGTGCGGAGAATATTTGCCCGCTACCTGATGGGGCAGAGCATCCACCAGATCGCCCGCGACTTGATGAACGATGGGATCAGGACCGCCCAAGGGCGCGAAAAATGGAACGACAGCGTTATTCAGAATATGCTTCGAAATGAAAAGTACATTGGCGACGCTCTGCTCCAGAAGACATACATCGCCGACCTGTTCAACCGGCAGGTGAAGAAGAACAACGGCGAATTACCCATGTATTATGTGGAGGACTGCCATCCGGCTATCATAGACAGGGAAACCTATCAAAAGGTACAGGAGGAGATCGCCCGCCGCTCCAGCCTTCGGAAGACCGCCGCCAGGACAAAGACCGAGCTGGGTAAATTCAGTGGGAAATATGTGTTGACGGAGATGCTGGTCTGCGGCGAGTGCGGCAGTCCCTACCGCCGGGTGATCTGGACGCAGAAGGGCGTGAAGCGGGTGGTCTGGCGGTGCGGCAGCCGGCTGGATCACGGCAAGCGGATCTGTAAGAAGTCCCCTACCCTGGACGAAAGCAAGATCCACAGCGCGGTGGTTTCGGCAATGAACGAGCTGTTCAATGCCCAGGCGGCAAAGCAGGCGCTGGCAAATTGCATCACCGCCGTTCTCGCCGGCGAAATGGACGAGCTGACACTGCCCGCTGTGGACGCGCAGATCCAGCAGATGCAGGAACGTCAGATGGAATTGTTCCAAATGGCTGTGGGCGCTGGTCCTGACTGTGTCGATTATGATGAGGAGATCCAGCGGGTGAGCGCCGCCAAGACACAGCTTATGGCAAAGAAAGCGGAGCTGGAACGGGAACAGCGTACCTCCGGAGAATTCGATCAGCGAATGGATCAGATTACTGCATTACTGAACGAAGCGGACTGCTCAATCACGGACTTCGATGAGGTGACGGTCCGGCAGATTGTCAGCAACATCAAGGTTATGGATAAGGACAGGCTGCTCATCCGGTTCAAGGATGGAACGGAGATCGAACAAGCAATGTAGTCCGGAAAAGCAATAGGCCGCAGCCGCTGTTGCGGCCTATTGCTTTTCCGGATGAGAAAGATTGACAGGCAAAAACTCACAAACTGCCTTTTTAGTTCGCAGTCAAAAGGGCGAGAGCCAGGAGCACCACGGCATCGACCACGGGGACGGTTACTGTGTCGTTGCCATTCCGGGTGATAAGCTCTGTATAAGCCCCTGGAACAGATGCGGCCAAAGCAAACAGCATGCATTGATGCCAAGGCATCGCAGTCAGCACCAGCATAGCCGCCGTTCCTATCACCTTGGACATAAGCACCATAGCCCCGGTTCCCTCCCATGTCTTCCTGGGGCCGGCCAGCGGCAGCGCCACATGGTGCTTTCCAAACCGGTGACCCACCAGCGCGGCGGCTCCATCTCCAGTCCCCCACATGAGGATAGGCTCCCGTTTCTTCGGAAAAGGGCGGACAGAGTACGATCAGGATGGGAACCATGACGGTGGCTGCCGGCAGTCCCACCAGTC
>OFHM01000758.1_pt1 | contig 24764 bp, 19 predicted proteins | sample 1521311 | NCBI WGS metagenome assembly OFHM01 (sample SAMEA3504083, study PRJEB24116) | mouse gut metagenome | biome: mouse gut; feature: mouse-associated habitat; material: faeces | place: Denmark | collected 2011 | reverse complement strand
AGCAGCAGCTTGATGTCGCCGCCCCCCATGGCCTCCCGGCCCAGCACCTTCTCCGCCAGCAGCACAAACGCCAGCAGGGCCGCCGGGATGATGCCGCTTGCCAGCATCCCCTTCACCGTGTCCCACAGGGGCTGGCCCAGCGCGAACAGCCACACCACCCGGTTGACCGCCATGGCGATCAGCAGCTTGTCCGGGATGATCCGTTTGGCCCCGTCCGTCAGGGACACCGCCAGCAGCAGCCCCCCGAACACCAGCCCCTGGGCCAGCTCCAGCGTCAGGCCGAACCGGACGCCCAGGCACACGAACGCCAACCCTCCCGCCAGCTCCGCCCAGAGGCACTCCGCCGGGATTTTCCCCCCGCAGCCGCGGCACCTTCCCCGGGAAAACAGGTAGGAGAACACCGGGACCAGCTCCCCCGGGGACAGGGTGCGCCCGCAGCCGGCACAGTGGGACCGCCCCCGGAACATGGCCTCCCCCCTGGCCCAACGCCACACGGCGCAGTCCAGGAAGCTGCCCAGCACCGCCCCGGCGGCGGCCAGCCAGACGCAGAGGTAAATTGTCAGCAGCAGGTGGGGGTTCATGGCTTGTCTCCCTCATTTTAACATATTTTGCAGGATTTGTATAGCTTGATTTCACTTTGGCGATGTGCTATGATATCTTTATTCAAAAGAAAGGTGGCAAAGCCTATGGAAGGCATGACCGATTTGCAATTCAAAGCCTATATTCGGCTGTTAATTCGTGCGCTGGAACGGGCGGAAGCCCAAGACACAGTAGAGGGCATCCGCTCCGAACTGGCAAAATTAAAAGCTGACTTGCAGTCAACGCTTCAAGGCTGACCCCCGCCCCCCGGCGGGGGCTTTTTTGTCCCCCCAAGGCCCGCCGTTGGGGGACAGCGGGCCTTGAGGGAACGGGCAGGGCGGAGGTTTGGGCGTCCGCCCTCCAAAGCCCGCCCCGGTGGCGGTGGGCTTTGGAGGACGCCCGCGCGAGGGGCGCGCGGGTGGCCCGGATTTCTGATTCAAATTTTCAGGATGTTGTACCTGTTGCCCACGTAGCAGTAAATATGCCTTTATCGGTAATTGTAACTTTAATCACTTGATCGACATGGCTATTACCCGTATTATATTTATCACCTGTACCTCCACGGCACTGACCGTACCCTTTTGGTGCAGTACCCACAACAAGCCCACCATTCACTGCATCGTAATACACGTTATCTGCCTCTGTAATTGCGCTTCCTGCCTCGTAACCTTTTCCACCAATTGTCAGCGTTTCTTCAGTAACACCCATATAATACATAAAGGTTTCGGCCTTGGCAGCGCGTTCATTGGCCCGATCCGTAGCATCGCGGGCACTCTCGAGTGCCGACCCAATCACGGGGATAGACACCGCCACCAGAATGGCAATAATCGCCACCACGATCAGCATTTCGACCAGCGTAAAGCCGCCGTCCCGGCGCAGCTTCGCTTTCAGGTTTTTCATTTTAAGTTCTCCTTTTCTCGGGACAGGTCCGGCATCGCGGGGCCTGCCGCCCAAATTTCTTGGGGGAGGTTCCCATCGTCTACCCACGGGTAGACGATCAAGTAATTACTTGATGCCTTCCGTGGGAAGGAGATTCGATTTAACATCTTACTCCCATTTGACGGGTACGCTCCCCCAGCCCGGTTCGCCAACCCAGGTCTTGGCTGAGGGAATTGGTTTGTGTTTGGTTTGTTTGGCTTTTGTGCTGATTAGCCGCCCGGCGTCTTCCACACAGCTGTGAAGTCTCCAGTAGCAACAGTATATGTTACCTCGACATAACCGTCCTTGGCACCATCCTTAGTGCTCTGACCGTACTTGAAAGCCGCATCGTTCGTGGCACTTTTCGTCAATGTGCCCTTGCCCTCGCTCACCCTGTAGCAAGCGGTCATGGTGGTGTCTGTATCTTTTATTGTGACATCACCCAGCGAGTTCTTGGACATGACCTCAATCATGGCCGCGCCCAAGGCGGCGCGCCTGTTGGCATCATCGGTGGCCTTGCGTGCCCCCTCCAACGAAGATCCAATCATCGGGATAGACACAGCAATCAGAATAGCGATAATCGCCACCACAATCAGCATCTCAACCAGCGTAAAGCCTTTTTTATTACGGAATTTTTCCCTCAACCCATTCATGTCAGGAAATTTTCCTCCTTTCCTCCTGAAACATAGGATGTATCTATTCACCGACCGGGTTGGCGAAGCCGGGGAATAACTTTTTCACTCGCCACAGGGCGGCAAGGTGAAAACAAATTTGCGGGGGCGCCCTCATCCGTCACGGCTTACGCCGTGACGGATGAGGGGACAATCAGGAGCCGCAGAGCTCTTTATCCCAGTTTGATGTGTCAAAGGTCCCGCCGGGGCGTGTTTTACTCCAATACATTTGCATTTCGTTATCCGCCGTATATTGGAGCCACAAAAATTTTCCTTGGTGCCCCTCTGTCCGGCACTCCCCATAGGGGGTATAGCCGCCCGGGGAAAATCCACTTTTGGCGTAGACAATCCTCCCATTTTCTGCGTCAAACAGGTAAACGGTGGTGCTGTACTTGCCCTCGGCCTTATCCCGCTCCAGCGTCCCGTTCTGAACCAGGGCGGTTAAGGCCGCCGCGGCCGCCCGCTCCACCTCCGCGTCATGCTTGTGCCGCCCGCGGTCGATGGCTCCCATCACCGACGGGATGGCAATCGCCAGCAGGATCAGGAGCACCGCCGCCACCGCCAGCACCTCCACCAGGGTAAACCCCCGGCGGCTCCGTATTTTCCGCCTCACGCGCCGTCCCCCCTCAGATCGTGTTGTAGATGTTGAACATCGGCACGTACACGGCGAACAGGATCAGCACCACGAACACCGCCAGACAGCAGATGATGATGGGCTCCAGCAGGGACAACGCCCGCTCGGTGCGCACGTCCACCTCGTTGTCGTAGTACTCCGCCAGCACCTCCAGGGTGGACTCCAGCGCGCCCGCGCTCTCGCCCACGGCGGTCATCTGGATCAGCATCTGGGGCAGCTCCCGGGAGTTCGCCATGCTGTCCCCCAGGCCCCGTCCGGCCTCCACCCCCGCCACGGTGTCCAGCACCTCCTGGGCCATGACCAGGCTGGACATGGCCCGGCTGGACACGGCGATGGCCTGCAAAATGGGCACTCCGGCGGCCAGCATGGCGGACATGGTGTGGGCGAACTGGCTGGCCCCGGCCATCCGGGCGATCTCCCCCAGCACGGGCAGGGACAGCCGCAGGCGGCTGAACAGCAGCCCGCCCTTTTCCGTGCGGCTGTAGAGCCACAGGGCGGCGATGAGGGCCAGAATCCCCGCCGCCACGTACTTGCCGTACCTGGTGGTAAAGTTGGAGACGGCGATCAGCCCCACGGTGATGGGCGGCAGCTCCGCGCCCAGGTCGTCGAAGGTGTTGATAAAGGCGGGCACGGCCTTGTCCATGATGACGTACACCACCACGATGGCCACCAGAATGACGAACGCGGGATAGGTCATGGTGCTGATGGCCTTGGCGTGGGTTTTGGCGGTGCGGTCGTAGTATTTCGCCATCCGGTCAAAGGCGGACACCAGATCGCCGCTCTCCTCCCCGGCCCGGATGGTCTCCCGGAAGGTGACGGGCAGACGGCCCCCCCGCTGGTCAAAGCTGTAGCTCAGGCTCCAGCCGTTGGACACGTCCTCGGACACCTGCCGCAGCAGCCGCTGGAGGGCCTTGTCCTCCGACTGCCCCGCCACCAGATCCACGGTCTGCACCAGGGGCAGGCCCGCCTTCAGCACGATGGCGAACTGCTGGCAGGTAAAGGCCAGGGACTTGGGGCTGATCCGCTGGAACACCGCGGCGGCGGGCCGCTGGGCAAAGGATTTGGGGATCTCCTTGAGGCTGAGCACCACCTCGCAGGTCTGGCGGATCTGGGCCACCGCCTCCTGGCGGCTGGCGGCCTCCACCACGCCGGACACCCGCTCGCCCCCGGCGTAAGCCCCCTCGTATTTATAAGTCGGCATAGCGCGCCCCCCTTACAGGCCCAGGCCCCTGCGCTGGTTCTGGTTCAGCGTCCCGCCCATGCCCATGTCCTTGGTCTGGACACTGCCGCCGGGAAGGGCCTGCTCATAGGTCTCCCGGCTGATGGTCCCGGCGTTCAGCAGGTTCAGCAGGGCCCGCTCCATAAGGATATTGCCGATGGAGCCGGTGGTCTGGATGGAGTTGATAATCTGGGGGGTCTTGCCCTCCCGGATCAGGTTGCGGATGGCCCCGTCGGTTTTCATCACCTCGCAGGCCAGCACCCGGCCCTTGCCCGAGGCCTGGGGCAGCAGCTGCTGGGACAGCACCGCCTTCAGCGTCATGGAGAGCTGCAAGCGGATCTGCTGCTGCCGCTCGGCGGGGAACACGTCCACCATCCGGTCGATGGAGTCGGCGGCGGAGTTGGTGTGGACGGTGCCGAACACCAGATGCCCCGTCTCGGCGGCGGTGAGGGCGGTCTCAATCGTCTCCAGGTCCCGCATCTCGCCCACCAGGATCACGTCCGGGTCCTCCCGGAGGGCGGCCCGCAGTCCGGCGGCGAAGGAGCGGGTGTCCTTGCCCACCTCCCGCTGGTTAATGACGCACTGGGCCGGGGTGTAGACGTACTCCACCGGGTCCTCCAGGGTGAGGATGTGCTTGGACTGGGTCTGGTTGATCTCGTTGAGCACGGCGGCCAGGGTGGTGGACTTGCCGGAGCCTGTCTCCCCCGTGATCAGCACCAGGCCCTGGCTGTAGCCAGGGAACTCCCGCACCACCTTGGGCAGGCCCAGCTCGGACAGCTCGGGCACGTGCTCGTTCAGCAGGCGGATGGCGGCGGACCAGCTCCCCTGCTGCCGGAACAGGTTGAGGCGGCACCGCACCCCGGCGATGGTCTTGGCCAGATCGGCCTCCCCCACCTCCACCATGGCGTCGTACTGCTCCCCCGCCAGCTCCCGGACATAGTCCAGGCACTGCTCCGGGGTGAGCCGCTCTCCCCCCAGCTCCCGGATGGAGCCGTCCACCCGGCACCGGGGCGTCAGCCCGCACACCAGATGGATGTCGGACGCCCGGCCCTCCCGGGCCTTCTCAATCAGCTGTGTAATGGTCATGGCTTCTCCTCCTCAGAACGGGCCTTGTCCGCCCAGCACCCGGTGAACCTCCTCCGCGGAGGTGACTCCCTCCAGCACCAGCCGGCGGCAGTCCTCCAGAATGGGCCGGAAGTCGGCCTCCTTCACCGCCTCCTCCAGCTGGGCGATGGAGCGGGCATGGATGGCGCGGCGGATGGCGGGGGTGACGCTGAGAATCTCAAACACCCCGGTGCGCCCCCGGTATCCGGTGTTGAAGCACTCGCCGCACCCCACCCCCCGGTAGAACTGGACAGGCTCTCCCCCGTCCTTCAGCTTCAGGAGGGCCAGCTCCTCCTCCGTGGGCGTGTACGCCTTCCGGCAGTGGGGGCACACCTTCCGCAGAAGCCGCTGGGAGATGATCCCCTTCACCGCCCCGGCGATGAGGTAGGGCTCCACGCCGATGTCCAGGAGGCGGTCGATGGAGCTGACGGCGTTGTTGGTGTGAATGGTAGAGAGCACCAGATGGCCGGTCATGGCGGCCCGCATGGCAATCTCGGCGGTCTCGCCGTCCCGAATTTCGCCCACGGCGATGATGTCCGGGTCCTGGCGGAGGACGGAACGGAGAACGCTGGCGAAGGTCAGGCCGGTTTTGTCGTTGATCTGAACCTGGCAGACGCCGTCGATGTGATATTCCACCGGGTCCTCCAGGGACACGAGGTTTACTTCCTCGCTTTTCAGGCGGTCAATCATGGCGTAGAGTGTGGAGGTCTTGCCGGAGCCCGTGGGGCCCACCATGAGGATGACCCCCTCGGCGGCGCGGTCCACCAGGCGGCAGAACCGCTCCCGGTTCCCGCCTTCCAGGCCGATGCCCTCCAGGGTGGCAAGCTCCGGGGTCTTCCGCAGCAGGCGGACGACCACCTTCTCCCCGTGGATGGTGGGCAGGGTGGAAATACGAAGGTCTAGCGTCTCCTGGCGAACGGTGACGTTGGCCCGGCCGTCCTGGGGAATCTGCTTTTGAGCGATGTCCATCCGGGCCATGATTTTCAGGCGGGAGATGACGGAGCTTTGGAGCTCCCGGGGCACCGGAATGATGGCCCGGAGGGCCCCGTCGATGCGCATGCGGATGGTCATGCTGTCCTCGCCGGGCTCCATGTGGATATCGCTGGCCCCTTCCGTGCAGGCCCGGTCGATGATGGAGTTCACCAGCCGGATGGCCGGGGCGGCGTCGGTCTCGTCCTCGTCCATGGTCATGGACTGGGGCTGGGCCACGGCTCCGCCGCCGTACTGGCTCCCCAGCAAATCCCGCTGCATGTCCTCGATGGCCTGCATGGCTCCCTGGTTGCTGTAAAGGTTCTGGACCGCCCGCTCCACGGCGGCGGAAGCGGCGATGAGAGGAATGACCCGCCGCCGGGTAATGGCCCGGACCTCCTCCACGGCCACGAAGTTCAGGGGGTCCGCCATGGCCAGGTGGACATCCGTCCGGGTGGCCCGGATGGGAACCATTTTGTACTTTTTCGCCGTGCTCTTGGGAATAAGCTGGGCCATCTCCGGCGGGATGGGGCAGGTGTTCAGGTCAATGAACTCCACGCCCAGCTGGCTCATCAGCGTGTCGATGAGCTGGCGTTCCGTGATGAAGCCATGCTTTTGCAGAACAGCGCCCAGCCGCTCGCCGGTGCCCTCCTGAAGCTCCAGCGCCTGATCCAGCTGAGCCTTGGTGATGTCGCCGCTTTTAACCAGCAAATCGCCGAGTTTAACGTACTTCATGGCGTTGTCTCTTCCTCCTTCGGTGGGTTCAAACAGCGGATGACCACACCCTCCGGCGGCGTTTCCGCGCTGATGCCGCTGTCCTTCCAAACTACTTTTAGCTTTAACGTAAAACAGGCCGTATCCTTGTCATAGGTAATTTCCATGGTTTCGACCCGGTAGTCTCCGTTTTTATAAGCGCCGCCCCGGCCGTTTTTCTCTTTGGGCAGCAGCTCCTTGTCTTCGCCGCCGCCCTTAACCAGGATCTGCCCGGTGGAATGGTCCAGGCAGAGGCCGCCGTTGTAGGTGGGATTCGTATCCCCGTTTACCTCATACGCAAAGCGCAGCTCTCCGGCCACGGCATTGGTCAGGGAGTTCAGCAAAAGCTGGGTCTCCGCCTCTGCCGTCAGGTAAAAATAGGTCTTCATGGCCACGCTGAGGCCGGAGTTCAGCATGACGCACAGCAGCATCAGCACAGCCACGGCGCAGAGCATCTCCACCAGAGAAAACCCGGCGCACTCCCGCAGCTTCTTTTTCATGGGCCGCCTCCCGTCTCGGGAGCGGCGGCATAAGAAAGCAGCCGTTCATTTCCATAGAGGTAGACGTTAAGCCGCTTTCTGTTGGGATTGGTCTGGTCATTTATGACGGAAATGTCAAGACCGGAATGTACGCCAACCCCTAACAATGTATCCAGCCGCTCCTCTTCCTTCTGGGCTTCCGCCCGGGACAGGGCCTTATAATATTCCAAATCCGCCTCCTGAGCCTGACGGTTGATGTTGGCGGAAACCGTGACGGCCCCCACCAGAAGCGTAATGGCCAGCGCGCAGATCAGCACAGAGGCCAGTACTTCCACCAGGGTCTCGCCCCGGGAGTCTCGCAGTTTTTCTCTCATCCCTCCTCCGCCTCCTTCACAACCCAGGCCAGTTCCCATTTTACGCTGGATATTTCTCCGGCCTTTACCGCGTTAAAGGGACCTTTGACGATTTCGTTCTGCGCGCCAGCCGAGGGCTGAATCCCCGGGAAATGATCCGCCGGAGGCGCATAGCTCACCACGGGCGCGCCGGTGGGGATCAGCTCCGCCTCCATGCGGTAAATCTGGCTTCCCTCCGTCAGGGTTCCGATTAAACGGATTCGCCGGCTCTCGTCCATACGCACGGTGAGCTGTATTTTGTTAAGTTCATCGCTGAAGGCGGAAAGCAATATCGACGTTGTTCCGTCAATTCTCAATCTGAGCGCATGGGTCTTAGAGCCGGGATAGTCCTTTACGGTTTCCAGCTCGCCCTTGGCCTCCTTTTTTCCGAACAAGCCGTCCAGCTCCTCCAGCAGGGGAACCATGCAGCCGGCGCTATTGTCCGGCTGCTGTCCCAGGTTCCCGCAGGCAAAGGCTCCCTCCGCCTGGTCGAGGCGGTAATAGCGGGTCCATCCGATGACAACGCCGTCCTCGTCCCACTCCGCCGGCTCCTCCCAGGTGGTTACGGTATACTTCCCCGTATACTCCGCCTTCGCAAGCTCTCCGGCCGCCAGCCGGAGGGCGGAGGACAGGGCCAGGTACCGCTGCTGTTCGTCGTAATTGCTTCGAATCTTGCCCGCGTTGGAAACCGCCGCCATCAGAACCGTGGCCGCCGCAAGCATACAGACCAGGAGAAACAGCAGCGCCAGCAGGATGGACGCCCCGCTTTGACTGCGGAGTTTTTGGATAAGCTGTCTCACGGGGCGTCCCTCCTTTCCGTTATAGTCCGCTGCCGGGCCGCTGCTTTTATTCAGCTGCGGCGGCGATAAGATTTGCGCCCGCGCCTCCCGGTTCGCCGGGAGGTTTTGTTCTCCACGGGCAGAGCCTCTATGGCCCGCCCCTCCGGCAATGCCTCCCCTTCCGGGGATTCCGCCACCGCCAAAGTCAGCTGGTGGGTTTGGGCTTCGCCTTCGGGGATGAGCGTGTGGTTCCGGCTGGTCATGGTTAGGGAAATGGACAGCCGGGTCTCCGGAATCGTCTCTGCGTCCGGAGCGCAAGTCAGGGTGTAAACCGTTCCATCCGCGTTCTTCTCCTCGGACAGGGTTACCGCAGCACTGGAGGATACCACCTTGGCCTCCAGGTTCTCAAACAGCAGGAGGTCCGTCTCATTGCCGCCGGCATCCAAAACGGAAAAGCTGGCGGGGAAAGCAATGACGCAGGTGCGGGGCTCTTTCGTTCCGCCGTCTCCGGGATCCGCAGGCTGGGGGAAGCTTACCGTCCAGGGCCGGATGATGTCGATTCGGATATCTCCGCCGCTGCCGCCTCCATAAACCTGATCCGTTTCCCCGCCGTCAGGGCCAAGCATGGTGTAGTCAAAGCCGGCGTTGGCCATCAGCAGCCCGCCCTCCGGCGCGCCGGTGGTGACAAGACGGACGCTGGGGAATTCCGTGTCCGTCTGTTCGGCCCGGATGGTTTCGGCAGTGAGGAGCCCGCCGTCTCCGCAGCTGGGATCGCCCTTGAGCTTCAGCCTGCCGCCCTCCAGGAGGCCGCCCTGCCGGTTGGCGGCTTTTACCGTGATTTCCGTCGTGTCGTCGGGGAACATAAAGAGTCTGCCGGGCCGCAGCTTCACACCGGACGTAACGTGAACGGTGATGGGAAGGGTGTAGGTAACCCCCTCCGGGGTAGTATAGGAGAGGATGAGCGTGTCCGTGCCGTCCCGCAGGGCGTCCAGCCTCAACCGGTAGGTCTTCTCCTTCCCCTCCACGGCTTCGATTTGGCTCACCTCGACGATTTGCTCCGGCGCGATTTCAGAAAGCTCCACATCCTGGCTCTCCAGCACGGCCTTCCAGGTTCCGCCGGAATGGACGTCCTCCGTCAGCACCAGGTACTCCTGGTAAGTCTTCCCGGCAAAGAGGTCAATTTCAATAGGGCTTCCCCCCAGGAAGACGGGGTCGGTTCCCTCCGGGGGAATGCTCTGGCGGCGAAAGCCGTTCAGAGGCCACCCGCCATAGTGAACCGCGCAGGTCCGGCCCGTGTTCTCCTCCTTGGTGAGGATGGTGGGGAAGGGATAATCCCGGTCCTGCAGGTCCTTTCTGGTGGCGGGGGGATAGCTGTACTTGCCCGGGACGGCGGCGCCGTCGCCGGTGGTGGTATCCACAGGCCTAAAGCCGGTCAGAAGCTGATAGATGTTTTCCGCCGTTCCGATGGGCGCCTTGCCGGAAAGCTGTTCGTAGTCCAGGCCGGTGACGCCGGTTTCCGCTTCATCCCGAACGGTCACAAGCGTCCCGCTTCCGGCAGCGGGGTCATAATTGCCCAGCCAGCCCCGGAAGGCGTAGCTGCTGCCGCTCTGCTGGAACAACCGCGTGCCGTTTCGCAGAGGATCGGACTTCATGTAATAATAGCGGGTCCTGCCAACCGTAATTGTATCGGAGTTGAAATTCGATTCGCTATAGGCGCTTCCCAGCGTGTAAAGGGTATCCGCCAGGTCCGTCCGGAAGTTCGTCGGGGAAGTTTCGGCCTTTTGAATCAGCTGTTCCCGGGTAACGCTGCTCAAAACCTCGCTTTCCAGATAATAGCAGTTCTCCTTGACGGAAACGCCGTGGTTGCGCGCCGCGTTGGGGCGGTTGCCCGCGTTGATTTCTCCCGCGCCGCCCACAGCGAACAGGCCCCGAATCGCCCCGTTGGAATCCGGCGAGGGCAGGCGGACATAGCTGTAGCAGTTCGTCAGGGTGTTGCTGGTCCAGCCCTTTGAGTCTCCGCCGTCCGTACTCGGGTCGTCGATAAAGCCGATGGTCCGATTTGTTTGGCTGCCAACCTGAAGGGGCTTCATGTAGCTGCCGCCCACCAGTCCGCCGATATAAATTCCCTTGCCGGACGCCGGCGCGAGGGCCGCGTCAACGGAGATGGACCCGCCGGCGTAGCAGTTGGTCACACTGCCCTGGCAGGAGCCCACCAGCCCCCCTACCCGCATATTGTCGTTGGCAATCGTACCTTCCATGAGGGAGATATCCGCAACGGCGGTACATCCGGTCAGCGACATGTTGGACAGGCCCAGCAGGCCGCCCACGCCCACGCCGCCCCAGGTTTGCCCAGACGTCTTGGTAAAGGTATTCGCTTCGATCCGGTAGCCGGACACGGCACAGTTCTTCACAGCGGTTTCGCCGGGGGCGCCGTCTTCTTTCAGGGAAGCGGCCACACCCGCCAGGGCCCCTATGGCGTACCATTGGCTGAAACTGTTCTGGTTAAAAATGCTCTTTACCGTGCTCTCGCCGCTGGAGGAGTACAGAAGGATATTCTCCAGCGTCCCATTGTAAACCACTCCGAACAGCCCCGCGCAGGAGGACAGCCGGGCTGCTTGCTGCTCCTGAGTGAAATCATTGATGCTGACATTTTCAATGGTGTACCGCTGCCCGTCGTAGGCTCCGCCGAACCAGCCCTCCAGATATCCCCGGGGCGTGTTTTCGTTGGTGCTGTCGTAGTACTCGGCAATGGGGGTATAAGTTTGCCCCTCCGCACCCTTGACGTCATGGCTCTGCGTCCAGTAATACTTTTCGGCGCTGGCGCCGGAGGACAGGTAGGGGAAACGGCTGATGTTATGCGCTCCTGCCCCGTTTTTGTGAATCGCCGTCCAGGTATCCCGGTTTACCGCGTTCCAGTTGATCAGTTCCAGCTGTTCAATGGAGCGGACGCCATAGGCGTTATTCGAACTGCCGGGAGCGTCGGTAGGCGGGATATGGTTCTTGGAGGCGCCCGCCTCCGGGCCCCAGCCCTGGGGGTACTCCACGGACAGCGCTTCGGCAAAGAAGGGATTCAGCGTAAAGCGCACCGTTACATTTCCGCTCTGGCTGAGGGAGAGAACGGCGTTGGGCCGTTCGGGCGTGGCGTCGGGATACAGCCCTCCCCGGCCGGCCTCCATGCCGAAGCTCAGGAAGGAGTGGAATTCAAACTGCGGGTCGTCCGGTCCGGCGGCGTTGTTCTTCTGCCGGGCCAGCGCCTCGTCCACCTCCGGGATTTGCTGGGCGGCCAGCTGCTTTTTGGCGAAAAGCTCGCCGAAGGACTGCCCGCCGCCTCCCTTGATGGAGTAGAGAAGGTTTTCAGAGGTAAGGGTGTTGATGGGGTTATGAGCCGCGTTGTAATAGCCGTAGCCCCAGCGGGTCACCACATCGCCCTGGTCATGCGCGCGGGAAAGGGTGGAGATTTTGCTGATGGTTTGATCCGGCTTTACCGCCAGCAAGGTGAAGTCGTAGGCAAAGCCCTTGCCGGTATCGCGCTCCTCCCAGTAGTACACGCCCATCTCGCCGAAATCCAGGGGCGCAGGCCAGCTGCCGTAATGGGTGAGGCCCCTCGCGCCCGTCACCACGGCGGGATAGGGAAAGCCCTCCTTCCCGCTGAGCCTGGACATGCCGGAAACGATGGAGGGCTCCGCCGTCAGTTCCCGATAGGTGACAGAGCGGGCGGAGCTGCCTTCTCCGCTGTCGTAGTTGGCGGAAAATTCCTGGTCCCGGTAAGAGAAGTTCCCTTTATTCAGGTAATAGGTGCCGCTCTGCCGTCCGCCCTCGGATTTGCCGCAAAAGCCGAAGTCCTTCGCCCCCGCGCCGTCGGTCCGGAGATCCATGGCGGAATAGGAACCGGAAATTGTGCCGGAATTCCAGCCCGCAAAACCGGAGAGATATACCGGCGCAGTGTCCTTGTCCGCGTTGGCGGAAAGCCGTCCCACCGCGTAGGAGGCGCTGACGCCGGGGCCGTTTTGGTTCCGGCCCGTCAGGCCGCCCACATAGGCGGAGGCATAGTGATTGCCTTCCACGTGAATCAGGGCGCACTCGGCGGCGGATCCCTGGATGCGGCCCTCGTTCAGTCCGGCCAGGCCGCCGACATAAATCGTGGAGGTATAGGCCCGAAGATTCAGGCGAACGCCTTCTGCGGCGCAGTTTTCCACTGTGCCGACGCTGCCGTTCCGTCCCACCAGGGCCCCCAGATAGGTGTGCTTCTGGCTGCTGGGGAACGCAGCGTCCACCGCCGCTGTTTCCCCCAGATCATAGACGATGTTCCGCAGCGTCCCGTTGGAGTGTCCAAACAGGCCCGCAGCCACCTGGGTGGAGTCCTCCGCCGGCTTCGGAATTCGGAAGGCCAGCCGCCGGATCGTATGGAAGTTTCCGTCGTAAACGCCCCGGAAGGGCGCGGCCTCCGTGCCGATGCGGGATTGGAGCTGAACGCCGTCCTGGTGCTGGAGCAAATCGGGATAGCCGGTGTAGACGCCCTGCCCGCCGTCCAGGTCCAGCTCCTGCTGGAAGGTAAGGCGGTGCTTGGTGTTGTGGTAGTAGTCCTGGAATTGGCTCAAATGGAAAAGGTGCCGGGGCGTGCGGACGCTGGCCACACCTCGGGTCCGCTTGGCCAGCAATTCGCCGCAGACGTATTCCGCGATGCTGGCGGCGGCCTTCTCCCCCTCCTCTTCCGGCTGGAGAAAGCGGGATCCGTCTTCCGATGTATAGGCCATAACCGCCTCGGCAAAATGGGGGTTGTAGAAGCTCTCGCCGGAGGCGTTCAGGCCCTCGGCGTTGGAGGCCGAAAAGCTCAGGTACTGGAAAAAGTCCGGGCTGGTGCGGTCTCCAGTGACCATCTCTTGGGGCAGGGGGGCCAGATAGTACTCTTTCCCATCCCAGCTGGCCGAGAGGAGCGGATTCGCGGCATCGCCCACGGCGTAATTCACGCGGTCCTTCCGCAGCACAGGCGCGGCCGGGTTGGAACTGTCCAGATACGTGTAGTGAATTTGGCAGTGGTTCCCCTTGACGTCCTCTTTCAGAAATGCCACGGCATAACCGTCGGAGCGGATGGTCAGGTCGTTCAGGGAACCGATTTTAAACTGTTCGTCCGACAGATACCGGGCATTGCCGCCGGAAAAGCCGATGCGGCCGTCGTACTGCTCGTAATAGACCAGGCTGGGCTTGCTGAATTCCGCGTTCCAGTCCCCGTAGTGCGGGAGGTTCTTCAGGCCGGGAAACTCGTAGCTTTCCAGCTTCAAATGTTCCTGAAGGTTGAAGGGAAAGGTGGTGCCGGTGGTCTTCCGTCCGAAGGCTCCGCCGATTTTAGAGGGGAAATCGCTGTGAACCAGCTCCGAATAAGTCACCAGCCTGGCCTGGCAATCAGGAGACCCCCCCAGGGACGGCGGGGGCAAGCTTTCATATTCGTGCCCATAGTTTACGTCCAGATAGTATGTATCATGAAATGTATCGTTATTGATCGTCTCCTGGGTTTCCGTCAGCTGGAAAATTCGGCCGGTATAGTCTGTGCCTTCTGCTTGCCGGGAATAATACAAGGCGGTATAAGCGCGATTTGTCTCCACCTTCGAGCTGCCTAAGCAGAACCCGGCGGCCTTCTGCGTGCCGCGCATGTCAATGAATCCGGCGGTGTAGGCGTCTTCCACAAGGAAAGAGCAGCCATTCTCTATCCTGCCCGCCATTCCCGCCGCGTTCCCGCCGGACAAATAGCAGTCGGTGTAGGATTTTAATAGGTTGGTATTGCCCTCTGTGCGGCCAATAAATCCCCCGGCGTAATTTGTTCCCTGGATAGTAGACGCCGCCAGACAGTTCTCAATACTGGTTGAGAGGCTGTATGCACCCGCTTTTGCCAATTCGCCCGCCAGGCCGCCCGCCGCGCTGCCCTTAATTTTATAGGCATCGCTGTCATCTTCCTTATATATGTATCCGCCGCCCAGCATGAGGTTACGGACGTCCTGCTGCTCATCTTTGTCCCAATAGACCCAGCAATTTTTGAAATCACCGGCCTGAGTCATTCCGGAGATTTTACCCGCCACGCCTCCGGCCGCGCCCTCGGTACAATCCACCTGGGTGTTCAGTACGCGGATGTTTTGGAACTTCGTGTTATCGTTCAGCGTACCGCTGTGTCCGGCGCTTCCAACCAAACCGCCGGCGGCCGTCCGGCCCCTCACGTTGGCATTGGTCACCTGGATATCCCGAAACGTGTTGTTAGTCCCGGCCACGCCGGCCAAAGCCCCGGAGGGCTTGGAGAATTCCACCACAGCGTTTATCAGGCGAACGCCCGTGAACGTAACCGGCTCTTCCGGGATCCCGTCGTTGGTCTCGGCGAACAGTCCCGCGCCGTTTTTTCCCTTCGCGCTCTCCTCCGTCACGTGGAGGTCCAGAATCTCATTCCGCCGGTTTTTGCCGTCCTCCCCCACGCTCCAGCCGCCGTCAAAGGCAAGGAGCTCCGGATTCACAACCGGCACGAACGCATACTTCGGGTAAGCCGTGGCACCATAACAGTCAATATCCGCCAGCTGCACGGCGGCGGTCTTACCCCCAACGCGGGAGGTCTCCCGGTCTAGGTTTTGAAGATGGCGCACGTTTTCCAGGCGGGCGGTTTCCCCGCCGCTGCGGGCGGCAAAGAGGCTGTTGTCCGTGTCCTGGCCGCTGGCACCGGTGGGCCGCCGTCCATCGGCGGACAGGGTGATTTCGGCGGAGACGGTGAAGTCTTCGCCGAAACCGCCTCTGCTGTCCGTCCCTTTAAAAAGGCTGTAAAAGCGGCGGCCGCCGGGAGTCCCTTCCGCGTCCAGCTCATCCAGCACCCAGGTATAGGAGATGGAGCCGGAGGAGAGGGTGCCTGACTGAACAATCAGACGGTTCGGGAATGTGCTGCCTCCCGCTGCGCTGTCAAACAGCGTGACGGGGACCTTGCCGGGATAGGTCAGCGTGACCGCGCGGTAGGTATTTTCGTTCAGCGCCGTTTCGTTATAGCCGCCCATTAGCTTCCGGGCGGCCTCGGGAATCTTGAAGGTGACCTTTACCGTAAGCCGCTCCGCATTCTCGATTTCCACCATAACCTCCGGCGCGGGCAGGGGGGTGTAGGGGTCCCGCGCCTTCTGCTCCCCGCCATAGTAGCCCAGCATAGGGCCCATATCGCCGGGCCGCATCCGGGCATCCCGGGAGGCCCCGCTCCAGGCTTCGTAGAAGACGGCAGTGTCGGACTCGCTCATCTGGTTAATCGGCTTCTCCGCATAAAACACGTCGGTAACGGCCCCGCTGGACGGGTCGTAAAAGATGTAAAAATCTCCGTCCAAAAGGGCGGGGTCAATGGCTCCGGCAGTCAGGAGCCCTTTGCCGGCGGCCTCGTCCTTGGCAATGAAAATGGGCTGGGCCGGGGTTCCGCCCTCGGCCAGAGAGGTCACGCCCAAGGCGGCGTCCAGCTGGCCGCCGCCCTCCAGCAGTACGGCCCGATTCTCCGCGGCCATGTAAATCTCACGGGCGGCATTGTCCAGCTCGGTAATTTTGAGGTAGTCCCGATAGTAGGCCGCCGCCACGGCGGAGACGCTTAGTAAAATTACCAAGATCGCCACCACAGCCAAGGTCTCCACCAGGGAAAAGCCGCAGCTCTGCTTCTTTTCAAAACGTTCAGTCATAACGGCACCTCGATACCTGCGCCTGACGGCAAAACTAGAATATACATCCTATTCGGATATAGAAAGCATTTTAACATATCCGATTCGGATATACAATAACTTTACTGAAAAATAGACTATTTTTCCGGAAGCTGTTTTGAGAGGAGGGCGCTTATGGAGCTTGATTACCAAGCCATCGGCGTGCGCATCCGCCGCCTGCGGAAGGAGCGGGGGCTGACCCAGCAGATGCTGGCGGAGATGTCCAGCCAGGAGCCGTCCAACATCTCCCATATTGAGCGGGGGGCCACCAAACTCAGCCTGCCCACTCTGGTCAGCATTGCCAACGCCCTGGGCGTGACGGTGGACCAGCTCCTCTGCGACAGTCTGCCCGCCACCCGGTCCGTCTTCGAAACAGAGGCGGCTCACATCCTGTCGGACTGCTCCCACCTGGAGCTGAAAATCATCACAGAGACCATCCGCACCCTGAAGGAGAACCTGCGGCGGGTAAAGCTGGGCGAATGACTCAGTCAGACTGGGCTTTCGGCCAGCAGCAGACTCCCACATCCAGAGAAATATGCTCCCGCAGGTGGAAGTTGGCATACCGGCAGAACCAGCACCCGCTTCCGCAGACCAATCCCACCGTCCGCACGGCAAAGGCGGGACAGCGTTGTGCGGGCCAGACGCTGCAGCCGGTCATAGGTTTACGAAGGGTACGGGCTTTCGCCGCCCCTCCCAGGTGCTGAGTCCTTGCTTCCATCTGCGGCCTGCCTTTCTCCAGAGTAGGGATGTGGAAAAGAAAAATTTCCAGATCGTGGAAACCAAACGCGCCGGTGAGCGCCCTGTGAATGGGCTGTTTTCATGCTCCGGATGGAAACGGCTTGACAAATTCCGGTGGAGCGTGCTATGGTCATTGTAGCAAGAAAATCGGCGGATTTGATACTTTGCGTAAATTTGGCTTGATTTTGCGCAGAATTTGCAAAGGGGAAAGGAGGGGCTCTTATGATTAAGCTGGCTCTTTGCGACGATGAGACGGCGCAGAGAGAGGCCGCAGGGAATCTTTTGCGGGAGTACGCGGCGTCCAGGCCCGCCCTGGCGATAAAATTGTCAATTTTTTCCTCTGGCCAGGAGCTTTTGGCTGCGGCGGAGGAGTGCGGCGGCTTTGACCTGTATGTATTGGACATTGTAATGCCGGGCCTCAGCGGCATCGACTTAGGCGTGCGTCTGCGGGAGCTGTACAGCGACGGGGATATCATCTACCTGACCATTTCCCCGGAGTATGCTGTAGACTCCTATGCAGCCCGGGCTTTTTACTATCTCATGAAGCCCGTGGAGCCAGACAAGCTCTTCCAGGTGCTGGACCAGGCGGCGGCGGCGATGGAGAAACGGCGGACCGCCTGTGTTGCCGTCCGCAGGAAGGACGGGCTGGAGCGGGTGCGGCTGGACGATATTCTCTATGCCGAGCTGTCGGGACGGGCGGTGCGCTACCACCTGGTAAACGGGACCAGCCTGGACAGTGTTACTGTACGGGGCCCCTTTCAGGAGGAGGCCGCACCGCTGCTGGCGGACCGGCGGTTTTTCCTCTGCGGGGCCAGCTTTGTGGCGAACCTGTTTTACGTCACCGCTGTGGAAAAGGGCTTTCTCCGCCTGGACGGCGGGGCCCGGGTCCCTCTGGCCCGGGGGCTGGCGGCCCAGGCGAAGCGGCGGTGGAGCGATTACTGGCTCAACTCCTCGGGAGGTGAAGGGCTGTGACGGCTTTGCGGGATATTTCCCAGATCTGGTCCATGGCGCATGTCCTAGTCGTGTTCCTTTTGCTGTTTGAATCGCGCCGCCCTTGGCGGACCACGATTGCGATCTGCGTGTCCGGCGTGGTCATGATGAGCGCGGCGACGTTTTTGATGGCGGCTGTCCTGGGACTGCCTCCCATTGCGCTCATCTTTTTCACCTGTTCACTGCCCAGCATGGCTCTGTTTTTCTGGATTTCCAAGTACCGGAATGGGAGGTTCTTCTTCCTATTTTGCCTGTCGGATACCATGTGCATTTGGTTGATCCAGGTGACAAGCCTGCTGGACCGGCTGGCGGGCGGCGAGTATGTCGTGATGTTTTTCAGCCGCCTGATCCTCTTTCCCTTGGCGGAGTGGTTTATCTGGAAGCACCTGCGCCGTCCCTATCAGGAACTCCAAAGGAAGCTTAAGCAGGGCTGGTGGCTGTTTTCTCTCATCGGCCTGCTTTATTACATGATGCTTGTTATGGTGGCCGTTCCCGTGGATGTGCCAATGACCGGCTGGATGGGCATTCTGCTTTTGCTGCTGGTGTTGGCGCTGATGCCCCTGACTTATCTTTCCATACTCCACTCTCTCTGGCGGCAGATGCGGATGTATGAAAACCTCCGGCTGATGGAGGTCCAGCGGCAGGACTACGACGCCCTATGCCAGAAGATGGAGGTGGGGCGCATCTACCGCCACGACATGCGCCATCACTTGGCCGCTGTGGAGGGACTTCTCCTGCAGGGGGATTACGAGGGGGCGCTGCAGTATATCCGCTCCCTCAGCGGCGGGCTGGAGGAGCTGGCGGAGCCCGCCCGCTGTGCCAACTCCGCCGTCAACGCCGTGCTGACGGCTTACATTGTCCGGGCCGCCAACGCGGGCTGTACCGTGGAGACAAGTCTCCGGGTGCCGGAGCAGCTGCCCTTTGAGGAAACCGACCTCTGCGTCATTCTGGCCAATGCCCTGGAAAACGCCATCCATGCCTGCCAGGAGCTGCCGGAGAGCCAGCGGCGGATTCACCTGCAGATGGAACTGACGGAAAACCAGCGGCTGCTGATCTCCGCGGAGAATCCCTGCCCCAAGCCGGTGTCCTTCGGTCCGGACGGCCTGCCCGCCGGACCCAAGCGGGAGGGCCATGGCCTGGGACTTCAGAGCGTGAAGCGGGTGACGGAGAAGTACGGCGGTCTTTTCCGGTGTCAGTGGGAGGACGGGCGCTTTTTGTTCCGGACGGTGCTGATGCCGCCCGCCGGACCGGCGGCTCCCAAGGAAACCCGCAGCCCAAGCTGGACAGCTCCGGTGGTTTTGGCCGCGCTGGTGTTCCTGATGGCCCTGAACTGCGTGCCTGGGCTGGCGGATGCCTTAGAGGCGGTTCCGCTGCTGGGCGGACTGGTCCGGATGGCGGACTGGCGGACGTACTCCGCGATTTTCCAGGCGATGGCCTCAGGAAGCGGCTGACTGGCCAAAATTTTCGGATTTTTTGGGTGCTTTTGCAATAGACTTTTCAATGGAACGGGTGTACAATTAACTTGCTAATCTTTTGAAGAAGGGAGCATATTATTATGCTGAGTGAAAAGGTCGCCGCCCTGCTGAACGAGCAGGTCAACAAGGAGTTTTACTCCGCCTACCTGTACCTGGACTTCTCCAACTACTTCGAGGCCCGGGGCCTGGACGGCTTCGCCAACTGGTACAAAATTCAGGCCCAGGAGGAGCGGGACCACGCCATGCTGTTCTACCAGTACCTCCACAACAACAACGCCAAGGTCACCCTGGGCGCCATCGCCCAGCCGGACAAGGTTCTGGACAGCGACATGACCGTCCTGAAGGCGGGGCTGGAGCACGAGCTCTATGTTACCGGCCTTATCAACACCATCTATGCCGCCGCCTATGAGGAGAAGGACTTCCGCACCATGCAGTTCCTGGACTGGTTCGTCAAGGAACAGGGCGAGGAAGAGGACAACGCCAACGACCTGATCTCCAAGATGGAGCTTTTCGGCTCTGACCCCAAGAGCCTGTACATGCTCAACAGCGAACTGGAAGGCCGCGTCTACAGCGCGCCGTCCCTGGTGCTGTAAGAACCAGCGACACAAAAAAAGAAGCCCGGAGGAACAACCTCCGGGCTTCTTTTTTACAGCGTCAGCCGCCTAATTTTCCATTGCACTTTGCCAGAAACTTCTCGTTTGCGATGATGGCCCGGGTGTGGGTCCCCTTTCCGATGGGGCCCTTTTCATCCCAGGCGGAAACCTGAAAGTCTACCATCCGGCCATTCTCCGACACGGCGGTGATTTCCGCCTCGGCGCAGACCTTCATTCCCACAGGAGTGGGGGCGTCGTGGGTAATGTCCAAGCGGGTGCCCACGCTGCCCTGGCCCTCCCCCAAAAAGGACTGAAGGGCCGTCATGGCGGCGTTTTCCATCATAGCCGCCATAAACGGTGGGCCGAACACCGGCAGGGCACCGGAGCCAACCGCCTGGGCGGTGAGCTCCCGGGTGACGGTCTGCTCCAGCCGGCACTTTGTTCCAATCAGAATCATAGAGCGTATCCTCCTTAAATACCCAATTCCGTCCAAAGGTCGTTGTACAGCTTCCGGGTTTCCAGGGGCAGGACCAGATACGCCTCGCAGCGGTCCAGCACTCCCCGGGGAGCGGCGATGATGTCATAGGTCTCTTGATCCAGCTCCTCCTCGTACAGCTCCTCGTAGTAAGCGGGATACTGCTCCAAAGCCTCCTGATTGGGGGAAGCGTACCAGAGATAGTCCATGTTGGCCAGGTTCGCCTCCGTGGAGGCGATGAAGTTGATCCAGGCCATGGCCTCGTTATAGTGGGGAGCGTCCTTCAGCACGCACATGGCGTCCATGAACCAGTTGGAACCCTCTTCCGGGACCACGAAGGCCAGGTCCTCGTTGTTCTCCAGCATGGTCAAATAGTCCCCGGCGTAATACGCGCCGATAGCGGCGTTTCCGCCCTCCAGCTTCTGGAAGATTTCGTCCATCACAAAGGATTGATATACACCCTGTTCCTTGGCGTCCTTGAGGAGCTGGAATGCCTCCCGGAGCTCCGCCTCATCGGTGGTGTTCAGGGAATAACCCAGGTAGGCCAAAGCAATGCCTATGGCGTCCCGGGAGTTGCGGAACATCAGCACATTTCCGGCATACTGCGTGTCAAACATGGCGGACCAGCTGGTAATGGGCTCTTCCACCATGGCTGCATTATAGATAATGCCCACAGTGCCCCAGGCGTAGGGAACGCTGTAACGCTCCTCCGGGTCGTAGGTGAGGCCCTTGAAGCGGTCGGAAATCAGGCCGTAATTGGGAATCTGGTCATAGTCCAGCTCCGCCAGCATGTCTTCCTCAATGAGCTGGGAGATCATGTAGTCGGATGGGACGATGACGTCGTAGTCCCCCGCGCCGCTTTTGAGCAGGGAGTACAGGGCCTCGTTGCTCTCGGCGGTCTGGTAGTTGACGGCGATGCCGGTTTCCTCTTCAAACTGGGTGATGAGGTCCTCGTCAATATACTCGCCCCAGCTGCATACGTTTACCACCGGCTGGGCGTTGGTGGCTCCGGTGAGGAGGACCACCGCGATGAGGAAGGAGGCGGCCAGAACCACTGCCGCGCCCCGGCGAAAGACCCGCCCCTTGGGGGTGTCCAGCATTTGAGTCAGCTTCCGGGAGACCGGATGACGCTCCTGGCCGGTACGCTCCGCCCGGTCCTCCCGGAGGTTCACAATGACCAGCAGGGCCAGCACCGTCACAAAGAGCAGGGTGGAAATGGCGTTGATCTCCGGCGTCACCCGCTTTTTCGTCATGCCGTAAATGGTCATGGCCAGGGTGGAGCTGGAGGACCCGGCAGTGAAGTAGCTGATGATGAAGTCGTCCACGCTCATGGTGAAGGCCGTCAGGGCTCCGGAGGCGATGCCGGGCTTGATCTCCGGCAGGATGACCTTCCAGAAGGCCTGCATCCAGGTGCAGCCCAGGTCCTGGGCTGCATCCACCAGGTTCTTGTCCATCTGCCGGAGCTTGGGGCCCACGGAGAGGATGACATAGGGAATGTTGAAGGTGACGTGGGCAATGAGCAGCGTGCCAAAGCCCAGGGTCAGCCGCTCCGGCAGGACAACGACGCTCTGCACACGGTTGAACCAGACAGAGAAATCCCCCCAGAAGGTGAAAAAGGCCACAAAAAACAGGCACATAGCCACGCCTGTCACAATGTCGGCGTTCATCATGGGGATGTTGTTCACCGTGAGCAAGGCCTCCCGCCGCCGCCGGCCCAGGCTGTACAGCCCGATGGCGGCGAAGGTGCCCGCGGCGGTGGAGATCACCGTGGCCAGCAGGGACACCAGCAGGGTGGTATACAGGCTCTCCATAATCAGGCGGTTCTCGAACAGGGCCCGGTACCAGTCCAGGGAGAAGCCCTGCCACACCGCGCTGGACTCCCCGGCGTTGAAGGAAAAGACGATCAGCAGGAAAATGGGCAGGTACAAAAACAGGAAGGTCAGGCCGATGAACAGGCGGCTTCCGATGCGGTTCGTCCGTTTCATTACAGGATCACCGCCTGTTCCTCGCCCTCGCCGAAGTGGTTCATGACAGCCATGCACACCACGACGATGACCATCATCACCATGGAGATGGCCGCGCCCAGATGGGGGTTGTAGGCCCCGCCCAGAAACTGCAATTCAATCAGATCGCCCAGCATGGTCTGCTTGCCGCCGCCCAGCAGGTTGGAGATGGCGAAGGTGGACACCGACGGCACAAACACCATGGTCACCCCCGACAGAATCCCCGGCAGGGACAGGGGGAAGATCACCTTGGAGAACACCCGGACCGAGTCCGCCCCCAGATCCCGGGCGGCCTCGATGAGGGAGCCGTCCAGCTTCACAATGACGGAATAGATGGGCAGGATCATGAAGGGCAGGTAGTTATACACCATGCCCAGCACCACCGCGCCGGGGGTGCCGATGAGCTGGAGGTGGTCCACCCCCAGCAGGTCCAGCAGGCCGATGGCCCGGAACAGCTGGTTGAGCAGGCCGTTGTTCTCCAGGATGGACATCCAGGAGTAGGTGCGCAGCAGGAAGTTCATCCACATGGGCAGCATGATCAGGGCCATGGCCAGCCGCTGGAACCGGACGCCCTCCCGGGCCATCCAGCAGGACACCGGGTAGCCGATGAGCAGGCACACCAGGGTGGCCACCACCGCCAGCCAGAAGGACCGCAGGAACACGGACAGGTAAGCCCCCATGCCGGTGAAGTTGGCCCCGGTGAGCTGAAGCTCCCCGGTGGCCGGGTCGGCGGCGGTGACGGCGTACACCGCCATGATCACGATGGGTATCACCACAAACAGGGCCATCCACACCACGTAGGGGACGGCGAACCAGGACCGCTTATTCCTCATAGCCGCCCTCCCGGGAGGCGTCCTCCTCCCCGTCCCCGTCCTCCACCACGTCCAGCTCCTCGTACTCCTCGGAGTAGGAGGAGTAGTCCCCGAACATCCCGGAATACTGGCTCTTTTTCATCACGTGGATGCCGTCCGGGTCGATCTTGATGCCGATCCGGCTGTCCGCCGGGCAGAAGTCGGTGGTCTGGATCAGCCACTTGAAGCCGTAGAAGTCCACGATGGTGTCATAGTGGACGCCCTTGAAGGTGACGGAGGTGACGGTGCCCCTGAGCTGGCCCGCCGCCTCGTCCACAATGTCCACATCCTCCGGGCGGATGACCACGTCCACCGGCTCGTCCTTGGCGAAGCCCTTGTCCAGGCACTGGAACCTCCGGTTGAAGATCTCCACCACCCCGTCGGCCCGCATGACGCCGTCGATGATGTTGGACTCCCCGATGAAGTCCGCCACAAAGGCGTTTTTCGGCTCGTTGTAAATGTCCTCGGGGGTGCCGATCTGCTGGATGCGCCCGCCGTCCATCACCACCACGGTGTCGGACATGGCCAGGGCCTCCTCCTGGTCGTGGGTCACATAGATGAAGGTGATCTCCATCTCCTGCTGAATGCGCTTCAGCTCGTTCTGCATATCCTTCCGCAGGCGCATATCCAGCGCGCCCAAGGGCTCGTCCAGCAGCAGCACCCTGGGCCGGTTCACCAGGGCCCGGGCGATGGCCACCCGCTGCTGCTGCCCGCCGGACAGGGCGGACACGGGCCGCTTCTCGAACCCCTTCAGGTTCACCACGGACAGCATCTCCATCACCCGCTGGTGGATCTCCCCCTCGGGGAGCTTCACCTTCCGGCCGTCCCGCTCTGTCTTAGGGATGCGCAGGCCGAAGGCCACGTTCTCAAACACGTTGAGGTGCGGGAACAGGGCGTACCGCTGGAATACCGTGTTCACCGTCCGCTGGTGGGGCGGGACATGGTTAATCCTCACGCCGTCAAATAGCACGTCCCCAGAGGTAGGCGACAGAAACCCGCCGATGATACGAAGCGTGGTTGTCTTGCCGCACCCGCTGGGGCCCAGCAGCGTGAGGAATTCCTTATCGTTGATATACAGGTTGATGTGGTCGAGCACGACCTCGTCGCCGTAGGACATCACGCAGTCCCGCAGGCGGATCAGCTCCTTGGACATTTATCCTCCCCCATTTCTAATGATGAGTGTTTTGTCAGCTCCCTCGTTATAGTTCCCGGCCAGTGCCCTCCGGCGGGCAGCCCAACGCGGGCCCGGGGTTTCACGGATAGCGAGTTACATCATAGCGGTTTGACAACGGTTTGTCAATCACTTTGGGGGAATTTTCCCTTGTATTTTGTCGGGTATTTTTTCCTGTCTTGACGGTGGACCGAAAGGAGGCTAAACTATATAGTCAGCACACTTGAAAATCGGTATCCTACCGATTTTCAACACAGCGGCTGTGCCGCTGTGGGCAAAG
>OFHM01000755.1_pt1 | contig 24829 bp, 15 predicted proteins | sample 1521311 | NCBI WGS metagenome assembly OFHM01 (sample SAMEA3504083, study PRJEB24116) | mouse gut metagenome | biome: mouse gut; feature: mouse-associated habitat; material: faeces | place: Denmark | collected 2011 | reverse complement strand
TGAAGCAGATGAGTTCGACCGTTCTTTCCACTGGCTGTCGCCCTATATGACCGTTATTACATCTACCGACCCCGACCACTTGGACATCTACGGCACAGAACAAGCCTACCTGGAAAGTTTCGAGCATTATACCACGCTTATCCAACCGGGTGGCGCACTGATTATCCGCAAAGGTATCTCCCTGCAACCGAAAGTGCAGCCGGGCGTTCGTGTCTATACTTACTCACGCGACGAAGGCGACTTCCATGCAGAAAACATCCGCATCGGAAACGGAGAGATATTCATCGACTTTGTTGCCCCGGACACCCGTATCAACGACATTCAACTGGGAGTTCCGGTTAGCATCAACATAGAAAACGGCGTAGCCGCCATGGCATTGGCACACCTGAACGGGGTGACCGATGAAGAAATAAAAAGAGGCATGGCAAGTTTCCGCGGAGTAGACCGTCGTTTCGATTTCAAGATAAAGAACGACAAGGTGGTTTTCCTGAGCGACTATGCGCACCATCCTTCCGAGATAAAACAAAGCATACTCTCCATGCGTGCCCTCTATCGGGACAAGAAGCTGACGGCTGTTTTCCAGCCGCACCTCTACACACGTACCCGTGATTTCTACAAAGATTTCGCCGACAGCCTTTCCTTGTTGGACGAAGTCATCCTGGTAGATATCTATCCGGCACGCGAGCAACCCATCCCCGGCGTCACCAGCAAACTGATTTATGATCATCTCCGTCCGGGCATTGAAAAAAGTATGTGTAAAAAGGAAGATATACTGAACATTCTGAAAGATAAAAACATTGAAGTATTAATCACTTTAGGAGCCGGAGACATTGACAACTATGTCCCTGCAATAAAGGAACTATTAGAAAAGAAGATCAATAAATAATAATCCGGCAAGCTGTCCGAAACAGTGCAGCCATTTTAATTATTAATCTTTAAGTTTAAATTATGACTAAAAGAATCCTTCTATCCATTGTCATGCTGGTGCTTATAGCCTACCTCGCCGTAGCTATCACCGCATTCAACCGCAAGCCTGCCAACCAGACCTGCCGTGACATGGAATTGGTTATCAAGGATACTGCATACGCCGGCTTCATCACCAAAGAAGAGCTGAAAGGTATCCTTCAACACAAAGGGATCTACCCCATCGGGAAGAAGATGGAGCGCATCTCTACCAAGTCACTGGAACGGGAACTAAGCAAACATCCGTTGATTGACGAAGCCGAGTGTTACAAAACACCCAGCGGCAAAGTATGCATGGAGGTGACACAACGTATCCCTATTCTTCGGGTGATGAGCTCCAACGGTCAGAATTACTACCTCGACAACAAAGGAACCATCATGCCACCGGATGCAAAATGCATCGCCCACCGGGTAATTGTCACCGGAAACGTAGAAAAGTCGTTTGCAATGAAGGATTTATATAAGTTTGGTGTATTTTTGCATAATAATAAATTCTGGGACGCCCAGATAGAACAGATTCACGTGTTGCCCGACCGGAACATCGAATTGGTGCCGCGTGTGGGAGACCATCTCATCTATCTCGGAAAACTGGAAAACTTTGAAGATAAACTGGCACGTTTGAAGGAGTTCTACAAGAAAGGGCTCAACCGGGTAGGCTGGAACAAATATTCGCGTATCAACCTCGAATTCAACAACCAGATTATCTGCACCAAACGAGAATAGATAATAAATGATTGTTGATAATAGATAGTTAATAACTGACAGTTGACAGACGAAGAGTGAACAATCTTTTTTCAATCGTAAATTGTAAATCGTAAAATCGTAAATAAATATATATGGCAACAACAGAATTTATCGCCGCTATTGAACTTGGTTCATCGAAGATAACCGGTGTGGCCGGAAGAAAGAACAGTGACGGAAGCATGCAGGTATTAGCGTATGCCCAGGAAGACTCTTCTACGTTTATCCGTAAAGGAGTTATTTTCAATCTGGACAAAACAGCGCAAAGCCTGACCTCGATCATCAACAGACTGGAAGGTGAGTTGAAAAACTCAATTGCCAAGGTATATGTAGGCATCGGCGGACAATCACTCCGCACAGTTCGCAACGTAGTAAGCCGCGACCTGGAGGAAGAAGCCATCATATCCGAAGAACTTGTAAGCGCTATCGGTGATGAGAACATTGCCATCCCGGTGGTTGATATGGATATACTGGACGTAGCTCCGCAAGAATACAAGGTGGGCAATAATCTGCAAGCCAATCCGGTAGGTCTGGTAGGAAGCCACATCGAGGGACGTTTCCTCAACATCGTTGCCCGTGCTTCTGTACGCAAGAATCTGGAGCACTGCTTCCAGCAGGCTAAAATCGACATCGCCGACCAGCTGATCACCCCGCTAGTAACAGCCAATGCCGTACTGACAGAAAGCGAACGCCGTTCGGGCTGCGCACTGATCGACTTCGGAGCAGATACGACTACCATCTCTGTATATAAGAATAACATTCTCCGCTTCCTCACCGTATTACCTTTGGGAGGCAACAGCATCACGCGCGACATCACCACCCTGCAAATGGAGGAGGAAGAAGCCGAACGCCTGAAAAAAGCCTATGGTGACACCCTCTACGAAGAAGACCCCGAACAAGAGAAAGAAGCTACCTGCAAACTGGAAGATGACAACCGTATCATCAAAGTGGCAGAGCTTAATAATATCATCGAAGCCCGTGCCGAAGAAATCGTTACCAACGTATGGAACCAGATTCAGCTATCCGGCTACGAAGACAAACTGCTGGCAGGAGCTATCATTACCGGCGGTGCCGCCAATCTAAAGAATATGGAGGAAGCATTCAGCAACCGTACCAAAGTAGAAAAGGTAAGAATGGCCAAAGAAAGCCAGCTAAGCCTGAAAGGTGGCATGATGGAACTGAAAAAAGATGGTACATGCAATACAATCATCGCTTTGTTAGGAGCCGGGAAAGAGAACTGTTACCGCCCGGAGCGTCCTATCCAAGTACCTCTCTTCGATGAAAGCGGCGAGAATGTGGAAGACAAAAGGAAAAGAGAGAAAGAAAAGAGAGAAGTCAAAAAGAAAGAATTCGATGTGCAGTTTTGAAGGTGTAGAGAAGAGGAATAATCCTCGATAGCTCAATGGTAGAGCACACGGCTGTTAACCGTGGGGTTGTTGGTTCGAGCCCAACTCGGGGAGTTTAAAAAAGCCCGTAAACATCAGCGTTTGCGGGTTTTTTTGTTCAGAGAGAGAGTATGAAAAGCTGAAAATTCTACACCATACGGTTGTTAACCGAAGGATTTTCATGCTTATGATTGTTAACCGAAAAATATATTACATATCTATGGGATGCACGAAAAGTCAGTTTGTGTGTCTGCCCGGTCTCTTATATTTCTATATAGAGATTTTTCCAACATATTTAAAAACTAATGAATCAAATGAAAGATTTGCAATTCCATTTATGAGGAATCATTTTTATTTGCAGTTTTGCAGTAATTGTGATTCTTCCTATATAATGGAACTAAGCTTAAGAAAGGATGGTGTCAGTTATGTTTAAGAAAGAAAAGAAGGTACGTTTGAGTTTGGATAGCCAGGAACAATCAATCTTGCTGCATTCCCTTGTGGATATGAAGAACCGAATGATCGCAGAAGGAAGATATACGGATTGTGTAGATGATGTGATTTTGAAGCTTGTCACTGCATCTGGGAAGAAATAGAGAGAGTAATTATGTATTGGTCTTAAATAAAATTGAATAAATGAGTTGTATACATAGCCAATTGATTGAATAAATTTAGATCAGTTGGCTTTTTTCATGTCCATTTTTACATAGCTGTTCTGTATTTTGCAGGGCAGCTATTCATTTTCAAGGAAAGGAGGCGAACCGTGATGTCACAATGCAAGATTATAGCCATAGCGAATCAGAAAGGAGGAACGGGTTATGACAAGTTAAGTATTATGTAAAGTTCACACCTGTTTTTCTCTTAATCATGGGTGTTCCCTCTTGATTTACTTTCCATAATTCAGGATGATTTACAAGTAAAATAAATCATATATGGAGGTAACTACACTATGGGAACACTTAATCTCCAGACACTCGTGTCTGGAACAGCGCAGGCCCTTATGGAGGCCAGTGCTTCAGACTATTATCAAAGAGTATTTAAAACGCTGGGCAGACAGCTGCTAATCTACGCTGACACTCATGAAACAGATGGATTCAGCATGGATTTCGGCCTGCAGTTTCTTGAGGATCATTACCATATGTCAGAGAAGGTTGCGGCTAAAAAATGGCCTGTTATCTACAGTCGGTGTATCAACTTTATCTCTGATTACCAGAGGACCGGCCATATAGTCCTCTGTTTTGGTGTGACAAAGAAAGTCTATACCATTCCGGAAGGATTTCAGGAAAGTATGGGGGAATACCTGGATTACCGCAAAAAGATCGGTATCAGCGATAAAACAATCCAGCTGTCCCTTCTTTATCTTGAGCGCTTTTTTGATTTCCTGGCCGGGGAGGAAATCCATTCTCCCGGCAGTATCACAATCCAGCATGTCCGCCGTTTCCTGAAATACATTGGAACAATGGAAAAGTCCTCCATTTGTGCCAACATGCGCGCCGTACGGTATTACCTGAAATACTGTTATGAAAACAGCCATATGGCGAACGAACTGTTTTCAAAGATCCCAAATGTCTACTATAACCGCCAGAGCCGACTTCCTTCCTCTTATACATCTGACGAGGTAAATACGCTCCTTAAGTCGGTGGATCAGGGAAATCCATGCGGCAGGCGTGACTACGCGATCATCCTTCTGATCGCGAGACTTGGACTGAGAAGCAGCGATGTAGCCGGCCTCAGGCTGTCCGATATCGACTGGGAGAAGGAACGGCTGCATGTCATTCAGAAGAAGACAGGAAATCCTCTTGAACTTCCGCTGCTTGAGGATGTTGGCGAGGCCATCATCCGTTATTTAAAAACTGCGAGGCCAAAGACCGAATCAGATCATGTTTTTATCAGGCAGAAGCCGCCATATACAGGATTTCAGCCCGGATGCGTAGGCGCTCTGGTCTGCAGATATCTCCAGATATCCGGTATTCCTACAACAGGTCGCAAACGTGGTTCCCATATCCTCCGCCACAGCTTGGCAAGCCGTCTTCTGGAACACGAGATACCTCTTCCGGTGATCTCGGAGATCCTTGGACATACCAGCACGCAGACTACCATGACATACCTCCGCATTAACATCGCGGAATTAAAAAAATGCGCATTGGAGGTGACCGTGTAATGTCCAGAAAACGAAAAGCCCCTGAAATGACCGGTATTTTTGCCGAAACAGCAAATGACTTTGTGGATTACAAGAGAAGCCTGGGATTCAAGTATGAAGGAGAACCCAAGTGCCTTGCCCGCTTCTGCCGGTTTGCCGATGAGTTCGGTACCGATGAGATCAAAATAACCCGCAGTCTGGCAGAGGCATTCACGGTGCCAAGAGAAAATGAGGCTGCCAAAAGCCGTTCCCACAGGCTAACCTGCGTACGCCAGTTTGCGTTGTATCTCGACAGCCTCGGGTATGACGCATACATCCTCCCGGAACACAAAGGCCTTGAACATAGTTCGTTTGTCCCTTATATCTTTACGCATGATGAAATGAAAGCGGTCATCAGGGCCGCGGATGAAACGGAACCCCAGACCGTTGCCCGGGACATGCACCGCTCACTCCCGGTTATCTTCCGTATTCTTTATGGATGCGGACTGCGCGTATCTGAAGTATTGAAACTCCAGTACAGGGATGTAAATCTTAATGACGGCATCCTGACCATCAGGGAAGCAAAAACGGACAGGGACCGCTTGATCCCCTTGTCTGATTCTGTAAATACCGCCTGTGTTTCCTATGCTGAAAATACATGGTGGGAAAAGGACACGGACCTGTTTTTCCCCGCTCCGGACAGGACAATGATCAGCCCGATGACAATCTATCAGCGTTTCCGCAGATATCTGATGAAAGCGGGCATTTCCCACGGCGGTAAAGGCAATGGGCCCAGACTTCATGATATCCGGCATACATTTGCGGTCCATGTCCTCCAAAAATGGGTGGCTGAAGGCGCTGACCTGACGGCAATGATGCCAATACTTTCGGCATATATGGGGCATCAGGGCATCCGTTCGACTGCCCGTTATCTGCGTCTTACTGCTGAGGTCTATCCGGATCTGTTAAGGAAAGTGGAAACTTACAGCGCTCATGTCATTCCAGAGGTGAAACATGAAAGAAACTGATTTCGCACGGTATCTGACACAGTTTTTGACTGTTTATCTTCCGGGACAGAGGGGCATGAAACGGAATTCCCAGATTTCTTACCGGGATGCTTTTTCCCTCGTATTAGAATACAGCCGCGACTATGAAAAGATTCCCCCGAATAAGCTAAGTATTTCTCAGATTGACAGGGACTTTATCCTCCGTTTTCTGACATGGCTTGAAGAATCCCGGCATTGCAAAGCAGCGACAAGGAACCAGAGGCTGGCAGCCATCCACTCTTTTTTCAGCTTTCTAATCGTCGAAGCCCCGCAGTATATCGGGCAGGCACAGAAGGTTCTGGCAATTCCAATGAAAAAGACCGAACGGCCCCCGCTGATGTATCTCCCCCTGGATGCTGTGAAAGGCCTTTTAGACCAGCCGGACAGAAAAACCGTGCGTGGCAGGAGAGACGCGGTCCTGCTGTCACTGCTTTATGACACAGGGGCAAGGGTACAGGAACTGATTGACCTGAAGATTGGCGATATCTCATTGAATGAAACCGTAACGGTAAGGCTGACCGGAAAAGGCGGAAAGAGCCGTATCGTTCCGGTGATGAGGCCAACAGGAGAACTGCTGAAACAGTACATTGAAAACGCAGGGCTGGACGCACCAGTATATCACGCGAATTACTTATTTACCAACCGCAGCAACAAACCGCTTACAAGAGCCGGTGTAACAGATATCCTCAAAAAACATGCCAGAAGCGCACAGCGGGGTGGTATTGCGGATATCTCTGATGAGATCACTCCCCACTGGCTCCGTCACAGCAAAGCAATGCATCTGCTGCAGGCGGGAGTAAATCTGGTATACATCCGGGACCTTCTTGGACATGCAGATATTTCAACAACTGAAATCTATGCCCGTGCCGATGAAAGGATGAAGCGTAAGGCATTGATGGAAGCCTACAACAGTCCAACCAACGAAGAGCTGCCTTCCTGGAAAAAGGATAAAGATCTTCTTGACTGGCTTAAATCCCTGTAGAGGGTATGGCTGATTATGGAAAGTAAAATGCGGCTCATTTGCCTGAAATACAGCAATAAATGAGCCGTACTTTTCATAATAACTTACTTGTCATAAGCTACCTTATGTAAAGCTTTACATAATGTGGGGAAGACCACGACTGCCGTTAATTTGGGCATTGGATTAGCAAAGGAGGGAAAGAAGGTATTGCTGGTAGACGGAGATCCGCAAGGAGATCTGACTACTTCTTTAGGGTGGACGGACCAGGACAGCCTGTCTGTTACACTGGCATCACAGATGGACAGAATTGTACGTGATCTGCCGATTGATGCAAGGGAAGGCATTCTGCATCATGAAGAAGGTGTTGATTTAATCCCGGCGAATATTGAATTATCCGGTATGGAAATGAGTTTGGTGAATGCTATGAGCCGGGAATTTACGATGAAATCATATCTGAATGAATTAAGGGATGATTACAGCCACATTCTGATTGACTGCATGCCCAGCCTCGGAATGCTCACGATAAATGCGCTTGCTGTTTCGGACAGTGTGATAATCCCAGTGCAGGCACATTATCTTCCATTAAAAGGTATGACACAGCTTGTAAAAACCATAGGAAAAGTACAGCGTCAGATTAATCCAGGATTAAAGGTGGATGGAGTTGTATTGACATTGGCGGATATGCGGACGAATCTTGCCCGTGCCACGGCTGAGAGTTTACGGCAGAATTACGGTAGTGTGGTTAAAGTGTATCAGACAGTGATTCCGGTTGGAGTGAAAGCGGCAGAAACCAGTGCGGCAGGACAGAGTATCTACAGCTATGACAAAAACAGTACGGTAGCAAAGGCGTATGAGGCGTTTACAAAGGAGGTGATCCGGGGTGGCGAAAGGCAAAGGAATCAATCTCAACCTGCCCTCTGTCGATGAATTATTTAGTACACAGGAAGAACGGGACGAGGCAAAAAGGGAGTCGGTTAGGAATATTCCGATTGCTGAGATTACGGATTTTCCGAATCATCCGTTTAAAGTAAAAACAGATGAAAATATGTTGGATATGGTGGAGAGCGTCAAGGAACATGGTGTATTGGTTCCGGCGCTTGTAAGGGAAAAACCAGAGGGCGGTTATGAAATGGTAGCCGGACACCGGCGAAAAATGGCAAGCGAACTGGCAGAAAAAAAAGAAATGCCATGTATTGTGCGGAATTTGACAGATGATGAAGCAATTCTGATTATGGTAGATTCTAACTTGCAGAGGGAGAAGATACTGCCATCGGAGAAAGCGTTTGCCTATAAGATGAAGTTGGAAGCTATGAATCGACAAGCAGGTAGACCAAGCAAAAATAATTTGACACCAGTGGTGTCAGATTGTAATGGTATGCGAACTAATGAAGTTTTAGCAAAGCAAGTTGGAGAAAGTAGAGAAACGATTCGTCGGTTTATACGTTTAACTGAGCTTATACCATCAATCTTAGATTTGGTAGATGATAGTAAGATAGCCATGCGTCCGGCGGTAGAGTTGTCCTACCTGCCGAAAGACCAACAGGAGATTTTGCTGGACACTATGCAGGCAGAGGATTGTACGCCAAGCCATGCTCAAGCAATCAAACTCCGCAAATTTTCAGAAGAGGGGAGACTGAACGAGGATGTAGTATTATCTATTTTAGCAGAGGAAAAAGGAAACCAGAAAGAGCAGTTTCGCATGCCCAAAGAGCGTATCAATAAATACTTTTCGCCGGGGACGCCCGCCAAGCAGATGGAAGATACGATTATCAAGGCGTTGGAGATGTACCGGAAACGGGAGCGGAACAAGGATCAGGAGAGAGAACGATAAAGGCTTTCCACCGGGGCATCGGTACGCCCTTTTGTGGATAGCCTTTTTTTCGTCTCCCCCTTCCCACACCCTACCCCCTCCTTTACCAGCAGATTACCAGCCGAAAAGACAATAGGAGCCGGTGGCTATCCACTTTTCCACTGGAGAATCGGAGGTTAGCCCCTCTCTTGGAAGCAAGGTATAGAGATATGGAGAAATGAAGGTATGGAGATACAGAGATATAGAATGAAATATGCAAAATATGCAGAATGAGAATAGAGAGGGTATAGGCATGGATAGAGGGGAAGATAGAGATTCTGGATTTAATTGTTTCCAGTGTTTCTAGGGAAGTCAATGGAAAGTGAAAAGGGAAGACGCAGTAAGCAGCATTAAGGATAGAAAAAGTAGAGGGGAGAGGCTGTTTGATGGCAGTTCCTATGGATATTAACAAAGAAAGGAATAGAAAGATGTTAGAAAAGTTTAGGAAAAAGAGCAGACGTATCATCGCATTTGGATTGAGTCTGTTAACGATGTTGTCTATGGTAAGTTCCTCCGCAACAATAGCATTTGCTGCAGACGGAACTTTATATTTTAATTCAGGTGAAAATATTCCGTATGGAAGTTATTCTACAACGAGAATGACCTTTGATGGCAGTAATACGGCTTACTGCCTGGAGCCATACAAGAAGACACCGAGTGCGGGCAGTTACCAGTATAACTTCCTGCCGGAGAGTTCACCGATCCGGAAAGCGCTCTACTATCTGAACGGCGGATACGGATATGAGAAAGTCACTAAGAGCCAGTGTTTTGGCGGATGGTCAGATACGGATTCTTATATTATCGGACATTTGGCACTGTCGTATATTTTTGACAATTACAATGACGGCGGGGATGCGTTTTATGGAGCGCCGGCAAATTTTATTACGAAAGCAAAAGAGGTCATTGCCGTGATCAATACCCTTCCTGCACCGCCGCAGAGTTTTCAGGCATTCATTCTTCCGGTGGACAATCACCAGACCATAGCCGGAAGCTGGTATAGAGCGCCCTATGGATGGATTGAACTTCAGAAGAGTACAGCGAATGGCAGTATCTCCGGTGAAAATGGAAATTATAGCCTGGCAGGTGCAAAGTACGGAATCTACCAGGGAAGTACCCAGGTGGCAGTGATTACAACAGATGCAAATGGATATGGCAAATCCGGTGATTTGGAAGAGGGCAGTTATGTAGTACGTGAGATTCAGGCAGGTGCCGGGTATGCAGTCGACACAAAGAGTTATGACGTAACAGTGCAGTCTGATCTGACCGCAGGATTAAGCGTGCAGGAGGTTCCGCAGAGCAACCCGCTGGATCTGCTGATCCAAAAGATTGATGTGGAGACACGAGAGGCAAAAGCACAGACCGCGGCATCTCTGGAACATGCGGAATTTACGGTGAAATATTATAAGGAACAGATGGATACGGACCCGGCAAAGGCAGGAAAACAACCGGCGAAGACATGGGTATTCCAGACAGACAAAGAAGGAAAAGTGCATTTTACCAAGGACTATCGGGTATCCGGCGACGAGTTCTATTACCAGATGGATGGAAAGACGCCGTGTCTGCCGTTAGGCACTGTCACGATCCAGGAGACGAAAGCACCGGAGGGATATCTGGTAAACAGTGTGGTCCAGGTACAGAAGATTAGCGGGAATGGGCAGAATGAGACGGTATCCTGTTATCAGACAGCCACGGTAGAGCAGCAGCCTTACCGTGGAGATTTGGAGTTTGTTAAAGTATCTGATGGAGAATTACAAAGGCTTGCAAATGTTCCGTTCTCCATTACTTCCAAGACAACGGGTGAGAGCCATGTGATTGTAACCGACCGGAACGGATATGCAAGCACTTCTTCCAGTTGGACAAAGCACACGGCAAATACGAATCAGGGGACGTCTTCTTCTGACGGGATCTGGTTTGGCGTATCTGCACCAGATGATAGCAGAGGCGCTTTACTTTATGACACGTATGTAGTGGAAGAGCAGAGATGTGAAGCAAACCAGGGCATGAACCTGTTGAAATTTGAGGTGACGATTTATAAGGACTCTGTGACTGTGCAGTTGGGAACGCTTACGGATGACAGGATTGAACTTGAGACAACGGCGCAGGATAAGAAGACCGGCTCTCATATGGCAAAAGCGGAAAAAACTGTGACTCTGACAGATACGGTGGAATATGAAGGGCTGAAGAAAGGACAGGAATACAAAATTGTCGGAACGCTCATGGATCAGGAGACCAGTTCACCGATTCTGATTGATGGAAAAGAAGTGAAAGCAGAGAAGACATTTCAAGCAAAAAAGGCAAGCGGGAAGACGGACGTAATCTTTACCTTCAATGGGATTTCCCTAGAGGGGAAGACGATCGTTGTGTTTGAAGAATTGTATCAGAAAGATCAGAAACTGGCGGTTCATGCGGATATCGAGGATGAAGGGCAGACGATCCATTTCCCTGTGATTGGAACAACGGCAAGAGATTCTGAGACCGGTGATAAGATTGCCAATGCAGACCAGGAAGTAACGCTGATTGATGCGATTAGTTACCAGAACCTGATTCCAGGAGAAGAATATAAGGTTTCCGGCGTTTTGATGGATAAAGGGACGAAGAAAGCTGTGGAAGTGGATGGTAAGCCAGTAACGGCAGAGACTGTCTTTACAGCGAAAGAAGCATCTGGAAATGTGGAGGTTACTTTTAGATTTGATGGAAGCTCCATGGAGGGGAAGACCGTGGTAGCATTTGAATCACTGACTTATAACGGAAAAGAGCTTGCAGAACATGCGGACCTTTCCTATGAAGGACAGACGATCCGATTCCCGAAGATTGGGACAACGGCGGCAGATTCTGAGACCGGTGACCATCTGGCAAAAGCGGATGAAGAAGTAACAATTGTGGATACCGTGAAGTACGAGAACCTGCTTCCCGGAAAAGAATATAAGGTTTCTGGTACTTTGATGGATAAAGAGACAGGAAAGGAACTGCTTGTAAACGGGCAGAAAGTGACAGCAGAGACTATCTTTGTGCCGGAGAAAGCCAAAGGCTCAGTTGATGTGGTATTTACCTTTGATGGCAGCGCTTTGAGAGGGAAATCCGTAGTAGCATTTGAAACGGTGACTTATCAGGAGAAGGAAGTCGCTGTCCACGCTGAGATTGAAGATGAAGAACAGACAGTATATTTTCCGAAGATTGGAACGACAGCGGTAGATTCCGAGACGAAGAAGCACATCTCGAAAGCAGATGAAGAAGTAACGATTGTAGATACTGTGAAATATGAAAACCTGATCCCGGGGAAGGAGTACAAGGTGACGGGCATCTTGATGGATCAGGAAACGGGAGAAGAATTGCTTGTGGATACGGAGGATGAGTCAGACCAGAAACAGCCGACAGGAGAGACGGATGCGGCAGGAGGACAGAGAGTAACAGCGGAAGTGATTTTTACACCGAAGAAATCCAAAGGTTCGATTGAGGTAACATTTACTTTTGATGGAAGTGCCTTGAAAGGCAAAACTGTGACAGCATTTGAGACACTGACTTACAAGGAGAAAGAGATAGCTGTCCATGCCGAGATTGAGGACGAAGGGCAGACTGTGTACTTCCCGGAGATTGGAACAACGGCGAAAGATTCTGAAACCGGAGAGAATATTTCCAATGCAGATGCAGAAGTAACACTGGTAGATACGGTGGAATATAAGAACCTGATCCCAGGAGAGGAATATACTGTAACCGGAACCTTGATGGATCGGGCAACCGGAGAGGCGGTTGAAGTGGATGGAGAGGCAGTCACATCCGAGACAGTCTTTGTGCCGGAGGAAATGTCTGGAACAGTGGAGGTCACATTTGTATTTGATGGAAGTGCTTTGAAGGGTAAGACGGTGGTAGCCTTTGAATCTGTAACCCTGGAAGAGAGGGAGCTGGCAGTACACGCTAACCTGGAAGATGAAGGGCAGACTGTATATTTCCCGGAGATTGGAACAACTGCGTCAGATACAGAGACGGGATGCCATGTTGCAAAAGCGGATGAGAATGTAACGGTGGTTGATGTTGTGAAATACCATAACCTGGTGCCAGGGAAAGAGTATAAGGTTTCCGGTGTGCTGATGGATCAGGAGACCGGAAAAGAGCTACTTGTGAAAGATGAGAAAGTAACGGCGGAGGCTGTCTTTGTACCGGCAGAACCAGAAGGTTCTATTGAGATGGTATTTACTTTTGATGGAAGCGCTTTGAAGGGAAATGCAGTAGTGGCGTTTGAGACGGTGACTTATCAGGAGAAAGAAGTGGCAAGCCATACGGAGATTGAAGATGAGGAGCAGACCGTTCATTTTCCGGAGATTCATACAACCGCTAAAGATGGAAGTGACGGAGATAAGGAACTGCTTGTCGGGGATGCACTTACGATTGTGGATACGGTAGAATATAAGCATTTGGAAATCGGGCAGAAATACCGTGTCATAGGAACATTGATGGATAAGACAACGGGCAAGGCATTAGAGATTGACGGACAGACAGTTACCGCAGAGAGTGTTTTTCAGGCAGAAAAAGCAGACGGAACCGTAGATGTTACCTTTACGTTCAATGGTTCGGTACTGGCAGGTCATGAATTAGTTGTGTTTGAAAAGCTGTATCTGGAGAAAGAGGAAGATAAGGCAGAGCTTACTGTCCATGAAGATCTGGCAGACGAGGGGCAGACCGTGAAGATAGTAAAGCCGGAGACACCGAAGACAGGAGCGCCAAAGACTGGTGACCAAAGCAGTGTATGGATGTGGTTTGCATTGGCAGGCGTGTCTGTGATAGGTGTTTTGGCTGTGAGAATCCGTGCGGGCAGAAATAAGAGAAAAAAGGCATAAAGGAATGAGGTGTGATGAAGGATGAATAAGAAAGAAAAATTTACAGCTGCTATAGCTGTGTTCCTGGCAGGGATACTTGTAGGAGAGCGGCTTTCCAGGAAAGATTAGAACAAAATAGATGAAATTGATGGGGACGGCAGGGCGCTGTCCCTTTTTACATACTCTGATATTCTGAATAGTTCATAGTGATGGCTAAAACAATATTTAAAATTGTATTTATGAGTGGTTATTGAGCAGAATGTTGGAATTAAGAGTATGCCAGATGCATTTAGTAAAAATCAGTAGAGGAAAGAAAGGAGGATGTGATGGAGCAGGAAAAAGAAAGACGGACTGTCAATGATTATGAGATTACACAAGGCATCCGGATCGGAGAGAAAGAGGTAGTTTTCGGCATTGATGAGAAGAATGAAATGCCATATTTCTGCGGTTTTTATACGAGCAATGAACTCTTCGAGTCTTACCAGGACTGCGTGATAGGGAATGATTATGTAGAGATTGTGGATCTGTTTGCACAGCGGGTTAAGGAGCAGTGTGTAAAAGTCCGGGAAGAACAGGAAAGTGTGACAGTGCCAAGGGAAAAGATCACGAAAGAGATGTGTCTGCCCTTGAAAAGCAGTGTAGATTTATCCGGGAAAGTGGCAGTGATCAAGCCAGAGGTATTAAGACCGGAGTACCGTTCTTCAGAAAATCAGTTAGTGCTTGTAACAGGCGGCTATGGAGCTCATGGAAATGCACGGGGAAGAGCCTGTTTCTGCACGACGTTGTATAGCGGGAACAGCCATAGATGGAACCGGCAGGATATCCTGGGAGAAATTAAGCCGGAATGTATGCCGCAGTGGGCAAATGAGCGGTTGGAAGAAATCCAAAGAACAGACGAGCAAGGAAGGAAAGAGAGGCAGGAATTGGAAGAGACGAAGGAAGAAGGAAAAGGTGGGAAAACCGACAAAGAAGGAAGAAAGGAAAAGGTGAGGTAAATGGAAGTAGGCGAAATAAGAAGAAATGCGGGGTATTGTATCACGAATGCAATCCGGGTAAATAACATGGAGTATGTGTTGGGGTTCAACAGAGACGCACCGTCTCAATATGCTACCTGGCAGTGCAGGGGGAAAGACAACTATCTGTGGGGACATTATATGAACAGCGAAGTGGAAGCGGTAAAGGATTTATGCGGGCGTGTCATAGAGGAGATCCAGTATTTAGAAGAAATAGAAACGAAGCACTATGGGATAAGCAGGGAACAAAACGAGAGTATGTTTGCTATGGTGGAGTATAAAGAAGGGGCTGCAATGATCCAATTTCCAACACTGCAGATAGGCGCTGTTTTAGGAAGTATCGGGCTTCGGCTGACGTCAAAGGAAATCTATACAGGTGGGAATCCGGACATTAAAGTGCGGATGATCCATGATGGAGGGAGAGTACCGGAGGCGTTAATCCGTCTAGCAGGAGAAAAGACATCCCTCTATACGTTAAATGAGATGGCAAAGGCGATCTATCATACGGACTGGTATGTCAGCGGCAAGGTAGAGGAAAACCTGAGCAAAGATGTTTATGATTCGCCGGAGGCGCTTCTTGAGGATGCCGAGAAATATAAGGAAAAAGTAAAAGCACATGAAAAGAAAATGAAGAAGACACGCATCCGGGAGGAACGCTGATATGGAAGGGGATATGAGTATCAGACCTGCCACACCGGAAGAGTGGAAATATGCGTATACGCCGAGTTCGCAGATACAAGAGCAGACGGGATGTATCGGACATCTGCGGGGCGATTTTGGCAGTATGGGAAACTCCTTTTATACGACATGGACTGACCATATGGAAAAGTGGAAGACGGATGTATTTAAGAAAGAACTGGATCAAGTGATCAATTATCTGCGTTCGGATGAATGCGGGCTTTTGGCAGGTAAGAAAGGAATGGCTGGGTATGCGACAATATTTCCAGATTGTATGTTCTTTGGAGATTATTGTACACAGTATGGATTCCGTGTAGATACGAACAAGTATGTATTTCTGCTGCGCTGCAATCCGATGAAGGGGGACTATAACTTTTATTGTTACTGTTATGAGTCACAGCGGCTTGACCGGCATATAGAACGGGCAAAGGAAGGGATTCTATTTGTTGATGCACAGCAAAGGGAGAAATTCCGTATTCCTGATGGCGGAAAGATTGTCATAACAACGGCATGGGGAGAAAAGAGTGAAAACACCTGCTGCTATATTGACGACTGCCATTTTGGGATGGGAATAGGGATGGATGAGAAAGTATTTCATATCAATCAGTTTGCGGAGCAGATGCAGAAAAATGGTGCCACCTATGAGCCGAAGTCGGAAGAAATGCAGATACAGAAAGCGCAGGATCAGAAGCATAAGGAGAGATAGGGGAAATGGCTCAGATGAATAATAAGGCAGTCAAATCCATTGCCAAGCTGTTGGATGCCGGATTTGACTGCGAGAAGAAGATCCTTGCTATGACGATGGATGATATCCTGGCATTACCGGGCATCTCCGTAGCAGAGATCGGCATGATCAATGAGATACAGAAAGCGGTGAAGGCAAATAAAATCTACACTTTTTTGTGTGGCGGGGAGATATAAAGTGTAAGCCGTTTTATATCAGTTTATAGTTATCGGTTAAAAGCAACACGGTGACTGGTGACGATAGGGTAAGGCAGACATTTATTGAGGTACAGCATCAGCCACCGGTGGAAATAATGATATCTAATAATTAGATGTAGATAGAAGATATAAGGAGAGGAAGTGCAATAGAGTTGGCAAGATTCAATGCAATGGAAGAACACTTTACGGAGATCGAGGTGCTTGGAAAACCGGCATTATTTCATGATCTGCGGTTAGACCGTGGCAGCATTCCCAAAGGTTTATATCTGTATGAAGTCCGGTATGATGATCTGGGGCGTGGTGATCCGGTACAGATTGCAAAGGGGATTATGGTGAATCATTTAGGCAGTATCATTACCCGTGAGCCGATTAAGCTGCCGCCGGATGGATATCTGGATATAGACCCGGAAGAAGACTGGTCTTATACGGGCGGAGACTGCCGTACCGTGAAAGCATTTATGGAGAAATACCCGCTGGTCAAAAGCCATGAGAGAGAACCGGAAAGATAAGGAAACCAAAAAATAGGCAAAACAAGAAGATAGAGAAAACAAGTTAAAAAGCAGGAAAGACAGAGGTGAAGAGCAGTGGTAAAGAAGATTGACCGGATTACAGACTTATATGCAGAGGCGGTAAGAGAGGTATCTGCAAGCCCTGGGAACTGGATGTTATTCTTACGTTCTGCCTGCCGGAATTACCGACTGCCCTTTGATGAACAGCTGTTAATCTATAAACAGCGTCCGGATGCAGCGGCAGTCCTGGATATGGAAGGATGGAACCGTAAATTTGGGCGTTGGGTAAAACGGGACTCCAAGGGCATTGCCGTATTTGATAAGAGTGCAGGAGCCATGCGGTTGAAATATTATTTTGATGTTTCTGATACGAAAGAAGGGAAATACAAGCGTTTAGTCCGTCCGGTTTCTTTATGGCAGATCGGGGAACGCAGGGAAGAAGTACGGGAGACCCTGGCGAATGCATTTGGTGTTTCGGCGGGTGTAAAGAGATTGGAAGAAACGATACTGGAGACAGCGAAGAATGCTGCCGAGGATAATCTGACTGATTATATGCAGGATATCTTATCGAACCGCAAAGACAGTTATTTGGATGGATTGGACGAATACAGCGTAGAGACAGAGATCAAGACCCTTCTGGCGAACAGCATTGCTTATATGGTTATGGTCCGGTGCGGGATAGATGCGGAAATCTATCTGGAGTCAGAGGATTTCAGGAACATTGCACAGCTGAACACACCGGAACTTGTCAATTTGTTCGGCTCGGTAAACAGCGATATATCGGGCATGGTTTTGTCCGAGATCTCGGACACGCTTAGAAAGCTGCAATTGGAAGAAAGGCAGGAGAAAAAACGCACATTTGCCGGAGATTACACAGGTCAGTATAATGAAAATAAAAAAAGCAGGATTCAAGCCGATAAGGAAAAGGATAGTGACGAGAGGAGGCTTAACGATGGAAAAGACAATGGCAGCAATCGAATACAAACGGCAGGGCGATTATCTTCTGCCAAACCTGACAGTGCCAGAAGAACCGGAAATACACGTTGGGAAGTACGGAGAACTCCGGCGCAACTATCTGAAGAAAGAACATTACGGAATATTTATAAACCTGCTGACACAGGGGAAACTGAACCAACATCTGGCAGAGACGCAGAAGGCAGCACAGGAAATGATGGAGCGGTTAACAGCAGATCTGAAAGAAGCGCAGAACGTGACGGAAGAACTGAAGGAAAAAGATCAGATGTTGTGGCTTGGGATGGTAAACAACATCCGGCAGTCGGCGGAAGAGATCGTGATGAAGGAACTGGTGTACAGTTAGAAGATAATACCGAAAACAGTGAAGAGAAAACTGACAGCAGAGAAACTGACAGCAAGGAGAATGACAGACAGTTAGAGTGGTATGACAGGAGCAGTGAGGATAAAAGCATTCCTTTCTTTGGAAGGGAGGCGGATATCAAAGCACTGCTCCTGTCTGCGTCTGACCTAAAAGTATCAAGGGCAGAGGTCCGGGCGTTCTATGAAAGCCATGAAGACAGGAGTGAGCGGATAGGATATATCCAAAGTATTTTCAGTGATGATTATACGGAAATGGTACTGGCAGACGAGAGAGTTGTAGGATATAAGGTTTATCAAAATGTACTCCATATGTGGGTGGGGAGGTATGAGGACAGAAGTGAGCAATCCTTTTACGATTGGAAAGTGATTGCAGATTATTTTGAGGGGATGCGTCTGACCGGGGAGTTAAGAGACCAGGCGGAGCCACTGCCCACGGTGGGAGACCAGTTGGAGCTGCTTAATGATTTGGCAGGGGAACAAGCCCTTGATTTCTCATTTTCACAGGAGTTGATTGATACGGTACTTTCTTCAGGCAGTGTTATTCAGTATGGAAAGTACCGCATTTACTCCTATTTCCTGCAGGGGCATTCCAGGAAAGAAAAAGCTGATTTCCTAAAAAATGAATACGGAATAGGCGGACGTTCTTCTGTCTTAGCAGGAACGGGCATCGGGGAAGACCATGATTCCAAGGGGATTGTATTACACCGGGGATATGAAGACGAGGCGCCAAAAATCCTTTTAAAATGGAGTAAGGTGGCGGATCGTATTGATGAACTGATTGCGGTAAATCGGTATATGTCGGAAAAAGAATTGGCAGGCATTCCGGAATATGAGAAACATGTCCTTGCAGGTGAAATTTATATGTTTTATTCCCGCCAGCCGGAAAATGTGGTACGTCCATATACACATGGAAGTAGTTATGAGCTGGCGATTAGGGAGATCGGATTACAACTTGCAGATACTTCAAGAGTAGAAGAACTACTGCTGTCTATGTCCGAAATGCTGGATAATACCGCAGATTTTGATCAAAATTATGAATCTATGCAGAAAGCATACAGGAACCTTATGGGTTACCGGGATGGAACTTACAGCCTGTTTACACCTCTACCAGCCGAAAGAGAAACATCGGCTTTGCCTTTGCATGGCATACCTTCCATTGGAAGAGGTACAGACTCTTTACTGGCACAGACTCAAGAGCCTGCGCCGGTACAAGAATCTGTATTGACTCAAAATTCAGATTCACAAGTAGGAGCCATGGGAAATCTTTCTGCAATGCATCCGCCTTATGATATAGATATAGGAACTACTGTATGGATTGGAACAGACGCCTATGAAATCCAATTCCTTTCAGACGATACGGTTGTGCTGCAGGATCAGAGATATCCTTTGTTTACAAAAGAGATGTCCCGTGAAGAGTTCGAAGTGAAGCTAAGGGAGAATCCGGCTAATGATTATCTGAAAAGTAAAAAGATAATTCCAGAGCCGTCGATGGAAGAGAAAGAGAAACCGGATGCCGAAGAGTTAAGAAGCCAAGGAAATAGAAGGGGAACAGAAGAAGAACCTGCTATAGAAAAAACGGGAGAGCAAGAGCGTGTACCAGAGGTTGGTGGGGAAAGAAAAGGGGGCGATAAAGAAGAAGTTCCGGTGGCAGAGAAGCCGCAGGAGAGTGTAACCGAATATAAACAGGATAAAAAAACAGTAAAATCACCAGCTAAACCACAGAGAAAATTTACCGCAGCACACCGGAATTACCGGACGATGATGGAGCTTGCACCGGAAGTCCTGCGGCAGGAACAGGAATCAAAAAGGTTTGAGGCGGGAGAATCATTTATGCCGCTTACTGTGGAGCAGATCGGGGAGAACCGGATCGCTGTTTCCCATTATTTTACAGAGAATGGGGATGCCTTTGCAGATCCGGATATGGAATTTGTTGTTGACCATGAGGCTCAGACGCTGAATGCCAGGACATACCAACAAGATAAATTGAACCGGTTTGACAGGGTAGTTGTGGATGGAATCGTGAATAAGGTACTGGAGAAGGAACTAAACCTATTTGCAAGCCAATGGTTCAAGAACATCCGGGAGCAGGGATACCAGCCGGCAAAAGAAAAGTATGAGCCGACACCGGAGGATATCCCGATTGGCGTTGAGCTGATATTGGAGGAACGAAAGTTTGCCGTTGACAGTGTGGATGCGGACACCGGTAATGTGAGCTTAAAAGACATCACATTCCAGGAGGGCACTGGATTTCCCATCTTTAGGCGTGAGTCCTTACAATTTGTCTATGATCTGCTTAAAGAGCAAGAAGCACAGGTAATAGAGCAGCTGCAAGGAGAGCAGGATACCAAGCCGTCTGGCGGTTTATTATATGAACAGGAGACAGGGATCACGGCAGAGGAAGGCGGAGATTCACCAGAAAGTCTCATGCCATCCTGGATGAAACAGAGACCATCAACAGGTATGAAGTCCTTTGACCTGCATCCGGAGATCCCGCAGGCAGAGAGAAGCCAGTACCGGATCACGAATGATGAACTGGGATGCGGAGGGGAAAAGCAGAAGTTCCGGGCAAATATCAGGGCTATCCAGATGCTGAAGAAGTGTGAAGAAGAGAACCGGTACGCCACGCCGGACGAGCAGGAGATCCTGGCAGGCTATGTAGGTTGGGGCGGACTGGCGGATGCCTTTGACGAGACAAAAGAAGAATGGGGTACAGAATATCTGGAATTAAAGGTTGTCTTGACGGAAGAAGAATACAAGTCTGCAAGAGAGTCTACCCTGTCTGCATTTTATACACCGCCGGTTGTGATCCGTGCTATGTACGAGGCATTGGAGAATATGGGGCTTAAGTCCGGCAACATCCTGGAGCCAAGCTGCGGCACAGGGAATTTTGCAGGGATGAAGCCGGAAAGTCTGTCTGACTGTAGGATATACGGGGTAGAGATCGACAGCATTTCCGGCAGGATTGCGCAGCAGCTTTACCAGAAATCTACGATAGCAGTGCAGGGATTTGAGGAAGTAAACCTGCCGGACAGTTTCTTTGATGTGGTGATTGGAAATATCCCGTTTGGGAATTACAAGGTTCTGGATAAGAAATATGACAAGCTGAATTTTCTGATCCATGATTACTTTATAGCGAAATCCATTGATAAAATAAGACCAAACGGTGTACTGGCGTTGGTCACTTCAAGCGGTATTGGCGGCGGTACTATGGATAAGATGGATAACCGTGCAAGGAAATATATCGCTGAGAAATGTGATATGCTGGGAGCAATCAAGCTGCCTAATAATGCATTCCTGTATAACGCCGGGACAGATACGAATGCGGATATCCTGTTTTTCCAGAAACGGGAGAGCCTGCGTGACTTAAGTACGGACATGCCGGAATGGATTGATGCAAAGAAGTTATATGAAAATGAATTTGTGAATACAAAGGGAGAAAACAGACGGCGTATCGTATGTATCAATCCCTATTTCCAGGAACATCCGGAGATGGTTCTTGGGGAGTTGGAGATTGTGATGGGCGCTTATGGACCGAAGCTGGTCTGCAATCCATTTCCGGACAGTAATCTTGCGGAATTATTAAAGGAAGCGATCACAAAGATCCTAGCAGAGATTCCGGAATATGAGACCAGTGAAATGGTAGAAGAGGGGGACTATGGTATCCCGGCGGATCTGTCTGTAGCGAATTTCTCTTACACGGTGGCAGGAGGCAGGGTGTATTACCGGGAGAACAGCCGGATGAAGCTGGTGGATAGTTCTGTAACGGGGCTGAACCGCATCAAAGGAATGATTGCGATTCGGGATTGTGTGCGGGAGTTGATCTTCTATCAGACAGAAGGTTACTCTGACCGTGAGATAGGGGAACAGCAGAAAAAGCTAAATCAGTTATATGATTCCTTTCAGAGAAAATATGGTCTTCTGAATGCCAGGGCAAACAGCATGGTATTCTCGGATGACGGAAGTTATCCCCTGCTTTGTTCCCTGGAGGTCCTGGCAGAGGATGGAACGTTAAAACGCAAGGCAGATATGTTTACCAAGCGTACCATCAAACCGCATGAGGCAGTCACGAAGGTGGATACAGCCAGTGAGGCATTGTCGGTGTCTCTGGCTGAGAAAGCGTGTGTGGACATGGATTATATGTGTTCCCTTACCGGAAAAAGTGCGGAGGAGATCGAGCATGAGCTGAGCGGCGTCATCTTCCGGGGGCCGGAGATCAGGAAGAGTCAACGGGAATCAGTTATCCCGGACGATGAGAAACCGCAGTATGTATCCGAGGATGAGTATCTATCCGGCAATGTGAGGGAGAAGTTAAAGCAGGCAAGGATAGCGGCACAGGTATCTGACATTTACAAAAGTAACGTGGAGGCATTGGAGAAAGTACAGCCCAAAGACCTGACGGCATTGGAAATCAGTGTAAGGCTTGGTGCGACCTGGATACCGGAGACAGATGTGAGGAAGTTTATGTTTTGGCTGCTGGATACTTCAGATTATTTGAAATCCTGCATTGAAGTCCATTTTTCTAAATATACGGGGGAATGGAATATTGAGGGAAAGAGTATTGATAAGGGAAATGTAAAAGCAAACAACACCTATGGAACGCATCGTGCTAATGCCTACAAGATTATGGAAGATACCTTGAATCTTAGGGATACTCGTGTCTATGACTATGTGGAGGATGAAGAAGGAAAGAGAAAGGCAATCCTAAACAGGGATGAGACAGCCATTGCACAGGGAAAACAGGACTTGATTAAGCAGGCGTTCCAGGACTGGATCTGGAGTGATCCGGAACGCAGGCAGAGGCTGACGAAGTATTATAATGAGCATTTTAACGCAATCCGTCCACGGGAATATGACGGGAGCCATCTGAAATTTTACGGGATGAACCCGGAGATTCAATTAAGGCAGCACCAGGTCAACGGCGCTGCCCGTATTATTTATGGAGGAAATACACTGCTTGCGTATGTCGTGGGAGCAGGGAAGACGTACACCATGGTTGCGGCGGCAATGGAAAGCAGGCGGCTGGGGCTGTGCAGTAAATCTATGGTCGTAGTGCCGAACCACATCATCGAGCAGTTTGCTTCCGAGTGGTTACAGCTATATCCGGCAGCGAATCTTCTTGTGGCTACGAAGAAAGATTTTGAGACCAAGAACCGGAAGAAGTTCTGTGCCAGGATTGCCGCCAGTGATGTGGATGCGGTGATCATCGGGCATTCACAATTTGAGAAAATACCTTTAAGTGTGGAGCGTCAGCAACGTACTCTGGAAATGCAGATTGCCGAGGTGATTGATGGGATTTCCGAACTGAAGGCACGCCATGGGAGCCGGTTCTCCGTAAAACAGTTGGAACGGACGAAGAAGTCACTGGAAACCCGGCTGAAAAAACTGAATGACCAGAGCAGGAAGGATGGTGTGATATGCTTTGAAGAATTAGGGATTGACCGCCTATTTGTAGACGAAGCGGACAGTTACAAAAATCTTTACCTCTATAGTAAGATGCGCAATGTAGGAGGCATCGCACAGACAGAGGCGCAGAAGTCTTCGGATATGTTCATGAAATGCCGTTACCTGGATGAGATCACAGGCGGGCGTGGAGTTGTCTTTGCCACAGGAACCCCAGTGTCGAACAGTATGACGGAGCTGTATACCATGCAGAGATATCTGCAATATCCGGCGCTTGTAGAACGGAACCTGCAGCATTTTGACGCATGGGCATCGACCTTTGGCGAGACGGTTACAGCGATAGAACTCGCCCCGGAGGGCAGTGGATACCGGATGAAAACAAGATTTGCAAGGTTTTATAATCTGCCGGAACTGATGATGATGTTTCGGGAGGTGGCGGACATCCAGACCGCAGATATGCTGAACCTTCCTGTGCCGGAGGCGGAATACCGTGTGGTTACAGTGAAGCCAAGCGAGATACAAAAGGAAATGGTAGAAGAGCTGGGGAACCGTGCGGAGCGTATCCGGAAGGGCATGGTCTTACCTGCCGAAGACAACATGCTGCTGATTACCAATGACGGGCGGAAACTGGCGCTTGACCAGAGGCTTATGAACGAGTTGCTGCCGGATGAGGTAGGAAGCAAGGTGAATGCCTGCGTGGAAGAAGTCTACCGCTATTGGGAGCAAGGGAAGGAAAAAAAGCTGACACAATTATTGTTTAGCGATCTGTCCACGCCAAAAAACGATGGCAGTTTCAGTGTCTATAATGACGTGCGGGATAAGCTGATTGCAAAGGGAATCCCAAAAGAAGAGATTGCTTTCATTCATGAGGCAAATACGGATGTAAAGAAAAAGGAATTGTTTGCAAAGGTAAGGAATGGTTCCGTCCGTGTGCTGATGGGCAGCACATTCAAGATGGGAGCCGGGACTAATGTACAAAATTTAATCATTGCATCCCATGACCTCGACTGCCCCTGGCGCCCACGAGATGTAGGACGGATTTTGCGGACATTCAAAATAAAAAAGAATGTGGAGGTAACA
>OFHM01000749.1_pt1 | contig 24944 bp, 10 predicted proteins | sample 1521311 | NCBI WGS metagenome assembly OFHM01 (sample SAMEA3504083, study PRJEB24116) | mouse gut metagenome | biome: mouse gut; feature: mouse-associated habitat; material: faeces | place: Denmark | collected 2011 | reverse complement strand
CACTTTGTGATGGAAACACTTTGGCACTATGAATTACAAAATGGGGAAACTCAAAAAATAACATAAACTTTACCCTCTGACGCATAACATGACGATCATGCAAGGATGCCCCAGAGAGTATGATTTAGGGTTTTTCTGTCATTTTAAGAAATAATTATTAGTAAAAAACTTTAACTTTCATTATATCTATAATGCCATGATTAATGCCTGAATTACGCAAACATTGCCATTTTTACTTTTTATCTTTTAGAATTTGAAAAGCACGGATTTCGCATGTTTGCGTTTTTTCTTTGATTAAAATTAAAAAAAGTTTACTAAAAAATATAATATATTAAATAAAAGTAGACAAATAATTGCACAATTTTTCTTTCTTTTCTTTGTAAAAACTAGATATATTTTATAAAAACATCTTTTCTTAATTCAATTTTTGTGTTAAAATGTGTGGCAAAAGAAAATATGCGGTTTAGTAAAATGCGTAATTTAAATAAATATTATTTTTCATTAAAAAATTAAAATAGCCGACCGCGAGGATAGGCAATTTTTAATTTATAAAAATTAAAAGGAGGATCATATTTATGAAGAATGCATTTGTATCTCGCAAATGGAAGCGGATTGCAAGCGCCGGCTTGTCTTTAGCCATGTGTGTAAGCTTGTTTTCCTCTGTGCCCGTTTCGGCTGCGCCTTCAGAAAAGGCCGCGCCCCAGCAAGCGGTGGAGAAAGTACCTGTAAAAGATAAGACGCCTGTCACGGACAAGGCGGGCCCTGTCTTCATGTCTCAGCTGGATGGAAATGAGACGCAGGGCCATCCGTTTCCCAAAGGGACGGCGGGGAGCAACATCTTCCGCATTCCAGCTATGATCACCATGGAGACGGGCGAGCTGCTTGCCATTGCCGACATTCGGTACTCGCAGACCGTGGACGGCAATGGCCTTGACACCATCGCCGCCATTTCCGGCGACGGCGGAAAGACGTGGGAGTACGGGTTCCCGTTCTATTTCCCAGACAGCTACAGGGACTCGTATCAAAACGCCACGGCAGCCATCGACCCTGGCCTGCTGGAGGGGCCGGACGGGACCATTTACTGTATTGCCGACATATTCCCCACATACTACTCCCTTCAGAATGTCGGTCCGAGGCTCGGCACTGGCTACGTGACCATAGACGGCGAGGAGCGCCTTGCCTTGACGGACGACTATGCCAACGTGGGGACAAAGCCGGAAGACGAGAACGACACGCGTTATTTATATTATGTGGGCAATTTTCTGGACGGCTATGCCCAGATTCTCAAACGGGAGGACCACATGCCCACGGGATATGCCGTGGATGAATGGTACAACCTCTACACGGTGGACGAGCAGGGAGCATACCATGACGACCTGACCCAGCCGCAAATCAATAACGAGGATCACCGGGTGCAGCAGAACGTGTATTACAGGGATTCCAAGTTCCATGTGTTTGAGACGGGCTACCTGTGGCTCATTACGTCCAAGGATCATGGGAGGACCTGGGAGCATCCGAGGGACATCGCATCGCAGGTGAGGCGCGACAGCGACGGATCGCTGCTGATATCTCCGGGGTGCGGCCTTACGACTAGCGACGGCACGCTGGTGATAGGGGCGTATCATCACACCGCTGACCCGGAGAATGCGCAGAACAGGATGGAGGGGGCAAGCCTGCTGTATTCCTCCGACAACGGCATTACCTGGAACCGGACGGAGGACATCCCAGGCGTGATGTCTTCTGAAAACGAGGTCGTGGAGCTTGAGGATGGCACGATCCGCATGTTCTACCGCGGACATTCCGGAAAGGTTGCCTATGCGGACTTTGTCAAGAATGAGCAAGGCGGCTATGACGTGGGGAGCGCCGTCACGGTGGACGAATGTTCCGTGACGTCCACCTGTAACATGGGAGCCATCGCATACTCGAAAAAAATCGATGGAAAGCAGGTGATCCTGGTCTCCATGCCCCAGGGTCCTAACAGGGCGAATGGAAAGGTGTTTACGTTCTTGGTGAATGACGATGCCGGCAAGACAATGAGGCTGATCCATACGCTCGACGTCGAGGGCGGCGGGGAATCGTTCACTTACTCGAACATGACGGAGCTGCCGGATGGATCCGTCGGCCTGTTGTGGGAAGGAGGCGGTTACAATACTGAGATATGGTACGAAAGGTATGATATTTCGGATTTTGCACCAGGACAAGTATTGGAAAGCGCAGATGGTTCGGAGAACATTGCTGTGACGGTTGAAAAGGGCGAAGATTTTGTAAATGCTTTCAATGTTTCTGGCAATGGAGGAAACCTTGCTGTCGAGACTGAACCGAATCAAAATGTTGCCACTGCAAAGGTGGATAAGAGCAACGCTACTTCTGTGAAAGCTCCTGTCTATTCCTATGTATCACAGAGCGAGAGCATGGCAGATGCTTTTAACATTGCGTCTTCGGAGCCAAGTACGTTAGAACTTACGGACCTGGAATTTACCTTTAATAAAAATGAAAATGGCTCCTGGCATGTCAAGAATCAAGCTTCTGGACAATGGCTGACACTTAATGGGGGAGGAGATAATCATTTTGAAAATCAAGCCGAAAATATGGAGTTGGAATTATCTGTCGAATCTGGGGGCAGAATTACTTTGGGGCGTTCTGGTAGTGATAGGAATGGTATTCTCATGTTTCATAAGCCTTGGATGAGGTTTAACCGGCTTAATTCTCAATTGGATGGTTCTCAGCCCGAGTTAACTTTGTGGGAAAAGGGAGCAGATGCCTCTCAAAATAGCAAAATTCCAGGATATCAAAAAGTAGAAGTTACTGAACAAAGTCTTGAAAGCCTTTCTGGAAAAAGCTGTTTGATAACCGCAGAGGTAGACGGATGCATTATATTGCTGAATCCGCAGAATGGAATGAATGGTAATACAAAGCTTTTAATGCCTCAAGCTGCAGTTCCAGTATATAGCCATGCTCAAGATGCGTCTGACATGAATACTGCTTTTGCGACGGACACAGCGACGCCATATATGTTGGAATTGACAGACGCAGAATGTACGTTTACAAAAAACAGTGACAAATACCATGTATTTAATGAGGCAACACAGCGATATTTGACATTTAATACAGGTACTGCTAGTGAATACTTCAACGAAAACGCCCATGACATAATCATAACGCCGCAAGATGACGGCACTGTCCAGATGAGCAATGAGTACCTGAACAATACGGGGTGCATTCTATTCTTTAAGAACCAGATGAATTGGAACAGGACGACGGACAATACAAATAATGCTGGAATATATAGCCTTGCACTTTGGGAGAGAACTGAAAATGCTCCTGCTGACAGTAAGATTCCAGGCTATCAGAAAGTGATTGCTACCAATGCAAACATCGATGGCAAGAGATATTTGATCACTGCAGAAGTGAACGACAAGATCGTTTTGCTCTACCCAGACAATAGTAAAAAGGAAAGACTGCTGGGTGATATTGAGCAGGCGATTATCAGGACGCCTGTCAAGGTAGAAGAGGCTACGAAAGCTACGGTGACCATTACCGGCGTCAATGAAGGCTTCACAAAAGCAGTCATTGCTGGGATAGAATATTACATACAGGTCACTACGGACCACACTGTGTATGGCAAGGTTGGGGAGAATATCGACATAGCTCTTTCTGGGTCTTATGAGGTAAAGGAAGGTCAAGACAAGGCGACTGTGACAGAAGTGGGAGAAGGAACATATTCGCCGTATGACCATGTTGCTCAAAAATCCGAGAGCCTAGATAGTTTTTCAAAAGAGAAAAATCAAGACATTTCTCTTGCTGATGCGGAGTTTGCCTTTACCAAAGATACGGAAAACGAGAATCAGTGGTTTATTAAGAGGGGCGACAAATATTTCATAAATGATAAAGAGAGCAGGGAATTGTTTGGAACGGATCCTGTATCGATGACGGTTGCCCGAACAAGCGAGGGCGCTGCCACTTTCCGATTCTCTAGAAATTTTGACGGAACTGACAGATATTTTATATTTTATGCTCCGCAGATGAACTTTAATGCATGGGGCGGCTTAAACGGTGCAGGTTGCAAGTATGATTTGACACTCTGGAAGAAAGATGCTTCCGTGACGGATGGCGTGCTTCCTGGATACCAAAAAATGGCTGCGAGCGAGGAGATAGAAGACGGTGGCGTGTATTTAATGACCTATATTTTTGAGGCAGATGGCAAAGAGCATGTTATTCTTTTTTATCCGAAAGATGGCGCGATCAATTCGATTGCAGATGATATTACCAAGTTGTACCGTGCTGACAAGTCGGTTCGCATTACGCCGACGGCTGCCGGTAAATTCCAGATTGTCGTGGATGGAGAGACTTATAAATATCAATTCTCTGAAGTAAATTGCACTCATGCGCAAACACAGGTCAAGGGTTATGTGGATGCAGACTGTGAAAGTGACGGTTACACGGGAGACACCGTTTGCGTCGCATGTAACGAGGTGACAACGCCAGGAAAATCTGTTGATGCGCTTGGTCATGCATATGCAGAGGCAGTGGTTAAGCAAGCGCTTACAGAGGAACGAAATGGAATTGCCTTGAGCGTTTGCAGCAACAACGGTTATCATCAAAAGAAAACGGTTACATACGCTTCGGCTTACAAGCGCTTGAAAGAGCTTTTCCAAGAGGCGCCGGAAGAAATCTCTGAAGCTCAAAAAGCAAAATACAGAGAGGCAGACGTTGCTGCAGTGACGGAAGCGTATAATAGCGGAAAAGCAGTTTCCCAAAAGGAGGCGGCGCAGCAGACGAACAAGGAAATGTATGGCAGCATTGACGCATTGGTGTCCGCAAAGACGAAGATGCATGCCTACAGGAAGAACGTGGAGAGTCAACTAGCCATAGGCATTACTGATGCAAAGCCCATTCATGACAAAGGGCAGCAGGGCTACTCAAAGGAAACATGGGATGCGTTTGAGGCGGCGTACACGGCTGCCGTCGCAGTGACGGATGCCGCTCAGAAGAGCTATGCCGAGCTGGAAGCCCTTGTGACAACGCTCAAGGAGACGTCCAGCGTGTTGAGCTTTGAGAGCCACAAGGCAAGCCTGCAAGAATATTATGACGCTCATAAAGATAAAGATCAGAATGACTATACTAGCAAGACGTGGAAAATTTTTGAGGACGCTTTAAATAAGGCAAAAAGTGTATTAGACCAAGATAAGCCAGCCATAAGGGAGATTGAGGAAGCTGAGAAAGCGCTGAGAAATGCAGTGGAAAGCTTGCGGAGACTGGCAGAGGAAATAATTTCTGTTCCAGGCAGCATCGTATACACTGCTCCTGCAGCAGGACAATACCCGAAAGCTGCGGCTATCGCCGTAGGCGAAAGCGATACCAAGCATACGTTTGACATTTCAGACTGGACTGAGGAGACCCCGACCTTGGTACGCAAAGACGCAAGCGCTGCGGCAGAGATTGTCAAAAAGGACGGGATCTGGGGATTTAATGACCAGTTGAAATCAGACGATCAGAAATATGACGTCAATGGAGAAAAATCCATGGCGGTCACTTTCAAGCTATGGCTGAATGCCATCGAGAACAGCAACACAGTGGAGATCCTGGCAAAGGGCCAGCAGTATTCGATTCAGCTCAAAAATGGAGCGCTTACCTTATGGATGCTGTACGACGGATATCCTACAGAAGAATTTACATTAAATGCGGAGGAGCATGCCGGAAAGTGGCTGGATGTCGTGGCGGTTATCAATGGAAAAGACAGGCGGCAGCGCCTGTATGTCAACGGCAAAGCCTCCCAAAGCATCAACGAGGGCGAGGTTAATTTATACCCGGCAACGGAGCCATTCACGGTGGGATATCGTGATGGTGGCGACGGAATACCATTTACAAAGGACATTGGTTATCTGGCAGATATTAAGTTTTATGATTGCGGGGCGGACGACGTGACAGAAGGACTGACCTGTGACTATGAAGCAGTTGTGAACTCTTTGAATGTAAAAACACCAAACGCAATCATCTCGGCAGATCCGTTTGATGCAAATACAGTGTGGAGCGTCGTTACTGGAAATACGTCTACCATTATTGAAGGAAACGCAAAGTTTGCAGAAAATACTTCCTATAAGGCGGTTACGACACTTCAGGCGCACGAAGAATTCACTTTCCCAACTACGGAAGAATTCCGTAATGTGGTGAAAGAGAAAGTAACCACGGGCAAGGAAGACGCAAGCGTGACGGTAGCTGTTTCAGAAGATGGACGAAGCATGACGATTGAAGTCTCATATCTGACAGAGGGGGCGGTAACCCCGGCAGAATGCACTTGCGGCATCAGCGGGCTGAGCATCAGCGGTGGCACGGAACTTGTGATACCATCCGACGCAGAGCAAGGCACGCTTGAGCTGAAAGCAGAAGCGAGCGTAGAGGGTTCTTGCCAGGTTGAGGGCCACCCAGGGGCAAACGCGGTCACATACGCCTATGCGATCAAGGAGGGCGCTGACAGCAATACTGCAGGAGCATCCTTGCAGCAAGAGCAAGACAAGGCCATTGTGACAGCGACGCAGGAAGGAAGAGCAGTGGTCACAGTGACGGCGACGCTGGCAGATGGGACGGAAAGCGCAAAGAGCAAGACGGAAGAAGTCACCATTACGGTTACCAAGGCAAAAGCTGGTGAATTCATTGTGAGCTTTGATAAAAATGCAGGAGAAGACAAGGTAGACGGCATGCCAAAGAATGCGACCGTGAAAAGCGGGACGGCGTTTGCCAAGCCAGCAGAAATTCCGACAAGAACGGGACATGTCTTCAAAGGCTGGAGCAAGACCGCGGACGGTGCAGCGATTGCCGACGCCGATTGGCCGCAGACCATCGAAGCAGACACGACGTTTTACGCGGTATGGGAAAGTGAGGCGGCAACGCCGGGCGAGTGCACCTGCGGCATTACCAAGGTGACGATCAGCGGCGGATCACGGATCACGATACCTGCCACGGCGGAAAGCGGAACGCTGCAGCTGGGCGCGTCAGCTGAAGTGGGCTCCTGCCAGGTGGAAGGACACCCAGACGGCAACACGGTGACATACGCCTATGCAATCAAGGAAGGAGCCGAGAACAATACGGCAGGAGCAAGCGTCGACGCAAACACGGGGTTTGTGACAGCAACACGCGAAGGAAAGGCAGTGATCACGGTGACCGCAACGCTGGCCACCGGAACGGAAAGCGCAAAGAGCAAGACCGAAGAAGTCACGATCACCGTGACCAAGGCAGAGGAAGGAACGCTCGTGGTGAGATTTGACGCCAACGCGGGAGGCGACAAGGTGGACGGAATGCCGGAGGAGACGAGCGTGGAAAGCGGAAAGACACTCGCCAAGCCGGCGGAAGTTCCGACTAGGGCAGGTCACGTCTTCAAAGGATGGAGCAGGACCGCAGACGGAGCGGTGATCGCCGACGCCGACTGGCCACAGACCATCAGCGAGGATACGACATTTTATGCGGTATGGGAAAAAGAATCTGGCAACATCACGCAAGAAGAGGCGGAAGCCGCGATGACAGAGGCGATTTCCGCAGCGGAAAGACTGCTCAAGTTCGCGCAGGGCAATTACACGGCGGAAAGCTGGGCAGTGTTCGAGGCAGCGTACAATGCAGCCAAAAACCCGGCGGCAGGGATCAGCGCGGCAGAGCTGAAGCAGCTGGCTGACAGCCTGGCAAGCGCACAGGGCCAGCTCGTGCTGGATCAAAACGGCGTCGTGGAGAACGCAAACAAGACCATTGCGGCAGCCGACGCCAAGTTTGCAGAAGTCAGCAAGGGGACGAAAGCGTACGAGGCAGGCTCCTGGGCGGCATACCAGACGGCGTACGAGGCATTGAAAAAGGCGATCGCCGAGAACGCGGACGCAGAAACCCTCAACGGGCTCTACCAGGCGCTTGCCGAGGCGGAAAGCCTGCTCAAGGAGGACACCGCCTGGATGGATGCCAAGGGGGCGCTGACAAAGGCGCTCAAGACGGCGAAGCCAAAGCATGACAAGGGCGCGAAAGCGTACACCAGCGCAACCTGGAAGCCGTTCAAGACTGCGTATGACAACGCAAACAAGCAGAAGAACGCCACCGCGTCAAGCTGCACGGCCAGCAAGCTCAAACAGCTGGCAGAGAGGCTGGACAGCACGAGAAAGGCGTTGAAGAACGCCCCAGTACTGAAAAAGGGAGACTCGATTGTAAAGAACAACGTCAAGTACGTGGTGACCAACGCCGGCAGGAAGACGGTCCGCGCAGAGGGCGTGAAGTCAAAGAAGAACAAGAAGTTCAGCGTCAACATCCTGTCAACGGTAACGATCAAGGGATTCAAGTGCAACGTCACGGAGGTCAAGGCGAAGGCGTTCTACAAGTTCACGAAGATCACCAAGGTGACGATAGGAAAGAAAGTGACCAAGATAGGAAAGCAGGCGTTCGAGGGCTGCAAGGCGGTGACGACGCTGACGGTGAGCGGCGACGTGAAGACGTTTGACAAGCAAAGCTTCAACGGCTGCAAGAAGCTGAAGAAGGTAGTGTTCAAGGGAAAGAAGGTGCCGGCATTCAAGTCGAAGGCATTCAAGGGAACGGCATCGAACATGAAAGTGACCCTGAACAAGAAAATGAGCAAGAAGAACAAGGCAAAGATGAAGACGGCGCTGAAGAAAGCGGGCGTCAGCAAGAAAGCAAAAATTAAATAGGCCGTTATAGAGCAAATAGCACATGGGACTGCCGTACTGATTTTTGGTACGGCAGTCTTTGTATTTTAGGAATATCATAGCAGCCTGTGTTATTGTTTAAATTTGAATTTCTGGAAAAGTGAGGCGATTTTTTCTGAATCTATGTCTAGGAGGTTGCAAATATCAAAAAAGCCCTTTATAATGATGAAATCAAAAGAGAAATGAGGGCTTTTAGCGTGACAAGGAACAAAGGAAAACGTTTGAATCAATATCTCAGCGACTATGTGGTGTTTGATTTGGAGACAACGGGCGTTCGGCCGGAAGTGGATCAAATTATAGAAATTGCTGCTCTCCGGGTACGGGAGCATAACATTGTGGGGAAATATTCCACCCTGGTCAATCCAGGGATGCATATTCCGCCATCTGCGACAGCGGTCAATCACATTACAGATGATATGGTAGAGGACGAGCCAAAAATAGAAGAAGTTCTTGGAGGATTTCTGGAGTTTGCGGGAAATGATGTTCTGGTAGGGCATAATATTCACAGCTTTGATTTGAATTTTATCATTGACGCCGCCATGGGTGTATTTGGAAGAGATGTGCGCAACAATTACGTCGATACGCTTTATATGGCGAGGAATTGCCTGCCAAAGCTGCCTCATTACAAGCTGTCTGATGTAGCGAATCACTTTGGAATCAGCGCCGTAGGGGCTCACCGGGCGTTGAATGACTGTGTTATCAATCAGGGCTGTTATGAGTCATTAGGAAAGATTCTAATAGAGCGGCAGAAAGTCGAGCCAGAGGCGATTTGCCCTAAATGCGGCGCAGAGATGGTGAAACGCAGCGGGAAGTATGGAGAGTTTTATGGGTGCAGTGATTTTCCGCGCTGCCGCGGCACTCGAAAGTTATAAATGAAACCTAAAATGTAAGGAAAGTGTGAGACATATATGAAATCATTAGTAATTGCAGAAAAGCCCAGCGTGGGCAGAGATATTGCGAGAGTCCTGGGATGCAAACAGGGAGGCAATGGATATTTGGAAGGAAACGATTATGTGGTCACTTGGGCTCTTGGTCATCTTGTGGAACTGGCAGATCCAGAAAGCTATGGCGACAAGTGGAAAACGTGGAAGATGGAAACCCTTCCCATGCTGCCAGAGCGCTTGGAAATCCAGGTCATCAAGAAGACGGGAAAGCAATACCAAACGGTAAAATCTCAGATGTTCCGAAAGGATATCGGGCAGATTATCATAGCTACAGATGCAGGACGGGAAGGGGAGTTGGTGGCGCGGTGGATCATCCAGAAATCCGGGGTCAAAAAACCCATGAAACGATTGTGGATTTCTTCTGTCACAGATAAGGCGATTCGCCAGGGATTTTCCAGCCTGCGGGACGCAAGAGATTATCAAGCATTGTATGAGGCTGCCGTTGCCCGTGCCGAGGCGGACTGGCTGGTGGGTCTGAACGCTACCCGCGCCTTGACTGTGAAACATAATGCCCAGCTTTCCTGCGGCAGGGTGCAGACGCCTACCCTTGCGATCATTGCAAAGCGGGAAGCACAGATCAAGGAGTTTCGCTCAAAGCCATATTATGGGTTGAAAATGAAGAGCAAGGAGGCGTCCTGGATCTGGAAATCAGAGAACGACAGCAGCAGTACTTATTATAAGGAAGAGATTGAGAAAGTGAAGTCCGATGTTTGCAATGGGACGGCGACGGTCAAAGAGGTGAAAAAGAAGCAGCAGAAGTCTTATGCGCCGCAGCTTTATGATTTGACCTCCCTGCAACAGGACGCTAACCGGATGTTTGGCTTTTCTGCAAAGCAGACGTTGGATTATATGCAGAGCTTGTATGAACGCCACAAGGTAGTCACCTATCCTAGGACAGATTCCAGGTATTTGACGGCAGATATCGTGGAGACGATCCCAGAACGGCTTCGGGCATGTCGCAGCGGCATCTATGCATCTATCTGTGGAAAGCTACTGAAAACGCCCATCAAGGGAAATAAGTCTTTCGTGGATGATAAGAAAGTTTCCGATCATCATGCCATAATCCCCACAGAGCAGGGAGTAAATCTCAGAGATTTGGAATATGGGGAGCGCAAAATTTATGAGCTGGTGGTTTCCCGTTTTCTTTCTGCACTGCTTCCCCCCTGCCAGTATCAGCAGACGGAAGTAACGGCAGTGTGCGAGGGTCATCGTTTTACGCTTAAAGGACGGATCATGGAGCAGCCAGGATGGCAGGAGATTAAGATGCTGCAGAAAGAGGCAGGAATGGCGCTGGCAGAATCTGAGGAGGATCAGGAGTCAGGCGCTATGCCAGGAGAGGTGATCTCTGGCAGCATTCCTAGCTTTACGCTGGGGCAGAAAATATTATTTACACAGGGAAAGATCAGCGAGGGCAAGACGAAGCCGCCCTTGCCTTTTACAGAGGCTACGCTTCTTGCAGCTATGGAGAATCCCGTCAAATATATGGAGGGCGCAGATCAGAAATTAAAGAAGACATTAGGAGAGACAGGTGGTCTTGGAACAGTCGCAACCCGGGCGGACATTATCGAAAAACTGTTTCACAGCTTTATGATTGAAAAGCGTGACGCCTATATTCACCTTACTTCCAAAGGAAGGCAGGTGCTGGATTTGGCGCCTCAGGGTCTTGCTTCTCCGGAACTGACGGCAAAATGGGAACAAGAGCTTGCAGATATTGCGCAGGGCAAGAGGAAAAAGAAAGACTTCGAGGCGAAAATCCGTACTTATACGGTGGATATCGTGAAAGACATCGAGGCGTCTTCTAAAACGTACCGTCACGAGAACTTGACCGGGAAAAAGTGTCCTCAGTGCGGCAAGCTGATGCTTGAGGTAAATCATAAGAATGGAAAAATGCTGGTGTGCCAGGACCGGGAATGCGGTTATCGGAAAATGTTGTCCAAAGTGACGAATGCCCGCTGTCCCCAGTGCCATAAAAAGATGGAATTGATTGGAGAGGGAGAAAACCGAAGGTTTACCTGTGCCTGCGGTTACAGAGAGAAGTTGTCTGCGTTTGAAAAGCGAAAGAAAGCAAGCGGCGGCGGGGTGTCCAAAAAAGACGTTTCCCGCTATATGAATCAGATGCGACAGGAGGCGAAAGAATCAGTCAATAATGCTTTTGCGGATGCATTAGCTAATATAAAGCTGTGAAAACATGCTAGGATCGACTTGGCTGCGCATCAATTTTAAAGCTTGTGTGATGTTATTGACTTTGCAAATTATAGTATGTTAGAATGATTGAGTAATTTTCTGATATTATGATGCAGATATCTTGACAGTGGAGGTTAAGGATGGAGAAGAATGTTATTTTGATTGCGGATGATGTGGAAATCAACCGAACGATGCTCAGTTTTATTTTTGAAGAACAGTATGAGATTTTGGAAGCGGCAGACGGCGTGGAAACCATCGAGCTGTTAGAAAAACATCAAGATACGCTGTCTCTGATTTTTCTTGATTTGATTATGCCCAACAAGTCAGGATTGGACGTGTTGGAATATATGTTTGAAAAAGGATATATGAATTTGATTCCTGTGATTATGATTACTGGAGAGTCTACGGCGGAGAGCGAAGTGAAAGCATATGAATACGGCGTTTCCGATATTATTTATAAGCCGTTTGACTCCAAAGTAGTGATGCGACGCGCCCAGAACATTATTGAGCTGTTCCAAAACAGGATTGATATTGAGCGGAAGCTGGAAAGGCGTACGAGGCAGCTTCGTGAGAGTAAGGAAAAGCTGGAACGAAATAATGAATTCCTTGTAAACGCATTAAGCTCCGTGGTGGAATTTCGTAGCCTGGAGTCTGGCGAGCACATTCAAAGAGTCAAGTACTTTACGAAAATTCTGATGAAATATGTAATAAGCGAATTTCCAGAGTATGGTCTTACGGAGGAATCCCTGAATCTGATTGTAAATGCCTCTGCGCTTCATGACCTTGGCAAGATCGCTATTCCTGACAGCATACTTTTAAAGCCTGGGAAGCTGACCAACGAAGAATTTCAGGAGATGAAGAAGCATACCATTTATGGCTGTCAGCTTCTGGAGAACTTTAAACAGGAAGAAAATGAATTTTACGGTTATTGTTATGACATTTGCCGTTACCATCATGAGCGTTATGATGGAAATGGTTACCCAGACCGATTAAAGGGAGATGAGATACCAATCTGGGCGCAGGTGGTTTCCATTGTGGACGTCTATGATGCGCTGGTCAGCAAACGTGTCTATAAAGCAGCGTTTGCGGTGGAAGAAGCGGTGGAGATGATTAAGAATAATGAATGCGGCGTGTTTTCACCCACTATTATGCAATGTTTTGATATGGCGAAAAGCGAGTTCTTCCAGGCTACGGAGACCAAGTTTTCTTATCTGGACAGAAGCTTGTAAATCGAGATGATTTGGTAAGGCACAATAAACGACGATCACTGTCATAACCAAGGCAAATTCTTCATACATTATAAAAAAAGCAGTGTATGAGGGTATTTCGTTGAAAGGATATATAGAAGAACGTGCCATTAATATCGCCAATTATATTATTGAGGAGAATGCCACGGTACGCCAAACTGCGAAGAAATTCGGAATTAGCAAAAGTACCGTACATATAGTTGTAACAAAATAGAATGTTTGATAAAAGAGAATTATGGATGGTTAGATTACAATTTTATATGAGAGAGGATTGAGATAATCCTGCAGAATGAATATATAAAAAGCAGATGTGAAGTGAGCATCTGCTTTTTATTATATTAGAAATGCAGATAGATGAAATCATTTTACGTCAAATGGCATGTTGAAAAATATTGGACTATTTTAGAAGACATTTTCATAGTTATAGAAAAAGAGGCAAGATGGTAAGCAGGAGGTGGCTTCATTATCGCTAAAAAAACAAAGCTTCATTTTCGTTTTCATAATCCAAATTCAGCGGAGGAGACCGCTAATTACATAGCAAGAATATTTATTGAGGTCAATCAGGTTAAAATTAATCAAGTATTAAAAGAGACTGCAGAAAAAATGGAAATACAAAGTAAAGAGAATCGGGGGCTGTCGCATTAAGATCTTCACTTGTTCAAAAGGTCTTGCCGCTTATGCGGCAAATACAGAATGCACAAAATTATTCTGGGAAGCTAGCTTTCCAAGATAATCTTTGTGCATTTTGTTTGCATTGCGTTGCAATGAAAACCTTTTAAACAAGTAAATATCTTAATGCGACAGCCCCATTAATTTTGTGAGGACTGTTGTATAATGACTTGATTTAGGATAAAATGGTTTTAAATTAGTTCTAGAAAGTCATTGATTAGTCATAGAATTTAGTCATAGAATAATAAAAGGCGGTGGATGCTATGATTTATACAGACGTTCAGCTAAAAGAGAAGATTATAAGGTTGATGGATATATTTGAAAACGAAGTAATTGAATTTAAAGAAGCAAGGAGCAATTATTCTTTTAATGACATTGGAAAATATTTTTCTGCGTTGAGCAATGAAGCTAATTTACGAGGATTACAAGAAGCATGGCTGGTTTTTGGGATATCTAATCAGAAAGAGGTCGTTGGAACAGACTTTCGGAAACAGGGAGGATTGCATAACTTAAAAAGGGAAATAGTGAATGGAACAAACGAACGACTGACATTCATGGAGATTTATGAACTAACTTTGAATAAATGCCGCATTATTGCATTTCAGATTCCGCCAGCAATACGAGGCATACCAACGACATGGCAAGGAGCAGCTTATGCAAGAGAACATGAATCTGTATCGCCATTGCCCATGAATAAGGTGGATTTAATCAGAAGCCAGATAGGAATGGACTGGTCAAAGGAGATTGTAAAAGAAGCATCGGTTGCAGATTTGGATCAGGAAGCAATTAAGCGAGCGCGTCAACTTTTTTCAAAACGTCAAAAGGACCGTAAGAAAGCGCAAGAGATTTTGAAAAAGTTATCAGACATTGAAGTGTTAAATAAGGCAGGAATAACAATCAAAGGAGAAATTACCAGAACAGCATTGCTTCTTTTGGGAAAAAGTGAATCCAGTTATTTTTTTGACGGCTTTATTCCAAGATTAACTTGGACACTATATAATGCTGATAACACGGTGAAAACGTATGAGCATTTTGATATGCCTCTTCTTTTAGCAGTAGATGAAGTGTATTCTCGAATTAGAAATGTAAAGTATCGCTATATTGCTGGGCAGCAAACATTGTTTCCAGATGAAGTTGACCAGTATGAGCCGGAATTAATAAAGGAAATCATAAACAATTGCATTGCTCATCAGGACTATCGTCTGCGTGGAAAAATTAATATAGAAGAGTTTGAGGATAAACTTATTTTTATTAATGAAGGAGCATTTATCCCAGAGACTATTGAACAAGCGTTGGAGCCAGGATATAAGCCGCCTTATTATCGAAATGTATTTTTGTGCAATGCAATGGTAAACTTGTATATGATTGATACTAACTCTATGGGAATACCAATGATGTATCAAATTCAAAGAGATAAGTGCTTTCCATTGCCGTCATATGATTTAGAGACGATCAACCGAGTCAAGGTGACAGTATTTGGAAAAATCCTAGATAAAAACTACACGCAACTTCTATACTCCAATGGTGATTTAGACATACAGACTGTATTTCTGTTAGACAAGGTTCAAAAAAAAGAGATAATATCTAAAGAAAGCTTAAGAATATTAAAGAAACAGGGGTTGGTAGAGGGACGGTATCCAAATTTATTTGTGTCATTGAAAGTAGCAGATATAGTCGGACAAAAAGCGGACTATATACGGAACAAAGGATTAGATGATGATATTTGCAAACAGTTAATAATAAAGGCTTTGGAATCTATAGGTGAAGCAAGTAAGCATGAATTGATGGATATATTAGACAAGGCATTGCCAGAGGTTTTAAGCGAAAATCAGAAATCGAAAAAAGTATCGAATCTATTGCAAATATTAAAAAATGAGAATATTATTGCGATAAGAGGTAAGAATCGGTATGCAAAGTGGTTCTTAAAGTAGTGCGTGTTTAGAGAACGAGGGAGAAAATATGGACAAATACAATATATTGGTAAATATAGTGGATCAGATCATGGGAGAGGCGCCATCGAGGTACAAAAGATATTATCCAGAACCTCAGAATATTGAAAAAGTTGATCAGGCGAGATCACGAGTTTTTATACATTTATATTTGAAGGTTAAATATGGTATTGATGATTTTTCTGAAAGAGAAACTTATATTACAGATGAAGTAAATGATGGGGGAATTGATGCCTATTATATTGACAAAGAAACTAAGTCAATCGTATTTATACAATCAAAATACAGACGCAATAAAAACAATTTTGAAAATAAGAATATTGAGTTGCATGAAATATTGAAGATGGATATAGATCGGATTACCGATGGCGAAACAGAAAATGAAGATGGCATATCTTATAATAGCAAAATACAAAATATGATTCAAAAAATAAGTTCTATTGATGATATTGGAAGATATAGTTACCAAGTAGTTATCTTAGCTAATTTGGAAGAGAAAAAATACAAAGATTCTCAAATAAAAAAACTTACAGGGGGATTTTCAGCAAAAATTTTCAATTATGAAAAATGTTACGATGAGTTGGTTTTTCCGGTAGTTACAGGTTGTTATTATAATGCTGATGAAATAAAAATAAGATTGTCTTTGGTAAATAAAGAGAATAATGATGGAAGAATTAGCTATACGGTTGAAACCAAATATGGAGCTTGTAAGATAATGGTGGCTTTTGTTCCTGTACTTGAAATTGCTAAGGTAGTAACAAAATATAAAAACTCGATTTTAAAATATAACCCGAGATGTTTTTTGAGTCTGAAGAATAATATCATTAACCCCAAGATCAGAAGTACTATAAAAAACAAGAAAACAAATGAAATTGCTTTGTATAATAATGGAATAACAATTTTATCTGATGATACGCATTTTAATTCTAAAGTGGCATTAAAAGATACGGCACAATTGGTTATCAAGAATCCACAGATTGTAAATGGCGGTCAGACTGCGTACACACTGGCGTCAATATACGAGGATGATCTGGAGTATATGGAACACTTCGAGGGAAAAGAGGTCCTTGTTAAAATCATCACCTTTTTAGGTGAATATAAAGAAAGTGATAAATTATCGTTGATTGAAGAATTATCAAAAGCAACAAATGAACAAACTCCTGTAAAAGAGGTTGACCGGAGAGCGAATGATAAGATTCAGATAGAATATCAAAAAAATATTTATAAAGATTTTGGATATTTTTATAATAGAAAAATGGGAGAATTTTATGATGGTCTAAATCACGATTTTATTACACGTGATAGAATTGTTGAACGAACTACATTTATGAGAGTTGCGTCCAGCATACAAGGCGAAGTGGCTAAAGCACGAAGAAATGGCGATGAAGTTTTATTTAGGCCAGAGCATTTTGAACAAATTTTTGTGGATACAGATATATACAAAAAATACATGTATGGATATTTTTGTCATATGTACTTAACTGAAATAGAGAAAAATTTTTCAAAAACAAGAAACAATAAATATGGCATTAATACATATGGTAATGCGCTAAGATATGGAAAATATGCAGTAACATATGTTGTTTCCCAATATTGGTTAGAATCATTAGATCCATCTGAATATTATGAAAATGTAAAGATGTATACGGATATCATATTAGGACAATGGAGTGATTTTGAGAAAACTATTTCAAAAAAAGTACATAATAGAGATTATTTTTATCAAGAGATCGGGGAGAATGGACAAAATGAATACTATTATAATTACGATGGGTATTATAAAGGAAGAACAATCAATAACGACTTAAAAAAGTTTCCCTTTGATATAAATAAAAATAATTTAAACCCTAAGAACACATAAAATCTTTTCATGCAGGAAGGATATTTAGATCATGAATATAGCCGCATACTGCCGTGTATCCACGGACAAGGAAGACCAACTAAACAGCCTTGAAGCTCAAAAAGCCTTTTTTGCTGAATATACTGCGCATACAGGTGACACCCTTGTTAGATTATATGCAGACGAAGGCATTTCTGGAACTAAAATTAAAAATCGGAAAGAATTCTTGCGCATGATGTCTGATGCTGAGCATGGCTTGTTTGATATGGTAGTGGTAAAGGATATCTCCCGTTTTGCCCGTAACACAGTGGATCTTCTTCAAAATATCCGCAAGTTGAAATCATTAGGCATTGAAACGCAATTCCTCACGGCAAATATGACTAGCATGGGAAACAGTGAATTTGTCTTGACCATTTTTGGCGCATTGGCGCAGGAAGAAAGCGCCAATACATCCAAGCGGGTGAAGTTTGGAAAAAAAATGAATGCGGAAAAAGGGAGAGTTCCCAATATTGTTTACGGCTACAATAAAACCATAGGCGATTATTTTAATCTGGAAATTAATCAAGAAGAGGCGGTCGTCATTCAACAGATTTACCAGTGGTATACCAAAGAAGGCTATGGAGCCTCCAAGATTTCTAACATGTTAAATGAACGTGGACTAAAAACAAAGCGCAACTGCCAGTGGAGTCAGAATGCGATCTGCCGTATCCTTACAAACGAATTATACACAGGTAAAATCATCAATGGCAAGCAGGAAGTAGCTGATTTCCTAACCGGAAGACGTACTAAGAAGGATGAAACAGACTGGGTGGTTGTAGAGCGGCCAGATTTACGGATCATTGAGCCAGAAGTATATGAAAAAGCACAGCAGATACTGCAGACCAGGAACAAATCCTTTCACATCAAGCATCAACGCCAGAGTAATAAACATCTTTTTTCCACGCTTGTCAAGTGCAAAGAGTGCGGCTGGTCGTTTCGGCGTACTGTCCGTACCTATAAGAATACCTATGTCCGCTGGGTATGCTCTGGGCATAACGGCAGAGGCGCCGATAGCTGCCCCAATGCTGTGACTGTGGACGAAGAAGAGTTGATTCAAGCGTTACAAGATTATTTTTCTGAAATGTTGAAGCAGAAAAAGAATATAATCCACAATGTTGTCCGCGAGTTCCAACGTATCTATAAGGCAAAAGACGAAAACATGGAATATGAAAAAGAATTAAGCCATCAGCTAGCCAAACTACAGAGAACCAGACAGAAATATATGGATATGTATACAGATGACCTGATCACCCGAGAAGAACTGAATAGCAAAATTGGCGGTATGCGAAAAGAAATGGAGCGGCTCGAAAGTGATTTGAAAATGGTATCATATCATCTGACAAAAGGAGAACAATTAGAGCATGTCCTTGGTAATACTTTCAAAGCAGTTGAAGATATCACTGACGTACATCAGATGACCAATGAGCAGCTCAAACAGATTATCCAGAAAATCGAAGTGGACAAAGCGGGGAACGTGGATATTTTTCTGCGGCTGTTTGGAGATTTGGGATTGGAAGAAGCAGTACTGATTGAGAATACAGCAAATACGACTGAAAATATGCCCAATACGGCGGGAAACATGCAAAATACAACTGAAACCAATAACGTTCCAAATAACAACAACCATACATAAAGATGTGACAGAACGTCTTGTTCAGATTAATCCAGTGCTGGCTTCCCAGGCCCGCAAGGTTTTGGATCTAAATAAATCGGAACGTCATATCCGTGGAGGCTTGGCAACCAGAGAAAAGTATCTTCACCAAAAAGGGGCTGTCTAAAAAACGGCCCTTAGGTGACAATGCTGTTGTGAAAGAAGATGGTTTTTATGTGTGTGATTAAAATAAATCAAGGGAAATGATTAAAATTATCACTATACATGATGTAGAATCTATGTTAAGATAAAACATGTGAGAAGCGAAGAAAAGGAATAGTAGCTGAGGAAGAGCTTTCAGAGAGCCATCGGGGGTGCAAGATGGCAGCGATGCCGCAGTGAACTGGCCTTGGAGCTTCCGGCTGAAACATTTTTGGCGCTACAGGTAAAATGTGAGTTTGTCAGGAAAGAAGTAAGTCAGGACGGGTTCTCCCGTTATAGAGATAAGCATGGAAGCAGATATTGTCTTGGCCGGGATCAGAGGCTGGCAAAGCGGAGTGCAGATAAGAGCATGGAAACATGAAGCAGAGTGGTACCGCGCAAGATAAGCATATCTTTCGTCTCTATTATCTTCGGATGATGGATGCGAAGGATTTTTTGTTTTAAAAAGCTTTTCAGAGATCCACATGATGAAATGGTATTACGATTGCATAAAATAATTATTACTTATGGAGGAACAGATCATGAAGAATTATGAAAAATATGAGAGGCAGTATTTTATGCCGCCGCAAGTAACCTATGAGTGGGTGAAAAAGGAATATATTACAAAGCCTCCCATATGGTGCAGCGTAGATTTGCGGGATGGAAATCAGGCATTGATCGAGCCGATGAGCTTGGAGGAGAAATTGGAATTTTTCCAGCTTTTGGTTGACGTAGGATTTAAAGAGGTTGAAGTAGGGTTTCCAGCGGCTTCCGATACAGAATACAATTTTATGCGTGCGCTGATTGAGCGGGAGATGATCCCGGACGATGTAACAGTGCAAGTGCTGACGCAGGCGAGAGAGCATATTATTCGTAAAACATTTGAGGCAGTAAAGGGGGCGCCCCATGCAGTGGTGCATTTGTATAATTCCACTTCCTTGGCTCAGCGGGAGCAGGTATTTAAGAAGAGCAAGGAAGAGGTGAAGCAGATTGCTGTTGAGGGGGCGATTCTGTTAAAGGAACTTGCCAATGAGACGGAAGGAAATTTTACGTTTGAGTATAGTCCGGAGAGCTTTTCTGGAACGGAGGTCGATTATGCGCTGGAAGTGTGCAATGCGGTGCTCGACATCTGGCAGCCGACGCCGGAACAGAAAGTAATTATCAATCTGCCCACTACCGTGGAAAATGCCATGCCTCATATATTTGCAGGGCAGGTGGAATATATGAGTAAACATATGCTTTTCCGTGAGAATGTGATTTTGTCGCTGCATCCTCACAACGACCGCGGGGTTGGAATTTGTGATGCGGAATTTGGGATTCTTGCAGGGGCTGACCGGATTGAAGGAACATTGTTTGGCAATGGGGAGCGTACCGGAAATGTGGACATTGTGACGCTTGCTATGAATATGTTTTCTCATGGGGTGGACCCCCAATTGGATTTCAGCAATATGTCCAAGATTGCCGAGGTTTATGAGCGTTGCACGCGCATGCAGATTTCTCCAAGGCAGCCTTATGCGGGAGAATTGGTATTTACGGCATTCTCTGGCTCGCATCAGGATGCGATTGCTAAGGGCATGGCATGCAGGGAGGAACATCCGCAGGCGCACTGGACCGTGCCATATCTGCCGATTGATCCCAAGGATGTCGGACGCACGTATGATTCTGATGTGATTCGCATTAATAGCCAGTCTGGAAAGGGCGGCGTTGCCTATATATTAAAGCAAAATTACGGTATTACGATCCCCGAAAAGATGCGGGAAGAAGTAGGCTATACGGTTAAAGGCGTTTCTGACCGTCGCCATATGGAGCTTTCTCCTCAATTAATTTACCAGATATTTGAGGAGCATTATGTCAACAATATGCCGCTTTTCAGGATTACAGAATGTCATTTTAAACAGAAAGACGGTATTTTGGCAGAAGCTTCTATTTCTCATGGCGGGCAGGTGCTTACTGTGAATGGAAATGGAAACGGACGTTTGGACGCAGTAAGTAATGCATTGAAGCAATATTTTAACATTAGCTATGAGCTGTCTGTGTATGAGGAACATTCTATGTCTCGAGGCTCTTCTGCAAAAGCTGTTTCTTATGTAGGAATCTCTTGCAATCATCAACTATACTGGGGCGTAGGAATAGACGAGGATATTATTTCTTCGTCCATCGAGGCGCTCTGCGTGGCAGTCAACAAGCTGGAGCAAATTCAGCAGAATGAAGAGTGCAGGGACGAACGGCTGAATGAGATTATGAATTATATACAGGAACATTATCTGACGGTGACGCTGGATGACTTGGCGGAAAAGCTTCATTTGTCCAAGCCATATCTCTCAAAATATATTAAAGAGAAATCTGGAAATACGTTTGGTGAAATTGTCAAGAATGTCCGTATGAAGAAAGCAAGGACGCTTTTGAAAAATACCAGCATGACGGTGGAAAATATTGCCGATAATGTAGGTTATCAAAATGTAGAACATTTTAATCGTCTTTTTAAGAAGAAGTACGGCATGACGCCAGTGCAGTTTCGAAATAGCAAACAGGGAATGAAATAGATTATGCATTGTTTGTCACCCAAAAGCGGCTTTTCTTTGTGACTGAATGTTTTTAATAAAGGAAGCCTGTGTTTGTCAGCAGTTAATAGTAAGGGGACATGATGATGAGATTGTATTCTAGCATGATTTTTAGATCTCATCTGGGGTGTGCCGCTGACCGGACGCACAGCGCAGGTTTCTAAAAAGTTTAGAGAATCTAAGGCTTTTCTTCTTGTAAATGTTTATATCCTTCTATATAATAAGAGGTATTCGCAGAGTGCTCTTGCCCCAGATTCAGAGAGGTGATTTTTCAGACAGCAGTAAACTCATGAAAGAACAGAGTGATAGAGTTGGTGGAAACTGAGAATCCATGGTGCGTAAATCTGAATCCAAATAGAGATGCATTTGATGGAAAGTATAAGCATCTGATTTACAAACATGAAGCAAGAGTGATGGATTTAGTGGAAAATGCGAAGCCATGGGATGTAAACTGAGAGAAAAGAGAGAAGGATTTGGTGGAAATTGTAAGTGGATGGTGTATAAAGATGAAGAAAAATAGAGATGACGTTGGTGGAAACTGAGAAGAGATCGTGTGCAATTAAAAAAAGAGAGAAAGATTTGGTGGAAACTGTAAGCGCAAGGTGTGCAAACAAGAAGGAAAGTAGAGATAGAGTTGTAAAAATCTGCGAAGCCATTGTGTGCAATTAAAAGAAAGTTTTAGTGGAAAATGCGAAGCCATGGGATGTAAATATGAAAGAAAAGAGAGAAGGATTGGTAGAAACTGAAAGCGCAAGGTGTGAAAACATGAAGAAAAAGAAGTATAGAGTTGTAGAAAGCTGAGAGGCATTGTCTGTAACTAAAGGTAAAGAAAAAAGAGGCGTATTTGGTGGAAGCTGTGAAAGCAAGGGGCGTTATCATAAAACATAGATTAGATAAATAAGTTTAAATTATTAAAATTATCGGGAGTGGTCATGAGGCATATGTTAGAGAAATGAGTTTAATTATGGAAATCGTCGAAAGGGCTCATGAGGAAAAGAAAGAGCAGTAAGAATGAAACATGAAAACTGTTGAAAGGGCTCATAAGGCATACATTTGATAAATAAGTGTGAATCTCGAAAGTCATCGGATGCAAATGCATGTATTGAATAAGAAAGCTAAGAGAACATCACAAGAAGACGGAATAATTTCTACATGGACTATGGCGAAATTGTTTGAAGACAGAAGATATAGGAGGAAAGAGCATTGAAGAGGGAAACAATAGTTGTTCTTGATTTTGGCGGGCAGTATAATCAGCTAATTGCCCGGCGTGTTCGGGAATGCAATGTGTATTGTGAAGTAAAGCCATACACAATTAGCCTGGACGATATCAAGTCTATGGAGCCAAAAGGAATTATCTTTACAGGCGGTCCGAATAGTGTCTATGAAGAGGCATCCCCTCATTATCAGAAAGAGATTTTTGACTTGGGGATTCCAATTTTGGGGATTTGCTATGGTTCACAGCTTATGGCGTATAGTTTGGGGGGAGTTGTGCAGACGGCTCCGGTCAGCGAATATGGTCATACGGAGGTAGAAGTAGATACCTCGGATGTAATTTTTGAAGGAGTATCTCAAAAATCTGTCTGTTGGATGAGCCACACGGATTATATAGAAACCGCGCCAGAAGGCTTTCGGGTTACGGCTCATACTTTGGTATGTCCAGTTGCTGCAATGGCTTGTCCAGAGCGAAAATTGTATGCGACACAGTTCCATCCAGAGGTTATGCATACTGCAGAAGGAATGAAAATGCTTTCTAATTTTGTTTATAAGGTCTGTGGCTGTTCGGGAGATTGGAAGATGGATTCTTTCGTAGAATCAACGATTGCAAGCCTGCGTCAGCAAATTGGAGATGGCAAAGTGCTCTGCGCATTGTCTGGCGGTGTTGACTCTTCTGTCGCTGCGGTACTGCTCTCGAAAGCAGTGGGGAGGCAGCTTACTTGTGTCTTTGTGGATCACGGTCTTCTCCGCAAAAATGAAGGGGATGAAGTGGAAGAGGTGTTCGGGCCTGATGGGGCCTATGAGCTAAACTTTATTCGTGTAAATGCACAACAAAGATACTATGAGAAATTAAAGGGCGTTACTGAACCGGAAGAGAAACGTAAAATTATAGGTGTAGAATTTATTCGTGTATTTGAAGAAGAGGCCAAGAAAATCGGCGCAGTGGATTATCTGGTCCAGGGCACAATTTATCCTGACGTGATAGAGTCAGGTCTGGGAAAGTCTGCCGTTATTAAATCCCATCATAATGTGGGCGGGCTTCCCGAGGTTGTGGATTTTAAAGAGATTATTGAACCGTTGCGTATGCTTTTCAAAGACGAGGTAAGAAAAGCTGGCCTGGAGCTTGGAATTCCAGAACATCTAGTATTTCGTCAGCCTTTCCCTGGTCCTGGTCTTGGCATCCGCATTATCGGAGAAGTAACAGAGGAAAAGGTTAAAATTGTGCAGGAAGCAGATGCTATCTATCGGGAGGAAATTGCCAAAGCTGGATTAGATAAGGGGCTGGGGCAATATTTTGCAGCGCTGACGAATATGCGCTCAGTTGGCGTCATGGGAGATTTCAGAACCTATGATTATGCTGTGGCGCTTCGAGCGGTGAATACCAGCGATTTCATGACAGCGGAGGCAGCTGAACTCCCCTGGGAAGTGCTTTGTAAAGTTACTAACCGGATTGTGAATGAGGTCAAAGGAGTTAACAGGGTGGTTTATGATTGTACTGGGAAACCGCCAGGGACGATTGAGTTCGAATAGTCGGAGCTAAGCCGCAAAGCCAGTAAAATCAATGGTTTGCGGCTTTTTTCTTCATTTTATTGCATTACGATTGCATTTTTTATTTTACTTCTTTGTGGTAGGCTGCAGTGTGTTGGTTGCTGGTATAGTCTGCAACGCTTTGGGTGGCAGGTGTATACTGCAGCACTCCAGTCAGCTTGTTGGCAACTTCAAGATTGGTGTTTGGATACAGATGACCATAAGTTCCCAAGGTTGTCTGTATTTTTTCATGCCCCAGACGCTCTTTGATCAACAGGGGATTTTCG
>OFHM01000745.1_pt1 | contig 24982 bp, 22 predicted proteins | sample 1521311 | NCBI WGS metagenome assembly OFHM01 (sample SAMEA3504083, study PRJEB24116) | mouse gut metagenome | biome: mouse gut; feature: mouse-associated habitat; material: faeces | place: Denmark | collected 2011 | reverse complement strand
AAAAAGCTTCTCCTGTTTACAATAAAATTCCCATGAAATTTTTGTCAGCAGCGTAGAAGAGGGAACATTCGGAGATATACTCTCCCCAGCGTGCTAAACCCTTAAAACTCCTGTAATTTACGAATTTCCCTTCGTGCCCATTCCACTGTGTCGTTGCCATGCTTATTGTGGTCTGATGCTACATTTCTATCTTTATGATTTTCTTTCCGTCCGCACAGAAAAGGGAACTTGCAAGGTGGCTGACAGACCGCCATCAGATTGTAGTGTGCGACAGAGCGGTTACCGGATAAAAAGTTTAAATGATATTTTATGAAAAATTTATTCCTCTAAAGTGCAGGCTGATATATAATAGAATCAAAAGCAGATTCTATTATCAAAATTATATAATAGAATCAAAAGCAGATTCTATTATCAAGATTATATAATAGAATCAAAAGCAGATTCTATTATCAAGATTATGAAGTAAAAACGATCATTTAACAATTTCAAGGAGGTAACCAGAATCCGTGACCGCAAAGGAAACCCTGAAATCTTACTTCGGATACGACTCCTTCCGGGAGGGACAGAAGGATATTATAACATCCATACTGGAGGGGCGGGACGCCCTGGCGATTATGCCCACAGGGGCGGGGAAGTCCGTCTGCTATCAGATTCCCGCCCTGATGCTGCCCGGTATTACCATTGTCATCTCGCCGCTGATTTCCCTGATGCAGGATCAGGTGAAGGCATTGAACGAAGCCGGAATCCATGCCGCATTTATCAATTCCTCCCTCACGGAGGCGCAGATCGGCAGGGCGTTGGGCCGGGCCGCGGAGGGTATCTACAAAATTATTTATGCAGCGCCTGAACGTCTGGAAAGTTATGGTTTTATGGAGTTCGCTTCCAGGGCACAGATTTCCATGGTGACAGTGGACGAGGCCCACTGCATTTCCCAATGGGGACAGGATTTCCGCCCCAGTTATCTGAAAATCGTCGATTTTATCAGGAACCTTCCCAAACGTCCCATTGTCAGCGCCTTTACCGCAACCGCTACGGAAGAGGTAAAAGAGGACATTCTCTGCATTCTGAGCCTTATGAATCCAAATGTGACAGTTACCGGCTTTGACCGGGAAAATCTGTACTACAGTGTGGAGAATCGAGTCCGAAAGGACGATTTTGTAATGGATTACATAGAGAAGCATCCGTCGGAAAGCGGGATTATTTACTGCGCTACCAGGAAAAATGTGGACAAGCTTTTCGAGGCATTGACGAAGAGGGGCGTGCCTGCCACCAGGTACCATGCGGGCATCGATAATGATACAAGGAAGAAGAACCAGGATGATTTCATCTATGACCGTGCCCCTGTCATCGTGGCCACCAACGCTTTCGGCATGGGTATTGACAAGTCCAATGTGCGGTATGTCATCCATTATAATATGCCACAGAGCATGGAAAACTATTATCAGGAAGCCGGGCGGGCCGGGAGGGACGGGGAGCCGTCCCAGTGCATCCTGCTTTTCTCGCCACAGGACATGGTGATCAATAAATTTCTTCTGGAGAAAAAGGATTTCTCCGGCCTGGAATCAGAAGATATAGAGGTAGTAAAACAGCGTGACCTGCGCCGTCTTCAGACGATGGAAGGGTACTGCAGGACTACGGGCTGTCTGCGGAATTATATTCTGAATTATTTCGGGGAAAAAACTTCCCTGCCCTGTGACAACTGCGGCAACTGCCACAGGGATTATACAGAGACGGACATGACTGCCGAGGCAAAGCAGATCATCAACTGCGTGGCCGAGACAAGGGGACGCTACGGGCTAACCATCGTAACCGGAACCCTGATGGGGTCAGACCGGGCGAGGCTGCGGGAACTGGGCACCGTGCATTACAGGACATACGGGGTATTGAAGGATTACAACGAAGCGCTGCTGCGGAGCCTGATTGGCCAGCTCATTGAGGAGGGGTATCTCTATCAGACCGAGGAGCGGTACAGCGTGCTGCGGATGGGGAATATAGCACCCTTAAGGGATGAAAATACCCGTGTTATCATGCGGGTTTATGAGGAGAAGGAACCGGAGAGGAAGAAGGCTTCCCGCAGGAGAAGCACGGATTCCCTCACGGCGGCAGGCTACGATCTGTTTGAGGAGCTGCGCAGGCTCCGCCTGGAAATCGCAAGGGAAGAAGCTCTCCCTCCGTATATTATTTTTAACGATAAAACGTTGATTGACATGTGCGTGAAGCTGCCGAAAACAGAGGATGATTTTCTGGGCGTTTCAGGTGTGGGTGGGAATAAGCTTGCGAAGTACGGCGCGAAATTTCTGGCGGCGATAGCCTCATTTGTGGAATCCCGCCCTAATGCGGTTATCAGTATGCAGGGGACGGCGGATGAGGCGGATACCGGGATACAGGGGACGGCAGGCGGCGCAGGAAGTGAGATGCAGGGGACAGCGGATGGAACAGGAAGCGGAATGCAGGGGGCAGCAGACGGAGCAGGGAGCGGGATGCAGAGAGCAAGAGAGGGCGTAGTCAGTGCGGGTACCGATGCGGAAAAGCCGGCAAAATCTTCTGCCTCACGAAAAAACAAAAAGCCTGCCTTCTGCCTGTCCGAGAAGGACTCGGATCAGTTTGTATATCGGGATATGTGCTATATCAGTGAAATCAAAGACGAGCTCAACCGCATATGCACGGTAGAAGGAGTGAGAAAAGCCACCATAGGCGCTATATGGGAATATCTGGTGTCCCGGGAACTGGCCTATGAGGATAATACAAACGGCGTGTTTACCAAAAAGCCAACCCTGAAGGGAACGGTATATGGAATCATGCTTGAGGATAAGGTAAGCAAGTCAGGCGCTCCCTATCAGTTGATGAAATATCCGCCTGGAGTCCAGAAGATGATAGTGGATTATTTTGTAAGGCTGAGGAGGGCGGAAGGCGAAAGGGATTTTGAAAAAGAACTGCGATAGAAAGAAAATTATGGTATGATGAAAGGGTGATATGGGAATCAGGATTGTTATGGGTGACGGAATAGGGAGGAGGGATAGGGTTATGTATGAGGACGCAATCCGTAATGTCAGGGAAGTAGCAGATGAAATGTTTTAAAATTACTTTCGGTAGTGAAATTCAGGGACGCCAAATGAGGAAATTGACATGTAATAGAATAGGAAATGCATATGGATTGTGTAAAAAAGATTTATATGAGGCGGCAGATGATAGAAAGCAGTTCATAGGAACCTACAGACAACAGCGAGCAGAAAAAGACAGGATTTTTGCCGCCGGATAAGATATGATGGAAACATGCAGAACCCGCCCTGCATACTCTGCCCCGCTCATGATACGTTTTGTCCGGCAAAGCTGTCTGAGTGAGGGTAAAAATTGGCGCCAGGCGGGTCAGAGAAGCCGTCCGGGATCCGGAACCGGAGGGCAGCAGGGAGGAAGAATGGACTGGCTGACGGGTTTGAAGACGGCAATTGATTACATGGAGGAGCATCTGCTGGAGGACATCGGCGCGGAGGACGTGGCGGACGCGGTGTATCTCTCCTCTTTTTATTTCCAGAAGTGTTTTAAGATTTTGACAGGCTATTCCATCGGGGAATATCTGAGGAACCGCAGGCTCTATCTGGCGGCCCTGGAGGTGCTGAAACGCAATGTTCCCGGGGAGGAAGCCCGCAGCAGGAGCGGAGTCGGCGGAAGCGCAAAGGAAGCCTGCAGCAGAGCCAGAACCGGCGGCAGCGGGGAGGGCAAGGTCATAGACCTGGCATATAAGTACGGCTACGACACGCCGGAGAGCTTTACCAGGGCCTTCACGCGGTTTCACGGGCTGTCCCCCATGCAGCTAAAGTCACAGCCCCATCAGATCAAGGTCTTTCTTCCGTTGATTGTGGAAGTTTCAGTTAAGGGAGGCAACAGGATGGAATTTAAGATTGAAAAAAGAGAAGCCATGCGGATGATCGGTTTCGAGAGGATTTTTTCCTTTGAAACCTCATACCAGGAGATTCCCAAGTTCTGGGAGGAGTTCTGTGACAAGTACTGCAGGCAGAATGCGCCCCGGGAGCAGACAGTAGATGAAAATCACTATCGGGAGGAAGATATCCGGCAGACCATTGCAGAGTGCATGGTGGGGGAATTCGGCGTGTGCGTGGAGGACGAGGGCGATATGGAACATTTCCGCTACTATATCGCAGGAGTCTATCAGGGAGGCCAGGTGCCGGAGGGGATGAAGGTTTTCGAGATTCCGGCCAGTGAGTGGGCGAAATTCAAATGTACCGGGGCTATGCCGGACACGCTGCAGACGGTCAACACACGGATTTTCAAGGAATGGCTCCCCGGAAACCGGGAGTATGAGATGGCCTTCCACCTGAACATCGAGTGGTATTCCGGCGGGGATACGGACAGCGATACTTATGAGAGCGCTATCTGGATACCGGTGAGACGTCTGGGATAGCCTGGTAAGGGATGAAACACGGGCAGCAGATCTGGGGCTATGGCAGTAACGCCATGGCTCCAGGCATAAAGAGCAGGAACCATAGTCGCCAACTTCTGATAACGAATAACCACCGTGGCTCCAGGCATAGGGAGCAGGACCCTAGGATGAATAATTGAAATCAAGTCAGCGACACAGAATTTACCGAAAAGGCATCCTGTATCAAAGAAGGAAAGCTGCAAGGAGCGGTATCCCGCCGCGGAAAGGAGATACACGATATGGAAGTAAAGAAGTGCGTAAAAGAATCCTTTACAGTCATCGGCAAGGAGGGTTCCACGGAACAGGGAGACGGATTCATCCAGAAGCTATGGGAGGACGCCAATTCCCATTTCGGAGAGGTGGAGCATCTGGCAAAGCGGGACGAAAGCGGACATGTAGCCGGAGTCTGGGGAGCCATGTCGGATTTCTCCCGTTCCTTTCAGCCATGGGAGGCAGGCTTCAGCAGGGGATTGTACCTGGCGGGAGTGGAATGCGGGGATGATGCGGAAGCCCCAAAGGGGTGGACGAAATGGGTTATTCCCGGATTTGAATATATTTACACGGAATGCACAGACGATGAGACATTTCCCAAAATGATAGGCTATATGGCGGTAAAGGGTATTGAACTGGCAGGGGCAGTGCATGATTTCACCTGCCCACAGACGGGAAAGCAGTATATGTTCTTTCCGGTCAGGAGGCTTTAAAAGTTTGAAGGATCCAGTTCCGCCGCATAGTTCTCATCGATCAGAAGATAATTTGTCCCATATCGGAGGCACTGTTCCAGAAACCATGCATTGTCCCGGCGCAGTGTTTCCATGGTGCAGGCGTCATCGTCCATACGGTCTTCGATGACGCTTGCGTACTTTTTGATATCCTGGAAATGAGCCTCTATATAACGTTGGCTCATCACCAGGCAGTAATACCGGATCTGCGACAGATATTCCGGTTCAAAATCTTCCGCCCAGTCAAAGGGAATATAGCACCCCTCCACAATGAGATTCTGGCTGTTTTCGATGGCGGTCTTTATCATTTCACGCACCACAGGCCATAAATAATCGGTGAGTGCAGTGGCATCGCTTACCGGCGTCAGTGCTGTATAGCCGCTGCGGATCAGTCCCATCTTCAAGTGATCGATGGAAAGATAGGGATATTTATACTTTTCCAACAATTTCTGGGCAAGGGCCGTTTTGCCGATGTGTGACGCGCCTGTGAGTAATAGGATCATACCACGCCTCCATTTTGTTCAGGCAGTTGCCTGTATCCACGATCTAAGCCATGATCTATAATACTTCCTGAAGAAAGCTTTTAAGGGGATAAAGTGCCGCATTATTCCAGTCAAACGCACCTGCAGCAGCAGCTTCTCCAATCTTAAGCGATACATATTCATCTTGAACAGAAAAATAGGTATGTAGTTTTGTTTTAAAAATTTTTCCAAAAGGTTTTTGACGGCGTATTTCTAATTGTTTCAGAAATGTGTTAATGCCGTCCAATGTATCTGAGGCTGATGGATCAGCCAGTATGGATAAGCATAGATCCTCAAGTGTTCCATTTTGAACAAGATGATCACAGGTTGGAAATAATATAAAGCCAACTTTAGGTGCCTGGCCTTTCCAACAGTGTGGTTTTTCCGGAACTGGATAATCTGTTTTTTGTAAAGCAAGCTGTAGTTCATGACAGGCTGCCGCAGCATTTGTCTCTGCGTCTCGAATTATCATCAATGATTTTACATTCTCAAAATTATCCATATTTTTTAATATTGCCAGTTTTTGAATCAATTCGGAGTTTCCGCCAAAATCTATTACCTGGAAATCATTGGAAAACCCGGCAATATCGGAGAGCGCACTGCTGTTTAAATATTTGATCAAAAATTCCTGCTCATCCCGTCCCTCGCACAGAATAAGATTATCCTTGAGTATACGTGTATTGGTATTTCTAGGCATTAGCGTACCTCCATATCCGTGGCAACAGCTGTCTGAAGCAGTTCATTTGAATACCGGTATACGTGATTGCCTGCATTATTGTTAGCAAGGCGGTAATAACAAAAATCAGAATTCCGATCTGCCCGTGCAATTCCTTCTACTGCTCCGACAATACATTCATAACTGTGTGTAGTGGCAATAATCTGACAGCTATTTTCATAAGCGGTTTGTGCAACCAGTTCCCATAGCTTCGGGAACATAGTATAGTGAAAACCGGTTTCTATCTCGTCGATGAGAAGAATGGAATGGGGATTTACAGTAATAGAAAGAATAATAAATAAAAGTTTATTTATTCCATCTCCGGCGAGCCGGAGAGGCAGCAGCTGTTGGCCGATTTTGGCAAAAAGCTGAACATTCCCGTTAGCAACAATCGTGAGAAGGTCATCTATTGCGGGCTCGATCAATTTCAGTACTTCTATAATGGAGTGCTTTCTTCCGTCCAACTCCATTTTGCCAAGCCATTCTGCAATGAAGCTATCGCTGTTGTTGTTTATAATTGCCGCATTGATAAACTGTGTGAAAGGCATGATTGTATCAGGATTTGTGATCGCAGGCGCAGTCAGGCTTCGGACGATACCCATTGGGCCGGCAATAAAATGCCCCTCTTCTACATAAGCTTCTCTTTGGTACTTGAACTTAAGCGTATATGAAGATGTGGCAGAAGATATAATCTGTCCCATTACTTCTTTTGACATATTTATATCAACAGGTGGGATAAAGTTGTCATCTCTCTCATATTTCAATAGAGCCGGTACACCTGAGAATGTAATGGAAATCTGCATGGGAGTATTCACATTCATTTGGTAAAATACAGTTTCCCATAAATTTGCAGAGTCGACAGACGATACAAGGCCGCGGAATTTATTGATTTTTGTAAACGATTCAGGTACAAGGTGATCAAGAAAAAGGAATATCCCCTCCAGGATAGAACTTTTTCCCGCATTGTTTTTTCCGGATATCAGTGTAATTGGTTTAAGATCTAAAAGCTCCAGTTTTTTTAAGCCACGAAAATGTTCAAACGCTATCCGCTCAATCATACTTTGCCTCCAATTATCCAAAACAGTTATAGTAAACGACAATCTTTTTCTGTATCCGGACATTTTGTAATATCATGAAAGCGATATTGACAATTACTATAATAATCTTGGTTTATAGTGTAGCACAATTAAACGGATAATAAAAGCATTTGTATTGAAACAGTCTGTAAAGTTTTTATCATGTAAAGAACGTATGGAAACACCTTGCGGTTGGCACCGTGTGAACAATAACTCACAAATGATACTTTCGGCCGTCCGGGCTGTCCTGCCGGGCGGTCTGCCGTCTATGAAGCTGTAATGTGGCGGCAGGCCGCTCCTGCCTGCATCAGGTACTTGCCTCCGCCTCTCCCTTATCCCTGGCATAAAGCACCTTTAAGATAATCGGCGTGGAAATACTGGATACGATAATCAGCAATATAACTGACGTAAAATAAACAGGTGTCAGCAGCCCCACGGATAGTCCCTTCTGGGCCACGATCAAAGCCACCTCTCCCCGGGTCATCATGCCCACGCCGATTTTCAGGCAGTCCGCACTGCGGAACCGGCACAGCTTCGCCATCAGGCCGCAGCCGATGACTTTACACAGCAGGGCCACCACCACGAATCCCAGGGAAAACAGCAGGATATCTCCGTTTACATTGTCGATACTGGTCTTCAGACCGATGCTGGCGAAGAACACCGGGCCGAAGAGCATGTAGGAGCTGACCTCCATTTTCCGTTCGATATAGTTGGAATCCTGGATGGAGCAAAGGACGATGCCTGCCACATAAGCTCCGGTGATATCCGCAATCCCGAAATACCGTTCCGCCGCGTAGGCGAAGAAAAAGCACAGTGCCAGTCCCAGGATGGGGATCCGGCGAGTGTGGGGATAACGGTCATCCAGGCGTTTGAAAATATGAAACAGGATAATGCCTACCACCAGGGCCATGGCAAAGAAGAGCACCGTGGACAGCACTACTTTGCCGGGATTGGAGTCAGGGCTTTTAAAACCGACTACAAAAGTCAGTACAATAATGCCCAGGACATCGTCAATAATGGCGGCGCTTAGAATGGTAGTGCCAACCTTTCCCTTCAGTTTGCCCAGTTCCTTCAGGGCCTCCACCGTGATGCTCACACTGGTGGCGGTCATGATCACGCCGATAAAGACGGCAGTGTAGAACTTTTCCGAACCCCAGGGCGCAGCGCCGTACATACCCATATACAACAAAGACCCGCCCACCAGAGGCACAAACACGCCGGCACAGGCGATTAGAAAGGCTATCGGTCCGGTCTTCATCAGATCCTTCAGGTTGGTCTCCAGTCCGGCGGAGAACATCAGCAGTACCACGCCCACTTCCGCCATCCTGGTCAGAAAATCCGTCTGTTCCACCAGTCCCAGAAGGCTGGGGCCTATCAGCAGCCCGGCGATGATTTCGCCCACCACCTGGGGGGCCTTGCATTTCCTGGCCAAAATGCCGAAAATTTTTGCAAATACGATAATGATTGCCAGATCCTTGAAAATACTGTAAGCTTCCATAATATTTCACTCCCTTGTTGCTTGTGTAATTTATATGTAAGAGACGAAGTCTCTTTGGGACGAAGTCTCTTTGAGACGAAGTCTCTTATTTTCTGTCTTAAAATACCGGAGCTGTGGGGAAATAAGGTTCCTTTACAGCGCCCCGGAACACACGAAAGAATATCCGCGGAAGCGAATTGCTTCAGCGGATATCCTACATTCACTTATGCTTGAGATTTCAAATCGTTATAAACGGTCAAGTAGAAATTCAGCAGCTGCTGATTCGTGGTCTCCCGGCAGCGGACCATGTCTCCGAAGGCAGTGGCCTTAGCCTGCCCCATGATATTTCCCGGTGCATACGTATCGCCGCTTTCCCCGTCGGACATACCGGCAAGGCCGTCAATCGCCGCGAGCAGGTAGTCGGTCTGGTTCTGGATCGCCCTGATCTGGTCAAAAATATAGACCATATCGATTCCGCCTGTATCTGCGGCGGAGGCGGCCCGGCTTTCCTCAGTCCTGTGGGCTCCTGCCATACCTGTATGATATGCCGCTTTGCCGTTTTCGGTGGCTGTACCCTGCGGAATTTCTGCCCTGACGGTGTCTGATATGCTGCCGCGCAGGTTTTCCGTTTCGCTGCCCTCCGTCAGGCCATTCCCCTGACCTTCTGTGTCACGGGCTTCCGGCATGCGGCGGCTTTCATCGTTGATTTTATCGGTTTCGGTTTCACTGCCGGCCCCAAATCCTGCTGCAACTGCGGTTCTGAATGCTTCAATTGCGTCTTCTGCTACCTGAATATCTGTCATTATAACATCTGTCATCTCGTTATCCTCCATATCTATCCATGGCGGACACGCAAGACATATCTTGTTCTCGGAAAGGAAGCGTGCCCTGCCATTTTTTACAAGGCCCCTGGCTCTCTTCGGCCAGGTAGCTTCATATTCGTTTCCCTGTTCGTCCACAACAAGAATGTTTTTTGCGATGGGTATCATCCCCCTTGTTGCTTTTTTATAAATCGATAAAGTGAATGCTGTTTTTTGTAATGGGTGCCGTCCCCGATTCACAACTCTACTATAGTAAAAAACAGAGGAGTTGTCAAGGCTGTTTGCCGTTTTTCCCGGAAAAAGGTTTCCGGCCGGCAGCTATCCTCATTGTTGTCCCTCAGACTCCAAGATGCCAGATATCCTCATTATATTCCGCAATGGTCCTGTCGGAAGAGAAGAACCCTGCCCTGCTGATATTGATCAGGGCCCGCCTGGTCCAGTCGTAGGAATTGAACGCGTAATCGCTTAAGGCCTGGTTCTTGCGCACCACATAAGCGTTGAAGTCGGGCAGGGTCTGGAACCAGTCCTTGCCGATGAACTCGTCGTGCAGGCGGGTAAGGTGCTCACTGCTGCCCCGGGAGAGCATTTCGCTGCCGGTGAGGAAGTCCACGGCCCTGCGGATGTTGGGATCGATCTCATACCATTCCCGGGCGCAGTAGCTGCCGTTTCCGTATCTGCGGATGACCTGGGCGCTGCTTTGGCCGAAGATGTAGATATTGCCATTGCCTACCGCGTCGGCGATTTCCACGTTTGCGCCGTCCATGGTGCCCAGGGTCAGGGCGCCGTTTAGCATGAATTTCATGTTGCCGGTGCCGGAGGCTTCCTTGGAGGCCAGGCTGATCTGCTCGGAGAGGTCGCAGGCGGGGATCATTTTCTCCGCGGCGGTAACGTTATAATTTTCAATGAACACGATCTGCAGCCATTTGGAGACCTCCGGGTCGGCGGCGATGACCTGGGACAGGGTCAGCAGGGCGTGGATGATGTCCTTGGCGATGGTGTACGCCGGGGCGGCCTTGGCGCCAAAAATGGCGGTGAGGGGTGCGGCGGGCAGGTGACCGGACTTGATCTCAAAGTACTGGTGGATCAGGTACAGGAGGTTCAGCTGCTGCCGTTTGTACTCGTGGAGCCGCTTGGACTGGATGGCGAAGAGGCTGTCCGGGTTCAGGGTGACGCCCTGGGTGTGGTTCAGCCATTGGGCCAGGGCTCTTTTGTTGTCCTGCTTGATCCGGGCCAACTGGTGGAGGACTTTTTCGTCCGATGCGAAGTCAGCCAGTTTCTCTAATAAGGAGGCGTCCTTTTTGAAGCCGGGGCCGATGAGGCTTTCGATAAAGGCGGTGAGCTCCGGATTGCATTTCAGCAGCCATCTGCGGAAGGTGATGCCGTTGGTCTTGTTATTGAACTTTTCCGGGTAGAGCCTGTAGAAGCTGTTCAGCTCGCTGTTCTTCAGAATTTCCGTGTGCAGGGCGGCCACGCCGTTGGTGCTGTGGGTGAAATGAATGTCCATGTGGGCCATGTGCACGATATTATTTGCATCGATGATGGCGGTAGAGACATCTTCAACTTTGGAACGTACAATCATATCCAGTTTTTCGATAACGGGCATCAGCTGGGGAACCACGGTCTCCAGATAGTGCCGGGGCCATTTCTCCAGGGCTTCCGCCAGGATGGTGTGGTTGGTGTAGGCGCAGGTTCTGGTGACTATCTCCACGGCTTCGTCGAAGTCGATATCTTTTTCGCACAGCAGCCTTATCAGCTCCGGGATCACCATGGAGGGGTGGGTGTCGTTGATCTGGACGGCGGCGTAGTCATAGAGGTCGTGGAGGTCGCTGCCCCGTTCCATGCATTCCTCCAGAATCATCTGGGTCCCGGCGCTGACCATCAGGTACTGCTGATAAATCCGCAGCAGGCGTCCGGCATCGTCGCTGTCGTCGGGATAGAGGAACAGGGTCAGGTTTTTTGCAATATCAGTTTTGTCAAAGGAAATGCCGTCCCCAATCAGGGATTCGTCTATGGTGTCCAGGTCGAACAGGTTCAGGAAGTTGGTGCGGCCTTCGTAGCCTGTGACGGCAATCTGGTAGAGTCTGGCTGTGTAGTCGGCTCCGGCCAGGGACACGGGGTAGGTTTTGGAGGTTTTCACTGCCCAGTCGTGGCCGCCAAGCCAGAAGTCCGGGCGCTCGTTCTGGAGGCCGTTTTCGAAATTCTGGTGGAAGAGGCCGCAGTGGTACCGCAGGCCGATGCCGTCCCCGGGGAGGTTTAATGTGGCCACGGAGTCCAGGAAGCAGGCGGCCAGGCGGCCCAGTCCGCCGTTGCCCAGACTGGGTTCCGGCTCCACTTCCTCCAGTTCGGCCATGGATTTTCCGTGGGCTTCCAGGCAGGCTTTCACGTCGTCATAGAGTCCTAAGTTGATCAGGTTGTTGCTGAGCAGCTTGCCGATGAGGAACTCGGCGGAAATGTAGTAGAGTTTGCGGCCTTTTACCGGCGCGATGCGCTGGCGGCTCTTTTCTTCCACAATGTGGAGCAGGGCTGTGTACAGTTCCTCGTAGGTGCAGTGGGCGATGTCTTTTTTACAGTATCCGCTTAATGCGATTTCCATTTCTGTCATGATGGTGTTCTCCTTTTTCATTTATGGTGTTTGTTTTAGGAATTGTCGCAGACATTTCCTTGTGATGCTTTGTTATTTAGCTGCTGTTTGCCTGGTGTCCCTGCGGCGTTTCAGGTGTTCACCGTACGGCTGTTGCTGTGAACGGAGCGGATAGGATGTCTCTGTGCATCCGGTTAAGCCACCCTGCATGAAAGTAAGGCGATAGAGTAATTGCCTGAGGTTTACCGTGTATCTGCTCTTGGCACACGCAGGATGCAAGGAATGTGTCTGCCCTGGCGCGAGGGCAGTGAAGTCTGCTCTTGGCACACGCAGGATGCAAATAGACCACCAGGACGGTGTGCCGGGCATGGGGCCTGGCGCCGCTTCGGTGCGGTTCTCTATCAATATATGGAAGAACCTGTTGTATTATTTTTACCATATTTTTGAAAAGAATGCTTGTATAATGCAACCAAATTATTGTACAATCCTATCATAAGGAAAATGCAAAGGAGGGGACGTTTTGGGAGAATGCAGCAGAAAGGGAGATGCTTTCGGGGACGGGTATTACGAGACAAAGAAGCATTCTGATACAATGTTCGCATATAATGTATATCCCTGTACCATTCCCAAGGATTTCACCTTTGTGCCGCTGCACTGGCAGGACAGCATGGAAATCATCTATGTAAAGCGGGGCAGAGGCAGGGTGCAGGTGGATCAGGAGATGTTTCAGGCGGAAAAAGGGGATATCTACATTGTTCCGCCGGGGCATCTGCATGGGATGCAGAGCCTGCCCAGGGAAAGCATGGAGTATGAAAATATCATTTTCGACATAGCTTTCCTGGGAGGCGGTATCGATGTATGCAGCCAGAAATATCTGCAGCCCATGGTCAGCGGAAAAGTCCGTCTGCCGGTGCGGGTGGGAAAGGAGGATGCCATGTACGGGCAGATGTCGGCCTGTCTGGATGCGGCGGACGGACTGTGTTCCGCCAGGCCTGTGGGGTATGAACTGGGGGTGAAGGGCAGGCTGCTGCTGTTCTTTTCCATGTTGTTCCGGTACGGGGCGGACTGCGGGAACCGCGGCAGGGAGGTTCCGAATGCGGAGAAGCTGAAACTGGTGCTTTCGAAGATTGAACGGGATTATGATAAGCAGCTGACGGTTGCGGACGGGGCGGATGTCTGCGGATACAGTGAGAGCCATTTTATGCGGTGGTTTAAGGAGGCTACGGGGAGAAGTTTTGGGGGGTATCTCATCGAGTACCGTCTGGAGCGGGCGGCCTATGCGCTGCGAAACAGCGGGGATACCGTGTTGGAGATCGCGGAGCAGACGGGGTTTGAGAATCTGTCCAATTTTAACCGGCTCTTCCGGAAGCGGTTTGAGATGACGCCCAGTGCGTTTCGCAGGGGCGGCAGGGCAGGGAAATTTCATCTCCGTATATTGTGACGCACGGCTGACGGAGATTATTTTGGAATACGTTCCGGGATTTTATGAAAAAACAGGCTGGGATCAGAGAGGTGATTCCGGCCTGTTTTTTGGAGGGGTCAGGTTTTTGGAAAACTTCTGCTATCTGTAGAAGCTTTCTGCTTTTTGCAGAAGTCTTTTATTCCCTTTTCAGAAAAGCGTTTCGCTCTGCAAACTGGAATTTACTCATCTTTTGGTCTGGGACCATTTGGAAGAGGCTTTTCGTTTTCATCTCGGTTAATAGGAGTTGCTTTAAGATGAAACTGGATACACCCGTCAGCACATGGTATATTTATTTCATATTTTTCTTTTTCACCTCTATATGTAAAATCACCACCGCATCTAATAACTTCACACCATGTATATACTTGTAGCATTGTTTTAGGACACATTCCGGCAGGACATTCATATGAAAAGACAAATCTGTCTCCTTTTTCCAATCCAAGCCGACAGTGCCCGGCTTTTCCCTCTATTACCGACAATTCAAACTGCCAATCTTCAGTACACCATTTTTGCATATCAATCATCTCCTGTATTGCAATGTATATTTATAAGTCGTTTTTTAATGGGTACAAAATTCCGAAAAGGGAGTAAAAACTTTTTGTACCCGCCACCCGCAACCGGCAGCAAAGTTTTGGCTGTATGCGCAGGACTCCGCTGTTGGATGCTCAACGCCTGCGCAGGGTAAATCCGCCCACCAGCTGCTTCAGCGCCGCTGCCTGGCTGGAGAGTTCTTCACTGGTGGCGGCGCTTTCCTGTGCCGTGGCGGAGTTAGACTGCACTACCTCGGAAATCTGGCTGACGGCCAGGGTTACCTGGTTGATGGAGCCGGTCTGGCGTTCCACAGCCTGGGCCATCAGGTCCATGTGTTCCGTTACCTGCACAGCCAGTTCCACCACTTTGGACACGGAGGAGGTGACGTTATTCACGGCCGAGCCTCCGTTATTGACGGCTTCGATGGAGCGGTGGATCAACTCCATGGTGGCCTTGGCGGCCTGGTCGGACTTGGAGGCCAGCTCCCGCACTTCCCCTGCCACCACGGCAAAGCCTTTGCCAGTCTCGCCTGCCCTGGCGGCTTCCACGGAGGCGTTCAGGGCCAGGATGTTGGTCTGGAGGGCAATGTCTTCAATGGTGTCGATAATGTGTTTGATCTCATTGGAGGTGGCGGTAATCAGCTCCATGGCACGGTTCAGGTCCTCGATGTTTTGGCTGCTTTGCAACAGCTGTGTCTGGGCGCCGTTTACCGCGGCTTTGGTCTGCTCGGACAGCTGCGCTGTCTTCTTCGCATCCTGATCCATATCCGACAGGGTGGCGGAGAGCTCGACAACGGCACTGGCCTGCTCCGTGGAGCCCTGGGACAGGGCGGTACTGGAAGCGGCTACCTGGGCGGAACTGTCGGACACATGGTTGGTAGTCAGGGCAATGCCCCCAAGGGTCTGGTTCAATTTTTCGTTTATGGTCTCCAGATCCTGCTTAAGGGCCAGGAAATCTCCCGGATAGTCGGCGCGAAGGCTGTCCGCGGTGAGATCGCCGTCCGCAATGCCGCTGAGAATGGAGCCGATTTCCGCAAGCATCCCCCGGAAGGTTTCCACCAGATGGGCGGTGGAGTCGGACAGAATGCGGGTCTCGTCCCGGGTGGACACTTCGGGAAGCGGGCTTTTTAAGTCGCCCTGGGAAAGGGCGTGAAGCCGTTTGGCACACCTGACAATGGGCCCTGTGAAGGACCGGCACAGGGGCGCGGAGACCAGGATGACCAGGATGCAGAGGGCTGCGCCCACGATAAGCTGAATATTATTGCCTACATAGGCGTAGTGCAGGAACTCGTCCTGGTTGATGGTCACGGCCACGCTCCATCCGTCGGTGCCGGGTATCGGCGTGTAGCCCTGAATGTACTCCGTATTGTCCTCGGGATAGGTGTACCTGCCCACACCGCTTTCCCCGGCAATCATTTTCTGCTCGATGGAGCCCAGTTCCTGTATGTATTTGTCATCCGGACTGGATGCCATTTCCCGGACCAGGTTTTCCTGACTGGATACTTCCTCTGTCTCCAGGGCGGCGATGGTGGTGCCCTCCTTATCCAGGATGTAGGCGTCCCCGTCCTCTCCGATCTGTATCTCGCTGATAATGGACTGCAGGATAGAGGTATCGCATCCGAAGTAGACGACACCCGTAACCCGGCCTTCCACGGTCACCGGGGCGGATACCACCAGGTACATTTCACCGTTTTGGGTGTAAGGGGTGGACATGTAGCTGCCGCCCTGGACCGCTGCCTGGAAAAACGGTTCGCCGGATACATCCGTACCAAGAATCGCATCTTTTCCCTGAAGATCAGCCATTCCTGCGAATCGCATGAAATAGGCGTCCACTTTAGTCTGTAAAAAGTCCTGCTTCTCGGAATCGCTGCTTAATTCGGAAGTGAGAATGGGGGAGGAAGCGATTTCCGCAATGGTAAGGGTGTAGGTTTCGATCATGTTCCGGGCGGCCAGGGCGGCCAGATCCGTGGTTTCGGTCAGAGTCTGTTCAAGGGCGGTGAGGGTGGAGCGGCGGGAAATGGCCGTGCTCAATGCCACATTGACGACAGAGACGCCCAGGGTGGCGAGGATCACCAGGATCATGATTTTGGTCTGAATTTTTTTCATCGTTTTTTACTGCTGCGCTTCGGCAGCGTCTGCCTCCTGTTATTTTACATATTATTTTACACGGGATTGAAAAGGATTTCAAGATTTTCCGTGAAATGTGAATAAATAAGGAAGCGAAGGGATTTTATGTCAAAATTCATCTTGTAAAAAAGAAAAAAGTATTATACACTGAAAAAGGAAAACGATGAGAACACCTGTCTTTCGGTCGAAGAGGCTTGGACGCAGGGAGCTGTTTCAAGACAACCCGTGCAGGTTCAGGCAGCTTCCGAATCGGACAGGGTGCTTTCACAGACACGGCTTCAAGTTACAACATAAGGAGGAAAACATGAGTTCAACAGCAGAAAAACACTCTATTCCCATCGTATTGATTCCCTTGTGCGGCACGGAGGAGCTCTCCAGTAAGATTGAGTATTATCTCCGGGAGACCTATAACAAGGAGGAATGTCATGTGGTGAATTCGCAGATTGTCCGTTTTTCCACAGGGGACGCCAAGGCGGTACTGGAGGATACTGTCCGGGGCGCCGATGTGTATATCCTGATGGATGTGGGCAACTACGCCTGTTCCTACCAGATGTACGGGCAGACCGTTCCCATGTCCCCGGACGAGCATTTTCAGAACCTGAAGAGGACGGTGTCGGCCATCGGAGGTAAGGCATTCCGGATCAATGTCATTTCTCCCCTGCTCTATGCCAGCAGACAGGACCGTCGGATTTCCAGGGAGTCCCTGGACTGTGCCATGGCGCTGCGGGAGCTTGAAAATGTGGGGGTGAAGAATATTACTGCTTTTGATGTGCATGATAACCGGGTGGCCAATGCGGTTCCCTATAACGGGTTCGACGATCTGTTTCCGATTTACCAGGTGATTAAGGCCATCAAGAAAAATTATGACGATATTACGTTTACCGAGGAGAATTCCATCTTTATCTCCCCGGACCTGGGGGCCACTACCAGGAATTATAAATATACCAACGAACTGGGACTGGACATGGGGATTTTCTATAAGCGCAGGTCCAGGACCAAGGTGGTGGGCGGCAACTACGTGGTGGATGTACATAAATATATCGGTCCCAGTGTGAAGAATAAGGATGTGTTCATTGTGGACGACATGATCTGTTCCGGAACCACCATGCTGGATGTGGCCAGGTACTGCAAGAAACAGGGGGCCAGGCGGGTGTTTGCCATTGCTACTTTTGCGCTGTTTACCGAGGGCATCCAGAAATTTGACGAGGCATATAATAAGAAGGTTCTGGAGGCAGTATTTATTACGAATGCATCTTACAGACGGGACGAGATCCGGAATGCGCCCTGGTACCGGGAAGTGGATATTACGAAGTATATAGCCATTTATATCAATTCCGTAAATGCAGGAAAGTCTATCTCCAAGCTTCTGGATCCTCATGAGAAGATTCACAGGCTTCTGGATAAGGGGTGAGGGGCGTTATCGGATTTTTCAGGGCTGCCGCAGAAGGGATGGGTTTCCGGATGCGGCAGTCTTTCTTTACATTATAGGAAAGCTCGTCGCCAGACGGACATGGAATCACGAGTTTGTGAAGCAAATCTCGCAAGAATGCGAAGCATTCTTTTTTACCTTATAGGAAAGTCCGGCGTCAGACGGACATGGAATTAGTAAGGTGCCGAAGGCACTTTTTTATGCAGGACAATTGCAAAGCAGCAAATGTCTGGAGGGCTTATTTTGTGTGTACGGCCTTTATTCTTCAGCAGCCTTATTCTTTATATGCAGGCATGGGAAATGGGTTGCCAGTTTTTTGGGTTAATGTTAGAATGGATGTGCGGAACTGCCGCAGCTTTCGGAGCAGACCGGATAAGTGCCGGGGACGGGGAAGGAAGAGGGAGTGAAGCAGAGGAGAAGTGTAAGGGAAGAGAAGGAAGGCATAAGGAAAAAGGAGCGGAGCGGAAGAGAAGCAGAGGAGAAGTGTAAGGGAAGAGAAGGAAGGTATAAGGAAAAAGGAGCAGAAGAGAAGAGGAAAGGAAGAGGAGCAAGATGAATTTATGTAAGCCGGTATGCATTGCGGAAAACAAAAAGGCCAACGTGGTTATCGTTGCCGGAGAGTACAGGCGTCCCCTGGATGCAGGGGATACCTGGATGAGGGAGGAGCTGTTCAGACAGTATGAAAATCTGTTTGAGGATGCTGTCTTTCTGACAGAAGGGGACAGGGAGGTTCAGTTCCGGGTAAAGACTGCCGCACTGCCGATATATTACGCGGGAATCGTCCTGGGATACGGCGGACCGGAGGAGAGGTTCAGGAGGATCGCCAGGTTTGCGGAGCAGGCCAGGAGGACAGGGCTGGTGATGGTGGAGGAATGGAAGATTACAGTGGATAAATTTGTCACGGACGCGGTGGCGGAGCTGGGGACATGTATGGAGTGACATCCGCCGGAGAATAGGGCGGTGTATTGGTCTTAGGCATGCGGTTCTTAGCAATGATATGCTGCACAAGGCGGCAAAGTATTGGCTCCGGTTTATCCGGGTCAGGGCTATTTATCAGCAGCAAGCCGGTTCGGTACGCGGAGGATTTACGGATGCAGTTGTTAGCGGCCGGAAATTCATGGCTGTTACAGGTACTGGAGCGGATGGCTGCGGAACTAAAATAGTCCAGTTAAGAAATGTCAATAGGAAATTTTATAACAGTCTCGGGACGAAGGTGCCCGGAATGAATTTCAGCTGCGCACTTTGCAGATGAAATTTCATTCCCCTATAAGGGCACTGTAGTGCAGAGACGGTACTGGAATAGGAGGTATCTTTATGAAAAAGTTTTTATATCTGTGTATGGTGGCAGCGGTAATGGCAGCTGTGTCGGGCTGCGGCGGTAAGCAGGAACCGGGAACCGGAGAGGAGGTGCCTGGGAGCGGTTCGCAGCAGGAAGGACAGGCGCAGGCAGGAGCGAGCGGGGAATCTGAGGCGCAGAATGGGGAGGCCGCGGCGGGAAGCATTCGTCAGGAGCCTGAATATACGTTCACAAACTTAAACAAATTCCAGGCCGCGGCACTGGACGGAAGCGAGTTTACCCAGGATGATTTCGCGGACAGGGATGTGACTGTGATTAATTTCTGGGCGCTGACCTGCGGCCCCTGCATTGCGGAAATGCCGGATCTGGCGGAACTGGAAAAAGCGCTGCCGGACAATGTGCAGCTGATTACGGTGTGTCTGGACGGCGCGGGCAATGAGGAACTGGTGGAGTATGTGATGGAAAAGTCTGCATTTGAGGGAACGACGCTGCTGTCGGGGGACGGGGATCTGCTGACACTGAGCGGCGAGCTCCGCTATACCCCCACTACGCTGTTTGCCGATTCGGAGGGGAATATCGTGGGTGAGACGATTGTGGGCGGAAAGGAAAACCTGGCGGAATATTATCTGCGGTGTATCAACGATATTCTGACGGATATGGAGAAGGCGGAGATCAGCCTTGATACGGATGCGGAATAAGAATGGCGCATGATAATGACCGGGTAGGAAAAAGGGAAAACGGAAAGAATGAACGGCATCGGCCTGTTCAGTGTCAGGAGCAGTGGCGGGAGGAATTTTTAAGGCGGACATTGTTTTGCCGTAATAGTATCAGGAGGGAAGATGGGGAGCAGGAATCGGAAGTATCGGATCGTTCGCTTCAGCGTACTGGCCGCAGCCCTTATTTTGATGGGAATCGGGTTGTGGAAACAGGAACAGACGGAAGTATTGGGAAAGGCGGTGCGGATATGCCTGGAATGCATCGGAATCGGGTAAAGGGAGGAGCCGCTACAGCGTCCGGAACAGAAGCGGGCGCGGGGCGGGAAATCGGCGGTAAACCTGAGGATAGTGCGCCCGGAAACCGGGATGTTGAGAGTATAGCGCCGGAGAACATGAATGAAGGGAGTACAGCGTCAGAGAACATGAATGGCGGGAGTACAGCGCCGGAGAGCATGATGAATGGCGGGAGTACAGCACCGGAGAGCATGAATGGCGGGAGTACAGCGCCACAGAACGGAGGCAGGGAGAAAGCAGCGGCATCAGGCGGCGCATCCGGCCCCCGGATTTCCAGGCAGCGGATGTTTCAGCTTGCGGCGGCAGTGCTGTTTAACGGCTACGCGGCGGGCTTTCATAAGGGAAAGATTTTCACGGGAAAAAGCAAGGCAGTGTGCGTCCCGGTGCTGAACTGCTATTCCTGTCCAGGAGCCTTGGGCGCCTGCCCCATCGGCGCACTCCAGACGGCTCTGGGAGGCATCAAGCACCATTTTCCCTTTTACGTGCTGGGGATGCTGATGCTTTTCGGCATTGTTCTTGGGCGGGTGATCTGCGGCCTGCTGTGCCCCTTTGGCCTGGTGCAGGATCTGCTGCATAAAATTCCGCTTCCCAAGTGGAAGGTTCCCAGGAAAATCGATAAACCGGCCAGATATATCAAATATGCCGTTCTGGCAGTGCTTGTCATCCTGCTTCCGGCTTTTGCAGTGACGGAAAGCGGGGTGACGCCGCCTTATTTCTGCCAGTACATTTGTCCTGCGGGAACTTTGGAGGGTGGTATTCCCCTCTTGCTTGCGGATTCCGGGCTGAGGCAGGTGGCAGGAGCATTGTTTCAATGGAAACTGGCGGTGCTTGCGGCGGTACTTCTGGCTTCTGTGGTAATCCATCGTCCCTTTTGCCGCTACCTCTGCCCTTTGGGTGCGTTCTATTCCCTGTTTAACCGGTTCAGCTTTTATCAGATGAACCTGGATTCTTCCCGGTGCGTGGGCTGCGGGCAGTGCGAAAAGGTCTGCCCCATGGCTGTGGAGGTGACCAGGGACTGCAACGGGCCGGAGTGTATCCGCTGCGGAAAATGTAAGGAGGTGTGCCCCGTACAGGCCATATCCTGCGGATTTGTGCGCAGGGAAGGGAAGGCATAGACCGAAACGCTTCTGCACAGAGTTCCGGCGGCGCAGCGGTGGCTTTGCCCGGGAACTCTGACACGGCAGACGGAAGTTCAGACAGGTAAGCCGTTTGGCGAAATGTAATCAGGACAGATGATGCAAAGAACAATGCAATGGTGCAGTGGCATAGGATACTGAATAAGGAGAACGAAAAGATGAACAGGCCAAAGATGATTCTGTTTGATTACGGGCAGACTTTAATAGACCAGGGAATGAGTCCCAGGGGATTGAGCTGCCGTTGTCGCCGGAGGAAGTGGACAGGGTGTTCTGGGACGGGGCCACGCCCGGGCGCAGAGCCACGGAAGGGATAGGTGATTTCCTGGATTTCCTGCGGGAACAGGGAATCCGGACCGGGGTGGTGAGCAACCTGGCGTTTTGCGGGAAAGCCCTGAAGGACAGGATTGACGACATGGTTCCGGGGCACAGGTTTGAATTTATCCTGGCAACCAGTGAATATCTCTTCCGGAAGCCGAACAGGCGGATTTTTGATCTGGCCCTGGAGCGGGCCGGGCTGTCTGCGGAGGAGGTCTGGTATGTGGGGGATGACTATGAGTGCGATGTACTGGGGGCGCGGAATGCAGGGATATACCCGGTCTGGTACCTGGGGGCAATCGATGTGCCCTATACCAGGCAGGAGGGCGTGCTTATGGTGGAGAACTGGGGGGGAGCTGAAAGGGGTTTTGCAGGAGGTAAAAAGTGAGAGTTATTAATTTAATTGAAAACACACCGGGCACGGCGGATTGTCTGTGTGAGCATGGGCTTAGCTTTTACATAGAGACGAAAAATCATAAGCTTCTGGCAGACACCGGGGCTTCCGATGCCTTTCTCGCAAATGCGGAGCATCTGGGCATTGATTTAAAGCAGGTGGACACGGTGGTGTTAAGCCATGGCCACTATGACCATGGGGGCGGACTTGCGGCCTTTGCCCGACTGAATCCGGAGGCGCGGATTTGGATGCACCGCGTGGCAGGGGAAGCCTATTATCACAGGAATGCGGCGATGGAAAAATACATCGGCATTTCACGGGAAGCGAAGTCCCTTCCGGGGATAGAATGGGTGGAAGGGGACCTGCGTATCGATGAGGAGCTCTTCCTGTTCGGCCATGTGACAGGGAGGAGGCTGTGGCCCCAGGGAAACCGCGAACTGATGCGGAAGACGGGGGAAAACTTTGAACAGGACGAATTTCTTCACGAACAGTACCTGGTAGTGGAGCAAGAGGGAAAAAGGGTTCTGGTCTCCGGCTGCGCCCACAACGGGATCCTGAATATCCTGGACAGATACCGGGAGATTTTCGGGGACGCGCCGGATGCGGTGATCAGCGGCTTCCATATGAGCAGGAAAACAGGTTACGGGGAAGCGGAGCTTAATCTGATACGGGAAACCGCCCGGGAACTGAAGACTCTGGACACCAGGTTTTATACAGGGCACTGTACCGGGGAACTTCCCTTTCAGGTGATGAAGGAGTTTATGGGGGAACAACTGCAGTATGTGCACAGCGGGGAGGAAATCTGCCTGGATGACCTGTTTTAAATGTAAAAGTCGTTATCCCATTGCGTTCCTCCCGGGAACCGGAAAGCCGGCTACCGTATTTTCCTTGCAATGATACGTTCGTAGGCATGTTCGTGTCGGATTCCGCCGGGGTGGGTATCGGAGAAGGTTCCTTCCTGATGGTGGACGAGTTCCCAGTCCCTGTATTTTTCCGGCAATTCTCCCACTTTGAAAAGGCTGTGGGTAAAGGGGGCGTTGTCCGGCGTGGCAGGCAGCCTGTCGGTGAAAATGCCGATTACATTGTAGCCTCCGACTTTGGTGGAGCTGCGCATTTTATCTATGAAGATATCTCTGTCTTCCTTTGGCGGCAGGTGAAGGACGCCGTGGGAAAGGATGATGTCATAATCTTTTTCGAAGACATAGTTTTCCAGGGCACAGCAGAAGAAACTGACTTTGACGCCGGAAGCGCGGGCGATGCCGCATGCCTTGGCGATTCCGGCGGCGGACAGGTCAAAGGCATCCACGGAATGCCCCAGTTTTGCCAGGAAGACGGCATTCCTCCCTTCTCCGCAGCCAACATCCAATACGGAGGCATTGGGCGGAAAAATCGGGTAAAATTCCTTTATATCCACAGTGGGTTCTTTGGTGAAGGTGGAAACGGCGGTGTCGGCATAGGTTTGTTCCCAGAATGGCTGATTTGGCATGGCGGTTCTCCTGTCTGTTGTAATTATAAACTTAACTCCCGGTTTGTTAAAATGTTATCGGCAGTCCGGCGCTGTCTTCTGTGCAATTAACGTATCCATACAGTGCTTGTGCGGCACGCCGCCGCTGCTGCAGTCAAAGACTTCTTCCCGGCAGGTATGGAACAGCCAGTCGTGATAATAGCCGAACAGTTCCCCCGAGTACCAGGGATGGCGCAGTTTTTCGTCCTCCGGATTGTCCCAGGAACGGGTGATGAAGGGCTTGCGGACAAATACGTTCATGGCGTTGATGCCGCCTGCGGCTGTATGTGCCTTCAGATTATCGCAGAGCTCCCTTCGCCTGGGCTGCGGAATAAAATGGAGTACGCCGCTGCTGAAAATGATATCGTACTCGGAATCCGGATTGTAGTCAAATAGGTCAGCCTTGAAAAAACGCACATCCACATGGTTGTGCTCCGCGAGGTGTTTGGCCTTTTCGATGCCCTGTGAGGATAAGTCAAAGGCAGTCACAGCATAGCCGCATTTTGCCAGAAATACGGCATCTTTTCCCTCGCCGCAGCCCATGTCCAGCACGCGGTAGGGTTTTATGGGGGGCAGGAGCTTCATGATGTCGTAGCAGATTCGGTTCGGCAGAAGCCCCCAGTAATAGTCTTCCGTATCGTATCGTTTGTCATAATCCGTTATTACGCTTCTGTAGCCAAGCAGGGCGTCCACGGTGGTGTGGAGTTCGGCGGCCAGTTTTGGAAGCATTTCGATGTCAGGGTAGGCGGTGCCGTTTTCCCATTTCGAGACTGCCTGGAAGGAAATGTTCAGGGATTTGGCCAGTTGGCTCTGGGTGAGCCCCAGTTCCCGGCGTCTCTTGCTGATGACTTCTCCTGTTTTCAGATGTTCCATGTCCGTTACTTTCTCCTGTTTCCGGATGTTCCATATGCGCTGTATGCTTTTGTTATCAGGTGTTTCAAATGCGAAACCTGTTCCTGTTATCAGGTGTTCCAAATGCGAAGGCTGCTTTTGTTATCGGGTGTTTCAAATGCAAAGCCTGTTCCTGTTATCGGGTGTTCCAAATGCAAAGGCTACTTTTGCAATCGGGTGTTTCAAATGCAAAGCCTGTTCCTGTTATCAGGTGTTCCATATACGGGGCCTGCTTCTTTTTAGGGGTTGTATATTTGTTGTTTTCTGCTTTGCAGATGGGTAGGCTTGGGGATGTTTCAGGATCCTTGTTGCTATATTTTAACGGATAGAAACAGGAAGCGCAATAACCGGGAGGGAGAATGCGGGAGAGGAATTCATCTGCCGGTTGAATTCGGAGGGGAGGAAGTCCGCTCGGATCACCTGTTTTACATGTAAAAGCCGGGAAAGAGAGACGTATTGAAAGGAATTGGGGCGGCGTGTTAAATACCGTATTTTCGGTAGAATTCATGCCGTTTTTCCCGGCTTGAGGATACGGC
>OFHM01000732.1_pt1 | contig 25131 bp, 24 predicted proteins | sample 1521311 | NCBI WGS metagenome assembly OFHM01 (sample SAMEA3504083, study PRJEB24116) | mouse gut metagenome | biome: mouse gut; feature: mouse-associated habitat; material: faeces | place: Denmark | collected 2011 | reverse complement strand
GGAGCTCAAAATGCAATTGATCAAATGAAATACGAAATTGCAAACGAATTTGGCGTTAATTTAGGTCCTGATGCAACATCTCGTGCGAATGGTTCTGTAGGTGGCGAAATCACTAAAAGATTAGTAGCTATGGGACAATCTCAAATGAGTTCATCTAATTATAATCAATCAAAATAATTATTTTAAAACCCTAGTTAAACTAGGGTTTTAAATTTCAAATAAATTAGATTTTTTTAAGGATAAATTATAAAAATAACAATAAAATTTGGAAGTGCTTTCAAAAAATGTTGAGTTTAGTTGATATTTTAGGTACAATTAATATATGACAGAAATAAGGAGGAATTATAAATGGTAAAAGTAATGGCTATAAATGCAGGAAGTTCTTCTTTGAAATTCCAGTTAATCAATATGCCAAGTGAAGAAGTTATAACTTCTGGACTAGTAGAAAGAATTGGTTTAGAGCAAGGTAACTTTGAAATGAAATATAATGGTGAGAAGTTTACTAAACAATGTCCAATTGTAGATCATAGTGTAGCAGTACAACTATTATTAGATGCTTTAATTGATCAAAAAGTAGTAAGCAGTTTAAGTGAAATCGAAGCTTGTGGACATAGAATTGTTCATGGTGGAGAATATTTTAATGATTCAGTTAAAGCAGATGAGGAAGTTGTTGCTAGAGTTGAAGAGTTAGCTGAATTAGCACCACTTCATAACCCTGCTCATATTGTTGGTTATAATGCTTTTAAAGAAGCGTTACCAGGTGTTGAACATGTATTTGTTTTTGATACTGCTTTCCATCAAACATTAGATCGTGAAAGATATCTATATCCATTGCCATTAGAATATTATACAGATTTAAAAGTACGTAAATATGGTGCACATGGAACAAGTCATAAATATGTATCACAAGTCGCATTAGAAATGTTAGGGAATCCAAAACATTCTAGAATTGTTGTTTGTCATTTAGGAAATGGGGCAAGTATTTCAGCGGTTCAAGATGGTGTATGTATTGATACTTCAATGGGCTTTACACCACTAGCAGGAGTAATGATGGGAACACGTTGTGGTGATGTGGATCCTTCAATTATGCCTTATTTATGTAAAAAACTAGATAAGACACCAGATGAAATATTAGATATTTACAATAAAAAGTCTGGAATGTTAGGTATTTCTGGAATTTCTTCAGATTCACGTGATATTGAAAATGCCTTATTTAAAACTGGAGATGAGCGAGCTTTATTGACTGGGCTATTATATGCACGAATCGTATCTAAGTTTATTGGTAGTTATTTTGTTGAAATGGGTGGTATAGATGCAATTGCATTTACTGCTGGAGTTGGTGAAAATGCATCTTATTTACGTCGTTTAATTATTGATAATGTTTCTCGAGCATTAGGGGTTTTCTTAAATGAAGAAGCTAATGAGACAAGAAGCAAAGAAAACAGATTGATTTCGCACCAATATTCAAAAGTTGATGTTTATGTAATTCCAACTAATGAAGAAGTAATGATTGCTCGTGATACTATAAGAGTATTGGGATTATAAAGAGTTAAGAAGTTATTGAATATTTATTTCAATAGCTTTTTCTTTATGTCATTTTTGTTTATATTTATAATAAAATATGTTATAGTTGATTGTATTATAAGGAGTGAGAAAATGGATCAAAATATTATTGCAAAAATTGAAGCATATGACTACATTGCAATTTACCGTCATATTAATCCAGATTTTGATGCTTTTGGTAGTCAATTTGGGATGTATGATATCATAAAAACAACATACCCTAATAAAAAAGTTTATCTTTGTGGTGATTTTAGCTCAGAATTAGTAGGGAAATATACAGTAGATTTTAATGATGATACAGTTGATTATAACAATGAAGTATTAGGAATTGTATTAGATACTGCTAATAGGGAAAGAATTGATGATGACAGTTATACAAAATGTAAAGAAATTATTAAAATTGACCATCATATTGTTATAGATAGTTATGGAGATTTAAATTATGAAGATAGTACAGCTAGTTCTGCGAGTCAATTAGTTACTCAGCTTTTTAAAGATAATTCTATTTTAAGGATAACTAAAGATGGTGCTGCTGCTTTATATTTAGGTATTATTGGTGATACTTCCAGGTTTTTGTTTAAAAGTACAGATGTTAGAACATTTGATGCTGCAAGTGCTTTATTAAAGACAGGAATTGATATAGTTGACATATATAATCGTATCTATCTAAGAAAAGCTAAGGATTTAGAAGTTAATAAGTTTATTTTAAATAATTATAAATTTGATGGTGGTGTAGCTTATTATGTTTTAAGAGATGAAGATTTAAAAAATCTAAAAATAAGCAGAGAACGAGGATCAGATTTTGTTAATATTCTTTCAGGTATTGAAGAATATAAAATTTGGGTAGCGGTAACAGAAAATGTAGTAGATAATAATTGGCGTATCAGTATTCGATCACGTGATATAACAATTAATAGGATTGCACAAAAATATAATGGTGGCGGACATGCTCTAGCAAGTGGTGCAAAATTGGATGATTTTGAAATGTTGCCAAAATTAATTGAAGATTTAAAGGAGCTAATAAATGAATAAAATTAATGAAATATTTGCAAATTTTGTTGAAGGATTTACCTTTCATAAATATCAAAACAATATGGTTAATAAATCAGAAAAAGGGGCTTTTGTTAAAGCTTTTATACTTACTTTAGTTATAGCTTTAATTAGTGAATATGCATTATTGATACCATTAAATATTAAGGCTCCACAATTTATTATATATGTTTGTTTTTTATTAATTATTTTTGATTTTCTATATTTTAGTTTTAATCGTGGATTTAATAAGATCATGAAATATAGTCTGATTATTATTGGATTGTTAGTTATTTATGTGGCAGGAGGAACATTTGCCAGCTCAACGATATTTAATGCTAAAAGTTATCAAAAACAGTTAACATTAGACAAAAAAGCAGATTTCTTTGAAGATAATAAGACTATCTCTTATCAGTCAATTCCAGTTGTTGATCGTGACAGTGCAATTAAACTAGGAGATCGTAAAATGGGTGAAATGGTTGATTATGTTTCTCAATTTGAAGTTGATGAATCATATGAACAAATCAATTATAATGATAACCCATATCGTGTAACACCACTTGAATATAGTGATTTGATTAAATGGTTTACTAATCGTGGAGATGGATTACCTGCTTATATTCGGGTGAATATGGTAACCCAGGAATCAGAAGTTGTTAAATTAAAAGAAGGAATGAAGTATTCTAAATCGGAGCATTTTGGAAGAAAAATTGAACGGCATTTACGAGCTAATTATCCAACTTTGATGTTTGATACTCTTGCCTTTGAAGTTGATGAAAAAGGGACACCATACTGGATTGCTCCTGTTTATGATTATAAGATTGGTATTTTTGGTGGTAAAGATATAACTGGTGCTGTGCTGGTTAATGCGATTAATGGTGATCATCAGTATTATGATATTAAAAAAGTTCCACAATGGGTTGATCGGGCATATCCAGCAGAATTAGTTTTAAGTCAGTTGGAAAATTATGGGAAATTTACAAATGGATATATTAATACTTTACTTTCACAAAAAGGTGTATTACGTCCAACTGATGGTTATAACTATGTTGCTATTAATGATGATGTATATTTATACACTGGTTTAACATCAGTTTCTAAAGATGCTTCTAATGTCGGTTTTGCAATGATCAATTTACGAACTAAGGAAGGGAAATATTATAATATTTCTGGGGCAGAAGAGTATTCAGCAATGTCTTCTGCTGAAGGACAAGTTCAAAATCTTAAATATAGGGCAACTTTCCCGATTTTAATTAATGCAGGGGGACAACCTACTTATTTCTTATCTTTAAAAGATGATGCTAATCTTGTGAAAAAATATGCTTTTGTTAGTGTCGAGAATTATCAAATTGTTGCTACAGGTGATAGTGTAGCTCAAGCTGAACAGGCATATTATGCTTTGCTTGAATCAAATGGTAAAAAGATGGATGCTGGTGATTTTAAGACAAATAAATTGACAGGTGCAATAACTGCGATTAATGAAGCTGTAATTGATGGGAATAGTACTTATTATTTTAAAATCGAAGGTAATGAAACTGTATTTATTGGTGATATTAGTTTAAGTAATCGTTTCCCATTGGCTAAAGTGGGTGATAATGTAACAATTGAGTTTGTTAATAGTAAAGATGATAGTGAGGTAATTACTTCAATTAAATTTAACTAGCAGAAAACTGTAGTTTTCTGCTTTTTTACTTGGGGTTTGACTATATTTACAAAATAAATTATGTTATAATCTTACAATGAATTGAGGTGTTTATATGAAACCAAAGGTATTGGTAGTTGATGATGAAAAGGATATTAGAGAATTGATTGGGTTTTATTTAAATAAAGAGGGTTTTGAAATGTTAGAAGCTAGTAATGGTGAAGAAGCATTAGAAATCTTTGAAAACGAATATGTTGATTTAGGAATCATTGATGTTATGATGCCAGTAATGGATGGATTTGAGCTAGTTGAAAATTTAAAGGAGTTCAAAGATGTTCCAGTAATCATGCTGACAGCTAAAGGTGAAAGTAAAGATAAACTCCGTGGTTTTTCAGTAGGGGCAGATGATTATGTAGTAAAGCCGTTTGATCCTACTGAGTTAATGGCTCGTATAAGAGCAGTGTTAAAAAGATATAGTGTAAATACATCAAACATCATCAAATTAAATGAAGTTGAATTTGATGGTGAAAAATATGAGATTCGCTATAAGGATGAAATGATTCATCTGCCATTAAAACAATTTGAGTTAGTGTTTGAGTTAGCTAAACATCCTGAACAAATTTTTAGTCGTGAGCAGTTAATTGAAAAAATATGGGGAATGGATTATGATGGTTTTGATCGTACTGTTGATGTACATATAAAAAGAATTCGTGAAAATTTAGGTCATTTACCAGGATTTAAAGTTGTTACGGTAAGAGGGCTTGGATATAAGGTAGAAGTTGAATGATGAAATCTATTTATGGTAAATTAATTTGTGGTTTTTTAATTACCATAGTTTTTAGTTTTTCAGTTGCAGGATATGTAGCTTTAAGAAGCAATTATGATCAGATTGCAGATATGGCACAAAATGAATTGAGTGCGACAAGTGAATATGTTGTGGGAATTTTAAATAGTTTAGAAGATACTAATATTAATGATATCATGGATCAGTATGCAATTAGCTCAGAAATTAATATTACGCTATATTCACCAAATTATGGATATTATACATATGGTGGTAATAAATATGCACCATCTAAAGAGATGATGAAAAGATATTATTATGATGATAGTAAAAATGGCTATTATGCTGAACAGAAAAGTATCCAGTCATATGGTAGTAAGACAAATATAAGAGATATGGATGTATATGTTTATGTTCAAAAAGATACTAGTTATGAAAAAAGTATTTTTGCCAATTCAGCTGTGTTAATTCTAGGATGTGTATTTTTATCAGGAAATTTAGTATTTATTGCGATTGCTGATATTATTGTCAAACCAATCACCCGTTTGACAAATGCAACTAAAGAGTTATCTAAAGGAAACTATAGTGTTCGAGTGAATTATGTTGGTGATGATGAGATATCAAGATTAAATCAGGGGTTTAATCAAATGGCACAGCAGTTAGCTAAACAGGAGGAAACTAGACAGAAATTTATTTCTGATATTTCGCATGAATTTCAAACGCCATTAACTGCGATACAAGGATTTGCTAATATATTAAAAGAAGAAGATTTGCCAAAAGAACAGCGTCAAAAATATGCTGATATTATTTTGTTTCATTCTAAACGTTTATCAACATTATCTAAAAATATGTTACAATTGACTCTTTTAGAGCGAGAAGAGGTTGAGTTAGAGTTTACGACTTTTTCTATTGTTGAACAGTTATTAAGGGTTATTTCGACTCAAGAAAATCAGGCGATTTTAAAGGATATTGAAATTGAATTTGAAAGACCTCGAAAAGATGCCATGGTATATGGTGATGAACAAAGATTAGAACAAGTATGGATAAATATTATTTCTAATGCAATCAAGTATACTGATAAAGGTGGATTGATTACAATAAGAGTTAAAAAGACTTCTAGAGAAGTTGAAGTTTCAATAGAAGATACTGGACATGGAATGTCAAAAGAAGTTATTTCACATATATTTGAACGATTTTATCGTGAAGATAAGGCTCGTTCAGTTGAAGGTAATGGACTAGGGTTATCAATTGTTAAGTCTATTATTGATTTACATCATGGAAATATTGATGTTATTTCACAAGTTGATGTGGGATCAACCTTTATTATAAAGTTACCAAGTGAACGAAAATCTTTTGATTTAAAAGAGAAATTATCATTAAATAGGAAGGATTAATACATGGAATTATTAAAACAAAGAATTTTGAGAGATGGTATTGTAATTATGCCTAATATACTTAGAGTTGATAGTTTTTTAAACCATCAAATCGACTGCTCGTTATATCGTGAAATTGCTAAAGAATTTAAAGAACGTTATAAAGATACCAATATTAATAAAATATTAACTATTGAAGCTTCAGGAATAGGAATTGCTTTAGCGACAGCTTTTGAATTTGGAGATATACCAGTGGTTTTTGCAAAAAAAGGTACTGCTAAAACAACTAGTACTCATTTATATACATCGAAAGTTCATTCTTTTACAAAAGGAATTGATTATGATGCAATAGTAAGTAAAAAATATTTGAATGAAAATGATAATATTTTAATCATAGATGATTTTTTGGCTAATGGTCAAGCTGTTTTAGGAATGATCGATATTGTGAATCAAGCTAAAGCAACAGTTGCTGGGGTTGGAATTGTAGTAGAAAAAGGTTTCCAAGATGGACGAAAACTGATTGAAAATCAAGGATATCGTGTAGAATCATTAGCGATTGTTGATGATTTTAAAGATGGAACAGTAATTTTAAGATAACGAAAAGGGGATATAAATGTATTTAAAAAGAATTGAATTACATGGTTTTAAATCATTTGCCGATAAAGTTAATGTTGAGTTCCAACCTGGAATTACAGGGATTGTTGGACCTAATGGTTGTGGTAAATCGAATATCTCTGATGCTGTTAGATGGGTACTTGGAGAACAATCAGTAAAATCATTACGTGGTGCTAATATGTCTGATGTCATTTTTGCAGGAAGTGAAGATCGTCGTGCTCAAAATTTAGCTGAAGTTACTCTTGTTTTTGATAATAGTGATCGTTTTATGAAATATGATTATAATGAAGTAGAGATTACAAGAAGGCTTTATCGCCAAAATAATGAAGCTGAGTATTTGATTAATAAGCAGCAGTGTCGTTTGAAAGATATTGTGGATTTGATTATGGATACTGGTTTAGGGCGAGATTCTTTATCAATTATTTCGCAAGGTAATATTTCTAGTTTTGCTGATAGTAAGCCAGAAGAACGAAGAGGAATCTTTGAAGAGGCAGCAGGAGTTTCTAAATATAAAAAACGTAAATTAGAATCAATTCGTAAATTGGAAAGAACTAAGGAAAATCTGGAGCGGATTGGAGATATTGTTGCAGAGTTAGAGAAGCAGGTTGGTCCTTTAAAAAGGCAGAAAGATAAAGCTGAAAAGTATTTAGCTTTGAAAGATAAATTAACTGCAATTGAAGTTAATGTTTTAATTAGTGAAATAAGTGAAGCTAAAAAAACACTTGATGGGCTAAGTAAGACAATGAAAGATTTAAATGAACAACAGGTATCATTAGAAACTGATATTCAGTTAAAAGAAAACAGTAATGATGAGATAAAGAAAAAAATGTTTTCATTAGATCAGGAAGTTAATGCACTGCAAACCAAACTATTAGAAGCAGTTTCCAATGTTTCTAAATTAGAAACAGCTAAAGTAGAGGTTGATCAAAAAAGAAAACATGCTTTAGAAACACTAAGTAAAGAAAATTTACAAGAAAATATTGCTAATATGAAAGCAATTTTAAGTGATATTGTGAATGAATATAATGATCGTGTAGAACGTTTAGAAAATACTGAAAAAGAGTTAAATGAGGTAATTGAAAGTCAGGGAAATAGAAATAAATGTTTAGCTAAATTGAAAGAAGAAATTGAATATTTAGCTAGTGAAATTAATAAAAACAAATCACGAAAAGAAATTTTAATTGATGCAGTTGAAAATAAATCAAATTATCATCATGGAATTAAAACAGTTTTATCACTTGCAAAAAGTAATAAAAATATTATTGGAGTTTTAGGTGATTTGATTTCTACAAAGGAAGGCTATGAGCTGGCAATATCTTCAGCATTAGCTGGGGCTTTAGAGTTTATTGTTACAACTGATGATTTAACAGCACGTGAGACAATTAAATTTTTACGTGATAATAAAGCTGGTCGGGCAACTTTTCTACCAGTTAGTACAATGAAGCCGCGTGACGTTCGTGAAGAACATCTGATGGTAAGTAAGACAATGGAAGGTTATCTTGGATTGGCTAGTGATTTTGTTAGTTATGATGATAAAATCAGTAGTATTGTGCTAAATCAGTTAGGAAATATTATTGTTGCTCAAAATATTGATGCTGCTAATGAAATAAGTAAGGCAACATTTTCACGTTATAAGATCGTTTCTTTAGACGGGGATGTTGTAAATGTTGGAGGTTCTTTGACAGGGGGAAGCTTTAATCGTAGAAAATCATCTTTGGTTCAAAAAAGAGAACTTGAAGAAGTGGCTATTACTCTAGAAAATCAGGAAAAAGAATATGCAATTAAGCGTAATGAATATAATGTATTGGATAATGAAATTAAAGAAGTTTCACATGCTTTATTACAAAAACAGATGGCCTATGCAAAATTAGAGGTTGTTGTTCAAGGCAAAAGAGAGGAATTAATTAAAGCAAAATCTGAATATGAATCTTTATCAGACCAAAATATAGAATTAGAGGATTTTGCAAGTGGTAAAACTGAAAGTAAATTGATAAATCAATTGAATGAAGCAATTAAATATCGAGATAATTTAACTGAAGAAATTAAATCTAAACGAGAACTTAGAATGTCTTATGTTAATCAAAATGAAGCTTTAGATGTAGAATTAAGAGAATGTCGTAAAGATTTAAAAGATATTCAAAATGAAGTTAATAGCAGTGCTATTAAAGCAACTAAATTAGAAACAATGTTAAATAATCACTTAACTCGTTTAAATGATGAATATCGAATGACTTATGAATATGCTGTAGAACAATATCAAGAAGAAATTGATGTTGAACAAGCTAAACTAGAAGTCTATGAATTGCGAACTAAAATAACAAGATTGGGAAATGTTAATGTTGATGCTATTGAAGAATATAAAACAGTTAGTGAACGGTTTGAAAATATGAATCGCCAACGAATTGATTTGATTCAAGCTCAAGATAGTATTTTAGAGGCGATTAGGGAAATGGATGAAATTATGGTTGAACGTTTCTCTAATACTTTTGAAAAAATAAATTTGGAATTTAATACAGTGTTTAGAAGTTTATTTGGCGGTGGGAAGGCTAAAATAAAATATACTGATCCAACAAATATTTTAGAGACTGGTATAGATATTGATGTTCAGCCCCCAGGTAAAGCAGTACAAAATATTACTTTGTTTTCAGGTGGAGAAAAAGCATTAATTGCTATTTCCTGCTTATTTGCAATATTAAGAGTTAGACCGATTCCAATGTGTATTTTAGATGAGGTTGAAGCAGCTCTAGATATCGCAAATGTTGAAAGATTTGCCAAATATCTAAAAGAGTTTTCAGGGACGACACAATTTATTGTAGTTACACATCGTGAAGGAACAATGGAAGAATGTGATCTGCTTTATGGAGCGACAATGCAACAAAAAGGGGTTACTAAATTAGTTAGTGTTAAATTAGAAGAGGCAATTGATTTAAGTGATCCAAGTTAGGAGGAATTTTAAATGGGATTTTTTAGTAAAGTTAAGGAGAAGTTTGTTGGTAAGTCGGCTAAACAAAATGATAAGTATGTAGCAGGGTTAGATCGTTCAAATACAACTTTTTCTGATCGAATCAATGAATTAGCTGCTAGATTTAGAGAAATCAATGATGAGTATTTTGAAGAATTAGAAAATATTTTGATTATGTCAGATGTTGGGGTTTCAATGGTGATGAAGATTGTTGCTGAAATCAAAAATGAAGTACGTTTACAAAATATTACTAATCCTAAGGAAATTAATGAAATAATTGTTGATAAAATGTTTGTGATTTATGCAAATGATAGTGTCATGACAACTAAGATAAATTATGCTGATGAAGGTTTAACAGTAATTTTGATGGTTGGGGTTAATGGCGCTGGTAAAACAACTACAATTGGTAAATTAGCTAATCGTATTACCAAAGATGAGGGTAAAAAGGTTATGGTTGCTGCTGGAGATACTTTTAGGGCTGGAGCAATCGATCAATTAGCTGTTTGGGCAAATAGAGTTGGTGTTGAAATTGTTAAAGGTAATGAAGGTGGTGATCCATCTGCTGTGGTTTTTGATGCTTTAAAACAAGCAAAGGAAAAGAATGTCGATGTTTTGATCTGTGATACGGCAGGTCGTTTGCAAAACAAAGTTAATTTAATGAAAGAATTGGAGAAAATGAATCGTATCATTAAACGTGAAGTACCTGATGCACCACATGAAACTTTATTAGTTATTGATGCGACAACTGGTCAAAATGGAGTTAGTCAGGCTGTTGAGTTTTCAAAAATCACTGATGTAACAGGCTTGGTTTTAACAAAAATGGATGGTACTGCAAAGGGTGGAATTGTATTATCAATTAAGGATCAATTAAATTTACCAGTTAAATTTATTGGGCTAGGTGAACAGGTTGATGATTTACAAGAATTTGATTTAGACCAATATATTTATGGTTTATGTAAGAATTTAGTAGAGGAATAACATGGAGTCTAGTTTAGAAAAGAAACAGCGAGTCAATTTACTGATGGATTGCTATGGTGATTTATTGACGGAAAAACAACAAGTGTATTTGGATTATTATTATCATGAGGATTATTCGCTTTCTGAAATTGCAGAAATATTAGATGTTAGTCGAAATGCAGTTTTTGATAATTTGAAAAAAGCTGTGCATTTATTGGAAAATTACGAAGAAAAGTTAGAATTAATGAAAAAACATCAAGAAAGACTTGACTTAATTCAAAGAATTGAAGAAGATATATCTAGTGAACATAAAGAAATAGAAGAATACTTAGATTTACTAAGGAAGATATAGGAAGGGGTAATTATGGCTTTTGATTCATTATCGGAACGTCTGCAGGGGACATTAAAGAAGGTCTCTGGTCAAGGACGTTTAACAGAAAAAAATATGGAAGAAATGCTAACCGAAATTCGTTTAGCATTATTAGAAGCAGATGTAAACTTTCAAGTTGTAAAAGAATTTATTGCTTCAACTAAGGAAAAGGCTTTAGGACAAGATGTTTTAGGGTCATTAAAACCAGGTCAAGTAGTAGTAAAGATAGTTCATGATGAATTGGTTGAATTATTAGGAACTAGTGTTGCCACAATTGACTATGATAAGAAACCTACTGTTATTATGATGGTTGGTTTACAAGGGTCAGGTAAAACTACTACAGCTGGTAAGATTGCCAATTTAATTAGTAAAAAACATGCTAAGAAACCATTATTGGTAGCGGCCGATATTTATCGTCCTGCTGCAGTTGATCAGTTAAAAACATTAGGTGAACAATTAAATGTCCCTGTTTATGAAAAAGGAACTTCACAATCAGCTGAATCAATTGTTGAAGAAGCGATGCGTTTTGCTCGTGAAAATAATAATGATGTAATTATTATCGATACCGCTGGTCGTTTACATATTGATGAACCTTTGATGAAAGAGTTATCAAATATTAAACAAATTGTACATCCACATGAAATATTATTAGTAGTTGATGCTCTTACAGGACAGGATATTGTTAATGTTGCAAGTTCATTTAATGAACAATTAAGCATTACAGGAGCGGTTTTAACGAAATTAGATGGTGACTCTCGTGGTGGTGGAGCTTTATCTATTCGACACATTACTCATGTTCCAATTAAATTTATTGGGACTGGTGAAAAATTAGATGCTATTGATTTATTTTATCCAGATCGTATGGCAGATCGTATTCTTGGAATGGGGGATGTTGTATCTTTAGTAGAAAAAGTTCAAGATGTCTATGATGAAAAAGATACAATGAAAACTTATAAACGGATGCAGTCAGGACAATTTGGTCTTGATGATATGCTTTCACAAATGCAACAGTTAAGAAAATTAGGACCTCTTTCTGGAATATTAAAAATGATTCCTGGAATGCCTAAAATTCCTAAACTTAATGATGAGGATTCGGATCGTAAGTTAAAAGAAACTGAATCAATTATTTTTTCGATGACAAAAGAAGAACGCCGAGATCCTAGCATAATTAATCTTGCTCGTAAAGAAAGAATTGCAAAGGGATGTGGGAAAGATATTGCGGCAATTAATCGTTTATTAAAACAATTTGAAGAATCTAAAAAGATGATGAAAATGTTAGGTAATTTTGATCCAGAAACAGGAATGCCAACACAAAAACCTAAAAATAATAAATCATTTGATCCAAATCGTAAAAAAGTACGTCATAAAAAGAAAAAGAAAAAATAAATTTGAGATATCAGTAAATATCTGATATCTTTTCTATTTTTAAGATAGAATATAACTAGTATATTTTTTAAATCAATAATTAAGGAATGATTATTACTGTTATTTTTATTATTGATTGTATAAGTAATAAAGACTAAATTACTTGAGAAGATTAAATATATTATGGTGTCAAGTTTTTTTGCTTGACACCTTAGAAGCGTTATGTTAAAGTATACACATAAATTAATTAGGAGGAAATATAAATGGCAGTAAAATTAAGATTAATCAGAATGGGTGCTAAAAAAGCTCCTTTCTATAGAATTGTAGCAGCAGATTCTAGAGCTCCAAGAGATGGGCGCTTTATTGAAATGTTAGGAACTTATAATCCTTGTACTAATCCTGCACAAGTTACAATCAAAGAAGAAGAAGTATTAAAATGGTTAAACAATGGTGCACAACCATCAGATACAGTTAAAAGCTTATTATCTAAACAAGGAATTATGAAAAAATTTGCTGATTCAAAATTAGGTAAATAATTATGGATTATGCTAAGATTCTTAAAGATATCGCAATTGAATTAGTTGAAGACAAAGAGCATTTAGAAGTGCGTGAAATGCCTTCTTTAGAAGAAAATGTAGTTGTTTTGTATGTATATTCGGCTCAATCTGATATTGCTAGATTAATTGGTCGTAAAGGAATGATGGCTAATTCAATTAGACAATTAATGTCAGTAGCTGGTCGCAAGACTAATAAGAAACTAGATATTAAGTTTGAATCGTATGAATAATTATAGATGTGCATAGCACATCTATTTTTTTGGAGGAAAAATGGATAAAATTAAAATTGGTAAAATTGTGGGGACCCATGGTTTAAAAGGCGAAGTGAAAATTAGATCTAGTAGTGATTTTGGTGAGGAAAGGTTTAAAAAAGGAAATTTTATAATTGTTAGCTATCAAGGAAATGAGCTTGAATTAGAAATTGTTTCATCTAGAGTTCATAAGAGTAATTATTTAGTTTCGTTTAAAGATAATCAAGATATTAATTTAGTAGAAAAATTTATCGGGTCTTTTGTTTATGGTTTTAAGGATAAAGATTTATTGGATGATGATGAATATTTTTATGATGACTTGATTGGATTGGAAGTTAGTAGTATTGAGGGTAAAAAGATTGGGATAGTTGCATCAATTTATAATAATGGACGTCATGATATCTTAAATATTGATTATAATGGTAAAAATGTTGCTATTCCTTATGTGGATGCCTTTATTAAAGATGTTGATATTGATAATAAAGTAATTATAGTAGAATTAATCAAGGGGTTAATTGATGAAGATTGATATTTTGACGTTATTTCCAGAAATGTTTACTGGTTTTTTAAATACTTCAATTATAAAAAGAACTATTGATAAAGAACTTGTAGAAGTTAGATTGCATGATTTTAGAGAATTTTCTAAAGATAAACATAAGCATGTGGATGATTATCCATATGGTGGTGGACAAGGTATGGTATTGATGTGTGAACCGATTATAGAATGTTTAAAGACACTTACCACTGATGAAAGTATTGTTATATTAATGTCTCCTCAGGGTTTAACATTGAATCATGGTCTAGCAGTTGAATTATCTAATAAAAAACATCTAATTATTATATGTGGACATTATGAGGGATTTGATGAAAGAATTAGAGATTATGTTGATATGGAGCTGTCAATAGGTGATTATGTATTGACTGGCGGGGAGTTAGGCAGTATGGTTGTTAGTGATGCTATAATTCGTTTACTTGAAGGTGCGATAAAAGAAGATAGTCATCAGGATGATTCTTTTAGTCATGGTTTATTGGAATATCCTCAATATACTCGACCAAAGTGTTATGATGGAAATGAGGTACCAGAAGTGTTATTAAGTGGACATCACGAAAATATTCGTAAATGGCGGAAGTATCAATCATTAAAAAAAACCTATTTAAAAAGACCTGATTTATTACAATCATATCAATTTGATAAAGAAAGTTTAGAAATGATGAAAAAAATCAAAGAAAATGATTGATTTTTACTGTGTATTTCTTTATAATGAAAAAGTCGCAAGACTGCAGATGTTCCGCTGGTTAATCGAATGAACATTTAAGACAAATTTGTTAAAGGAGAATAAGGATGAATTTACAATTAGTAGAACAAATTACTAAAAAACAATTAAGAAATGATGTTCCTCAATTTAAAGCTGGGGATACATTAAAAGTATTTGTAAAAATTAAAGAAGGTGACAAATTCCGTATTCAGTTATTTGAAGGGGTTTGTATTGCGAGAAAAGGTAGCGGTATTTCAGAAACATTTACAGTAAGAAAGATTTCATATCAAGTAGGTGTTGAAAGAACTTTCCCTATTCATACACCAATTATTGATCATATTGAAGTAGTTAAAGTTGGTAAAGTACGTCGTGCTAAACTTCACTATTTACGTGGTTTATCTGGTAAAGCTGCTAGAATTAAAGAAATTAGAAAATAAGAAACGGATTCCCGTTTCTTTTTTATTAAAAATGTATTGGTATGATTTATAAAATTTTATTTAGTAAATGATTATTTATTATATTTTAGATTAAAATTGTTGTTTGGGTTATAATCGTAAAAAAATTGATGTTTTTATAAATTTAATATAATAAATATAAGAATAAAATTGTTTACAAACATTAAAAAAGCAGATATTATTTTAGTAGTAGAAAAATTATTTTATTAAGTTAATCTAGACGATATATCTTTTTCTATTTTGATAATAATTTTGTAGGAGGCTTTCTAATGGCAAAGAATAAGGGACTAATCAAGTTTTCTCTTGAAATGATAGTGGTTGTAGTTATTGCTGCTATAGTTTTTACTAAAATTGTAATTCCTATACGTATTGATGGGGAAAGTATGTATCCTACTTTACACGATAAAGATACTGCTATTATAAATGCCTTATATCTAAGTAAAAGTGATATAAAACGATTTGATATTATTGTTTTAAGATGTGATAAATTAGATAAAGATATTGTAAAACGGGTAATTGGGTTACCAGGAGATACTATTATTTTTAAGGATGACAGATTATATATTAATGGTACATATTATTCAGAAGATTATTTAGATAAAAAATATATTGAAGAAGCAAAGGTAAAATATAGTGTTGAATTATTTACTAATGATTTTGAAATTGCTTTAAAAGATGATGAGATTTTTGTACTTGGAGATAATAGACTTCGTTCTGCTGATTCAAGAACTCTTGGAACATTTAAATATAGTGATATTATTGGTAAAAAAGGGATTATAATATATCCATTTAGTAATATGGAATTTATTAGTTAGGGAGGTAGATTATGTCAAAACAAATTCAATGGTTTCCTGGACATATGGCCAAAGCACGAAGAGAAATTAGTGAAAAGATAAAATTAATTGATATTGTTATTGAATTAGTGGATGCAAGGGCTCCACTTTCTTCTAAAAATCCAATGTTTGATCAGATTTGTAATAATAAACCAAGATTAATTGTAATGACCAAAAAGGATTTGGCTGATGAAAGAGTTACAAATAAATGGATTGAGTACTTTAAAAAGAAAAATATAGATGCAATATGTGTTAATTTAAAGAATTTTAATGAGTATCAGTTAGTTATTAATATCAGTAAAGAAATTTTAAAAGAAAAGATGGAACATGAAGCAAAACGGGGGTTAAAACCACGAGCAATGCGGGCAATGGTGTTAGGAATTCCAAATGTTGGAAAATCTACTTTCATTAATCGTTTAGCCAAGCGTAAAGCAACAGTTACGGGTAATCGTCCAGGAGTGACTAAAGCACAACAGATTATTCGCGTTGATAAGGATTTTGAATTATTTGATACGCCAGGAGTCTTATGGCCACGGTTTGAAGATATCAATATAGCTCGTAATATTGCTTTAATTGGTTCTATTAAACAAGATATTTTACCATTAGATGAGTTATTTATATATGCGGTTAAATATTTAGAGGCTGTATATCCTAAAAGAGTAATGGATCGTTATGATATTGAAATTGATTTTAATGATGATTGGGTAGAAAAAGCTTATGATGATATTGCTAAAAGTCGAAAAATCAAACCAGTTCGTGGGTATACAGATTATGATCGTGTAATGGAAGTTTTTTTTAATGATATATTTGATGGCAGTATGGGGAAGATTACGTGGGAGAGACCAGATGATACGATATGAATATGAAACTAAATATTATCAAGAAGGTTATGATTATATAATTGGTTTAGATGAAGCAGGCCGAGGACCAATGGCTGGTGAGTTAGTTGTGGCAGGAGTTATTTTTCCTAAAGGTTTTTATGATGAAAGAATCAATGACTCTAAACAGCTTTCAAAGAAAAAACGTGAAGAATTATATGCTTTAGTGATTGATAATGCTTTAGCTTATGATATAGAAATTATAAGTGTTGAAGATGTTGATAAGTTAAATGTATATCAAGCAAGTAAACAGGGAATGGAAAAATGTTTAGAGAACTTAAAACGTGATAATATGTTTGCATTAAGTGATGCTATGCCCTTAAATTATATAAATCATGAAGCAATTATTAATGGTGATGCGAAGAGTATTTCAATTGGTGCGGCCAGTATTCTAGCTAAAGTTACACGAGATAGATTAATGGAGGAATATGCAAGAGTATATCCAGAATATGGTTTTGATAAGCATAAGGGTTATGTTACCAAAATGCATAAAGAAGCGATTGAAAAGTATGGGATTTGTCCAATTCATCGTAAATCTTTTGCACCTGTTCAAAGAATTCTAAATAAACAAATGTCATTTAATTTGTGAAAATGATATTTGTTTATTTTTTTGTAGTAATGATATATTTGTTGAGGTAAAAGATAATGAGGTGATAAATAGTGGAGGAAATTCTATTATATTTTTCGTTAAAATATCAAGGAGACTTTGATAAAATATATCAAGCTTTAAAGTGTAAAGAAAAAGTAGATGTTTTATTGAAAGAAAGGTTATTAAAAAGTTTAAAATCACGATATACAACCATAATATCAAAAGACTATCCAAGTGCATTAAAAGAAATTAGTTGCCCACCATTTGTTTTATTCTATTATGGTGATTTAACGTTGACTGCTACTAAGTGTATTGGAGTTGTTGGAATGCGTCATCCTAGTGATTATGGAACTGAAGTAACAAAGGCAATGGTTGCTGGTTTGGTTAAAGAAAATTACACAATTGTAAGTGGTTTGGCTTTGGGAATTGATGTGATTGCACATAAAAGCGCAATGAATAATTTAGGTAAAACAATTGCAGTTTTAGGTAGTGGTATTGATTATTGTTATCCACTGAAAAATAAGTCAGTATATCAGGCAATGAAAAATAATCAGTTGATTATTAGTGAATATCCTGGTAATTTAGTACCAAAGAAATTTAACTTTCCCCGAAGGAATCGCATAATTTCAGGGTTGAGTGAATCTATATTAGTAACTGAGGCAAATAAACGAAGTGGGACAATGATTACAGTTGGCCATGCTTTAGAGCAAGGAAAAGATATTTATTGTATTCCAGGTAGAGTAGGTGATACTTTGGGGTGTAATCATTTGATTCAACAAGGTGCAAAATTGGTTATGGATATTAATGATATTATTGATGATTAAACACTTTTTTTAAATTTGTATTGACAAAAGAATAAAAAACACTAATAATTGTGTTATTCGTGTGGAGGAAATGAAATGAGCAAAAAAATAGTTATTGTCGAATCGCCATCAAAATCCAAAACAATTGAAAAATATTTGGGAAGTGATTATATTGTTACTTCATCAAAAGGTCATGTTAGGGATTTGGCTACTTCTGGAAAAGAGGGATTAGGTGTAGATGTTGAAAACAAATTTATACCTAAATATGTAATAAATAAAGATAAGCGTGATGTTGTTAAAGAATTAAAACAATTAGTAAAAGAGTCAGATGATATATATTTGGCAACTGACCCTGATCGTGAAGGAGAAGCGATATCATGGCATTTAGCACAGGTGCTGAATGTTGATATGGATAAAGAAAATCGAGTTGTTTTTAATGAGGTTACTAAAGATGCAGTAGTTGATGCTTTAAGTCATCCACGTAAAATTGATCAAAATTTAGTTAAATCACAGGAAACAAGAAGAGTTCTTGATCGAATCATTGGATTTAAATTATCAAAATTATTACAAAAAAAGATTAAATCTAAAAGTGCTGGACGTGTTCAGTCTGTTGCTTTGCGTTTGATTGTTGAAAAAGAACGTGAGATTGAAGCTTTTGTTCCTCAGGAATATTGGAAGATCAAAGCTGAGTTTGAAAAAGATGAAATTGAATTTACTGGTGAGCTTGCTAAATATAATAATAAGAAATTAGAAATTAAAAATGGTGAAGAAGCAAGTGCGATTTATGAATCTTTAAATAAAGAATTTGAAATTGCAAATGTAAAAAAGACTACCAAAAAAAGAGAATCTAAACCTCCTTTTATTACATCTACTTTACAACAGGAAGCTTCATCTAAACTTGGTTATAAAGCAAGAAGAACAATGTCAATTGCTCAAAAACTTTATGAGGGGATAACATTAGAAGATGAAACTGTTGGTTTAATTACGTATATGCGTACTGATTCAACACGATTATCTGATTCATTTGTAAGTAGTGCTCAAGAATATATTAGTGAGAAATATGGTAAAGAGTATGTTGGGAAAGTTAAAGTTAGCAAAAAGACTGAAAATGTTCAAGATGCTCATGAAGGGATTCGTCCTACTAGTGCACTTAGAACACCAGAAAGTGTAAAAGAGTTTTTAAAGCCAGAAGAGTATAAATTATATGCTTTGATCTATTCTCGGGCTATGGCTTCGCTAATGGCACCTGCTAAATTTGATGCAACTTCAGTTTCGATGATGAATAATGGTTATGAATTTAAGACTAGTGGTTCGGTAATTAAATTTGATGGTTATCTAAGAGTTTACGGAGCTTACGAAAAACAAAATAATGAATTATTACCAATTCTTACAGAAAAAGAGATTTTAGAAAGTAAAAAGATTGAAAAGAGTCAGCATTTTACTAAACCACCTGCTCGTTATAGTGAAGCTAAATTAATAAAGGAAATGGAAGAATTAGGAATTGGACGTCCAAGTACGTATGCAATGATTATTGATACAATTCAAACTAGAGGATATGTTGAATTGATTGAAAAGGCTTTTAAACCAACTGAATCTGGTATTCTAACAAGCGATCGTTTAACCCAATATTTCAATGATATTATCAATGTTGAATATACTGCTAAAATGGAACATGAATTAGATGATATCGCTGAAGGTGAAGATGATTATGTTAGTGCTTTACAAAGTTTTATGGATATCTTCCAGCCATTATTAGATAATGCTTATGATAAGATGGAAGTAATTGCTCCAAAGAAAACAGGTGAAAAGTGTCCTGAATGTGGTCATGATCTAGTTGAACGTAAAGGCCGTTATGGAACTTTTGTGGCTTGTGAAAACTATCCAGAGTGTAAGTATGTAAAAAAAGATCCTGTAGAAATTGAGTATACTGGTGAAGATTGTCCTAAGTGTGGCAGTAAGATGGTTTTTAAGAATGGTCGTTTTGGTCGTTTTGAAGCATGTTCAAATTATCCAGAATGTAAATATATTAAAAATTCAAAGAAAAAAGAACCTGTTATGACTGATGAAACATGTCCAAATTGTGGGTCACCAGTTGTAATTAAACAAGGACGCTGGGGTGAATTCAAAGCTTGCTCGAATTACCCAAAATGTAAAACAATTATCAAGTAGGACGTAAAGTTCTACTTTTGTTTTCAAATTAGAAATGATAAACTATAGAAGGTGATATAAAATGGAGAAAATAGTAAATATAATTGGGGCAGGATTAGCTGGTGTAGAAGCTTGTCATCAATTAGTGAAAAGAGGATATAGGGTGCGTTTATATGAAATGCGTCCTAAAAAAATGACACCAGCACATCATAGTGAAAATTTTGCCGAATTAGTTTGTTCAAATTCTTTACGAGCTGATGGAACTGGTAATGCTGTAGGGGTTTTAAAAGCAGAAATGGAAATGATGGATAGTATCATTATTAAATTTGCCAGAATACATCAAGTTCCAGCTGGGGGAGCTTTAGCAGTGGATCGTGATAATTTTTCAAAGGCGATAACAGATTATATTGTTAATCATCCTTTGGTAGAAGTAATTCATGAAGAGGTAACAGAATTTCCAAAGGGAAAGACAATTATTGCTTCTGGTCCCTTAACTAGTGATAGTTTATCTAATGCAATTAAAGATAAATTAGGTGAAGATTATTTTTATTTTTTTGATGCTGCAGCACCAATCGTTACTAAGGAAAGTATTAACTTTGATATTGCTTATTATAAATCACGTTATGATAAGGGGGATAATGAGTATATAAATTGTCCAATGAATGAAGAACAGTTTGAATCTTTTTATGATGCATTGATTAATGCAAAAGTGGTAAAACCAAAAGATTTTGAAGAAAAATTTTTTGAAGGCTGCATGCCTTTTGAAGAGATGGCTAGACGAGGAAAACAGACTTTATTATTTGGGCCCATGAAACCTGTTGGATTAACTGCTCCTGATGGAACACGACCATATGCTGTAGTACAATTACGACAAGATAATGTGCAAGCAAGTTTATACAATATTGTTGGTTTTCAGACACATCTTACCTGGCCTGAACAAAAAAGAATCATTCAAATGATTCCAGGACTTGAAAATGCTAATTTTGTTCGTTATGGAGTAATGCACAGAAATAGTTTTATTTGTTCACCTAAGCATTTATTGAATACATATCAGCTAAAGACTTATCCAGATATATTTATGGCAGGTCAAATTACAGGTGTTGAAGGATATGTAGAATCTGCCCAAAGTGGAATGGTAGCAGGAATAAATATGGCAAGAATGCTAGAAGGTAAAGAAATGTTAGTTTTTCCTAATGAAACAGTTATGGGCTCTCTAGCTAATTATATTATTAATGCTTCAAAAGAGAATTTTCAGCCAATGAAAGCAAATTTTGGAATATTACCAGATTTTTCGATTCGTATAAAAAAGAAAGAACGAAAAGCAGCTTATGCCACTCGAGCATTAGATACAATGAAAAAATTTGTGAATGAAAATGAACTTGGATAAACTAGCTGGTCAATATCTTGAGTACCTTCAATATCAACGACATTATTCGATTAAAACAATTGAATCATATAATCGTCAAATCAAGCATTTTATTTATTTTTTAAATCAAGAAGCAATTACTGATTATAATGACGTTAATTATTTGATGCTACGTGGTTATTTAACAAAATTGTATGAAGAAAATTTAGCTAAAACATCAATCAATCATAAGTTAAGTGCTTTACGTAGTTTTTTTAATTATTTATTGAAAGAGGAATTAATTTTAGATAATCCATTTTTATTAATTGAATCTCAAAAAACTGCTCAGCGTAACCCAGATTTTCTTTTTTTAGAAGAAATGCTCGATTTATTGGAGAGTATTGAAACAAAAGATGATTTAGGAGTTCGTAATAAAGCAATGTTGGAATTAATGTATGCTTCAGGTTTACGATGTTCGGAAGTTGTTAATTTACAAATATTCGATATTGATCTTGGTCAAATGATTTTATTGATTCATGGAAAAGGAAATAAAGATCGTTATGTTCCATTTCATGAATATGCCCGTGATTGGCTGATAAATTATATTGAAGAGGCTAGAACAAGTTTAATGATTAAAAATGAAGGTCATAACTTTGTTTTTGTTAATAAGTTTGGTAATCCTCTAACAAATCGTGGGGTTGAAGATATAGTTGATCGAGTAACACGACATTACGATCCAACTAAAAAAATTCATCCACATACAATTCGTCATTCTTTTGCAACACATTTATTAAATGCTGGAGCTGATATTAGAACTGTGCAAGAACTCTTAGGACATGAAAATTTAGCTACAACACAAATATATACTCATATTACAAAAGATCATTTAAAAGAAGTATATTTGTATGCACATCCACGAAGTAGAGAAAATAAAGAAAATTAAAAAAATATGCTTGTATGGCTAGGTTTTTTATGATAGAATATATCAGGTATGAAAATACACACATTATGAATTCACTTATCTAGTGCCTGATTAGGTGATAAGTGTTCGAAATAATGGAGGAAAAACAAAAAGGAGGAAGTTACAATGTCAGTAATTTCAATGAAAAAATTATTAGAAGTAGGTGTTCATTTTGGACATCAAACAAAAAGATGGAATCCTAAAATGGCTCCATACATCTTTACAGCAAGAAATGGAATCTATATTATTGATTTACAAAAATCATCTAAAAAAATTGATGAAGCTTATAAAGCAATGAATGAAATCGCTGCTAAAGGTGGAAAAGTATTATTTGTTGGTACTAAAAAACAAGCTCAAGAAGCTGTAAAAGAAGAAGCTATCCGTTCAGAAAGTTTCTATGTTAATTCTCGCTGGTTAGGGGGAACTTTAACAAACTTTAAGACAATTCAAAAAAGAATTAGAAGATTAATTGAATTAGAAAAAATGGAAGCTGATGGTACTTTTGAATTATTACCAAAAAAAGAAGTTATATTGCTAAAAAAAGAAGCTGCTAAGTTAGAAAAGAACTTAGGTGGTATCAAAGAAATGAGAAGATTACCTAATGCTTTATTCGTTGTTGATCCAAAAGCTGAACATAATGCAGTTGCTGAAGCAAGAATTTTAGGAATCCCAGTATTTGGTATTGTTGATACTAACTGTGATCCTGATGAAGTTGATTATGTTATCCCAGCTAATGATGATGCTATTAGAGCAGTTAAATTAATTGTTGCTGCTATGGCTGATGCAATTTGTGAAGCAAAAAATGAACCTTTAACTGTAGCATACATTAAAGATGAAGATGATAAAGAAGTATCTATGAATGATGCAATCACTTCAGTTGAAAACAATCAAAGAAGAGCTCCTAGAAATAAAGGTGGAAGACCTAATCCTAGAAGAAATAATGCTCCAAGACCAAATAAAGATAACGCAGCTGGAACTGAAAAATAATTCTGTAGAATAAGGGAAAGCATAGCTTTTCCTTTTTAAATAAAAATATATAATGAAGGAGATAATAAAATGGCAATTAGTGCAAAATTAGTAAAAGAATTACGTGAAAAAACTGGTGCTGGAATGATGGACTGTAAAAAAGCTTTAGAAGCTTGTGAAGGTGATATTGAAAAATCATTTGACTGGTTAAGAGAAAAAGGTATTGCTAAGGCTGCTAAAAAAGCTGATCGTATTGCAGCAGAAGGTTTATCAGCTTTTGTAGTAGATGGAAATACTGCAGCAATCGTTGAAGTTAACTCTGAAACAGATTTCGTAGCTAAAAACGCTGAATTCCAAGGGTTAGTTAAGTTGATTTGTGAAACTGTTGCAGCTAACAAACCAGCTGATTTAACTGCAGCATTAAATGTTGAATTAGATGGTAAAAATTTAGAAACAGTTATTGCTGAAGCTAGTGGAAAAATTGGTGAAAAATTAAGTTTTAGAAGATTTGAAGTATTAACTAAAGAAGATGATGAAGTATTTGGTGCTTATTCTCATATGGGTGGAAAAATGACAGCAATCGTTAAAGTTGCTAACTCTACTGCAGAAAAAGCTCGTGATGTTGCTATGCATGTGGCTGCTTCAAATCCTCAATATATCGATAGAACTGCTATTCCTCAAGAAGTATTAGATCATGAATTAGCAGTATTAAAAGCTCAAGCAATGGAAGAAAATGCTCAAGCTGCTAAACCTAAACCAGAAAATATTGTTGAAAAAATGGTTGAAGGTAGATTAAACAAAAATTTAAAAGAAATGTGTTTAGTTGATCAAGAATTTATTAAAAATCCTGACGAAACTGTAGCTAAATTCTTAGGTGAAGGTAAAGTTTTAAGTATGGTAAGATTCCAAGTTGGTGAAGGAATGGAAAAAAGAGAAGAAAACTTTGCTGAAGAAGTAGCTGCTCAAATGAATCAGTAAACTTCTAAGAAAAATTGATTTACGAGCCCTTAAAAATCCCATAGAATGGGTATTTTCAGGGGCTTTTTGCGTTATTAGGAGAAGTTCATAACTTATCGTAAATTACCGTATTTTGAGTGCTGATTCGGGAGGGTTTTGGGAGAAGAGTTGAGGAAAAGGGTGTCCCCCAAATGATGTTGGAGGTTATAAGTTGTCGTATCTTATCAAAAGGGTATTAGAGGAATGCTGAAAATTGCTGGTTGATGGAGAGGCAGAATTGAATTATAATGATGTGTATAGAATGGTTTACCTTAAAATAAAAGAATAGGTTTACATTTTTAATATACTGAAATATGCAAAAATGGAAGGAAAAGGATGGCAAGTAAAAATAAGTTTGAAATCGTGAATGGAAATGTTCATATATCAAGAGAAGAATGGAAACAAATAGCAGAAGTTACCTATCGGGAAGATT
>OFHM01000731.1_pt1 | contig 25150 bp, 24 predicted proteins | sample 1521311 | NCBI WGS metagenome assembly OFHM01 (sample SAMEA3504083, study PRJEB24116) | mouse gut metagenome | biome: mouse gut; feature: mouse-associated habitat; material: faeces | place: Denmark | collected 2011 | reverse complement strand
TCTTGGCATTCTTTGTCTAACTTCGTGGGGTCACTTCACACCACTCTCCGCCGCTTTATAAAAATAATGCAAAGGAGACAACAGTAATGAAAACAGCATTATCAATCGCTGGGACAGACCCCAGTGGAGGCGCCGGGATTCAGGCCGATCTGAAAACGATGACCCTGAACGGTGTTTTTGCCATGAGCGCCATCACGGCGCTGGTGGCCCAGAACACCACTGGTGTGCGGGAGATCGTGGAACTGACCCTGGAATTTCTGGGACAGCAGATCGACGTGGTGTTCGAGGACATCCCGCCCGACGCGGTGAAGATCGGCATGGTGGCCTCCTGTGGGCTGATTGAGAAAATCGGGGAACGGCTGCGGTTCTATCAGGCAAAGAATATCGTGGTGGACCCGGTAATGGTGGCTACCAGCGGCGACCGGCTGATCTCAGAGGAGGCGGTGGACACCCTGAAAAGCTGTCTGCTCCCCCTGGCGGCTGTGGCTACGCCCAATATCCCGGAGGCAGAGATCCTGTCCGGCATGGCCATTCAAAGCCAGGAGGATATTGAAGCCGCGGCCAGACAGATCAGCGGCGCCTATGGATGTGCGGTCCTGCTCAAGGGCGGGCACAACATCAACGACGCCAATGACTACCTCTATGCGGATGGCGCGGGGACATGGTTCTACGGAACTCACATTGATAATTCCAATACCCATGGAACCGGCTGTACGTTGTCCAGCGCCATAGCGGCAAATCTGGCCAAGGGATTTGACCTGCCCACATCCATCCGGCGGTCCAAAGAATACATCTCCGGCGCGCTTAATGCCATGCTGAACCTGGGGAAGGGCCGAGGACCCATGCAGCACAATTTCAATCTGACCGGTGAATACGCAAAGGAGGCAGAGTCATGAAAACAACCATAAAGACAACAGAACGGCTTTTATCCGCAACAAAAGACATTTGGGCGGCTTACAATGAGAATCCCTTTGTGAAGGGTATCCAGGACGGTACTTTGGAGCAGGCGAAGTTTAAGTATTACATCATTCAGGATTACCTTTATCTGGAGGAGTATACGAAGGTGTTCGCCCTGGGCATTGCCAAGGCAAAAAGCCCCGAAACCATTCAGCTTTTCTCCAGGTATGTGACCCTGCTGACCGAGGGAGAGATGGATATCCATCGGGGCTATATGGGTAAGTTCTCAGTTTCACGGGAGGAACTGGAGGCAACGCCCCGGTCGCTGGACAATCTTTCCTATACGTCCTATATGCTCCGGGTGGCTTATGAAGAGGGGGAGGCGGAGATTCTGGCCGCTATCCTGTCCTGTGCCTACAGCTATGAGGTGATTGCCAAAAAGATTGTAGAGAACAATCCGTTGGCACAGGATCATCCATTCTACGGCGATTGGGTCAGAGGCTACGCTGATCCCCATTACGGCGAAGCGAACGTCCTGCTGCTGGAAATGACAGACCGGCTGACCCTGCACTATACCGAACAGCAGGTGCGGCATCTGGAAGATATTTTTGTGGCCTGTTCCCGCTACGAGCTGGCTTTCTGGGAGATGGCCTGGAACATGAGCAAATAGGGCGCTAATTGTTGTGATAATGGAGCCTGCCGCTGTCTGTCTCTATAAACCGGATGTCATATATTTCCCCTAGTTGTGCGGGATAGGATTCCATAATTTCACCGTTATACTGGATGCTGATGATATCCCCAACCTTTGGAGTGGGGGATTTTGGCATATATTCTATAGGAATTGAAATGCGGTCAGAGGATGATAATTCAGCAGAGCCCTCTACAGGTTCGACCAGTAAGGAATGCTCGTCGGCTTCTATAATGGCAGCCGAAAAAGAAGCCGAATGCTTTTTGTCATCCGCTGAAGCTGCAGGATTACTGCTGTCTTCCTTTAAGTTTCTGGAAAAGAGTATAAATACGGTAAGGCATATTATGGCGGCTGCGGTTATTATCCAGAATGTAGGTTTTTTGTAGTATGGCATGTGTTTGATCCTCCTGTCATTTTTGATTATATCTGCAAATAGAAAGTACTTCCGCCGCCGTCTGTATCCTGCACGCCAAGCTTTAATCCCTGGATTTTTGCAAGGGTAATGGCAATGGACAGGCCAAGTCCGAAATGGTCTTTTTTATTTCGGGATTTATCACTTTTATAAAAGCGGTCGAAGATAAATTCTTTTTCCTCGTCAGGGATTCCAGGGCCATGGTCCACGACGAAAACCAGTGTATGGGGATGGCAGTGTTCAGCCCTAAGAAGGATTTTTCTTGAAGGCCGCGTCAGAGAATATGCGATGGCGTTATCGAGCAGGATGGTCAAAATCTGTCGGCATAGTTCGGGGTCTGCTGATACTGGCGGAAGCGGCTCCTCCGGCAGGCGTAACTGCAGGGTTCCATTTTTGGACAGGCAGAGCGGTTCGTAAAGCTCCAAAAGGCTTAGGAGGAGATCGTCTATTTCAAATTTCCGTTTTCTTACAGCCCATTCCCTCTGTTCGGCAGAAGCAAGGAGCAGAAGATTTTTAATCAGGGCGCTTCCCCTGCGGCATTCGTTTTTAATAACAGAAAGCAGACGGGTATCCTCTGCTGAATGGGAAGAGACTGCATCTGCGGTCATTTGGATGACTGCAATCGGAGAACGAAGCTCATGGGAGGCTGCGGCTACAAAATCCTGCTGCTTTTGGTATGTTTCTTCCAGAGGGCGCAGGGAACGGCGGACGAACCAGCGGCCGCTCAGAAAGAGGAGCAGGATTCCAAACAGGTCGATAAATAAATAGAAACATCCGGTTTTCAGGGATTTCTTCCTGCTGTCAGAGATGTCCTGCAGCAGGGTGAGCTTTTTATATCCGGCAGGGGTCTGGAGGACAAGGATATTCCCAAGATAGACATCCCGGCTGTCTCCATGGATTTGAAATATGGAGGTCTGCAACATGTTTGAGGAGATAGGGTAGGAATCTGTGAAAATGCCTTCCTTGTCCGCAGCTTTTTCTGCATATGAAAGAAGAATCTCCCGTCTCGTATCCGGTCTGTATGAACCAGGAAAGAAAAGGGGCGAGTTGTTTTCTTCTATATGAATGATGAGCTGGTTTTTCTCCTCCATCTGTGCCAGAAACAGATCCGTAAAGTGGGAATTACCCTGAAGCTGGAACATCAGAGTAAAAAGATGTTTTTGGAACAGTGATTCCTGGCGGTTTTCCTGTGAGGTAAAGTAGAAAAGAAATGTTATGGACAGGATAAAAGTTATGATCAGCCCGGTACTTAAGGTATAAAGAAAAACTAATTTTCTCTGTAGTTTAGGAAACATTGCCGTCCTCCAATCGGTATCCCATGCCATGTACTGTGGCAATATTTGCGCAGCTCCCTAAAGAGCGCAGGTGTTTTCTGAGGAAATAAATATATGTATCAAGATTGCCGTCTTCTACGGCGCTTTCCGAACCCCAGACACGCAGGAAGATCTGTTCCCTTGTCAGGGTCTTTCCCGGATTGCGTAAGAAGAATTCCATGAGGAGAGCCTTTTGTTTGGAAAGGCGTTGCTCTTTTTCGTTGCAGGTCAGAATCCTGGCCTCCATATCGAACTGGATATCCAGAAAGGATAGACAGGTCTGGTCTGAAAATGCAAGGGGCCTTCTGGAGAGGGCGCGGATACGCGCAAGGAGCTCCTCTATGGCGTAGGGTTTTACCAGATAGTCGTCTGCCCCGCAGTCCAGGCCGGCAATCCGGTCGTCTACAGAACTCAGTGCAGTTGTCAGGATGATGGGTATGCTGATGTGATTCTGGCGGATGGCTTTCAGGATGGCCAGTCCGTCGAGCTCCGGCAGCATGCGGTCCAAAAGAATTAGGTCGTAAGCGCCGGACATGGCAAGATAGATCGCCTCACTTCCGGCGTGGCAGCAGTCAACAGTATGTTTTTTGGCAGAAAGCTGTAATTTTAAGGCGCTGCATAATTCTCTGTCGTCTTCTACAATTAAAATACGCATCTTTCACACTCCTTACTTTGAATCATATAAATCACAATGCGATTCTATCATTATGGCAGACTGCGGACAATAACCTCGTTCTCTTTTGCGAAATGAAGGGCCGTTTTTGTATTTTATAAATCTTATTTTCTGGTGTGGATATAGAAATTAAAAATAGGAGCTTGATTTATATCAAACTCCTATTTCAGAAATAGTCATAAAAACTATAGCAGAAGGGGTCATACTCAACTGCTTATTAGTATAACACCACTTCAACAATATCATGTCAAATTTCCTTGGATTATAATTTCACAAAAATTTTAGCAGTTTTAGAGTTTTTTTAGAGAATGGATTGGTAGGATATATATGACAAATATTTTAGAAAGGCAGGATTTTAGAGATGGCAAATGAAGGAAAGAACAGAAACCGAAGATTATGCGTCATGGCAGTTGCAGCCTTTTTGGCGTTGTTGCTTGTAGCATGCGGAAGCGGAAAAGAAGACAGTACGAAGGATACAGATACACAGGGAGCTTCAAAACCGGAAAAGAAGACGGAAGATACACAGGCAGGGCAGACGCCGGACAGCGACAATCCAGAGATAGCCGGGGAGACGGAAAGCACAGGCACACCGATAAACGGACTGTCAGTAGAAATAGGAGAAGTTTTAGAAGGCTCTTTTACGGGAAAGGAGATTCAGACAGACGACCAGGGAGATGCGGGGCAGGTTGCGGTGCTTGACCCGGAGGAAGCGAAACAGTTGGAGATTGTATTTACAGAACAGACCACCTTCACGGTGCGCTCATCTACGGATATGGGGGCAACGCATACAGATACACCGGGCAGCAGCAGTGATTTGGCAAGCGGTAGGCAGACAGAAGTATCAGGTACGAGGGATGGCGATACCATACATGCTTCTTCCGTAATGATTATGGATTTTGGTAATTGAGCAGATGAGCTGTTTTATATTGGCAGGATGGAGTGGATGTACATAATATGAGATGGTACTAAAAAGGGCTCGCCGGGAAACAAATCATTTTCCGGCAGGGCTCTTTTTAGCATCCTCTTGGTTACAGGGGAGGAATCGAGGCAGATGTGGAGGAGCCAGAGTCAGGGGCGGTGGTGAATGTAAAATGCTGTGAGATGATGGAAACCTCAAAAAAACCTTAACAAAGGGCGGAAAAGTAGTTTTGTTCTTGGAAGTCTTTTTGAGGAAAAATGTGTATAGTGGTAGATAGCATTTATGACCTGCCTGCTTTCAGCAAGCTGGCGTGCAGCTGTTCATAAACTGCGCATTATGTATGTATGAAGGGAGATTATGTGAATGAAAATGGGAAGGCATGGAAGATACGTAAAGCGTACGGCGGCATTTTTGTTATCTGCCGTATTGGCAGCAGGTTTATTATCCGGTTGCGGCAAGGGAAAAACGGAAGAACAGAATAAAGAGAATACTTCTGTGAAGGGCCGTTATGTGGAGAATGATATGGAACTGCCGATACAGGAGGGGGAGAAGATCCTGAACATGGCAAAGTCAAAGGATGGAAACCCGGTTCTATTTTCAGAGGCAGAAGATACGAAGGTATTCCGTTATGAATATAAGGAAGGGAACTGGGAACAGACCCCGCTGGACTGGATTGGCCAGCTTTACGGAGGGCAGAACCTCCGCCTGCAGGAGATACAGGAAACAAAAGAGGGGGCACAGATTGCAAGAAGTACGGACGAAGAGATGCTTACGCATATTGCAAAAAGTGAGGACGGACAGACAGGTGCTGAGCAGTCCATTCCTTATCTTAGCCAGCAGGGCGATAACGGATACCCTGCGGTGACCAATCTTCAGGTTGACGGGGCAGGGAACTACTGGCTGAGTGACATGTACCAGTCAAAAGTGGTAGTGATCGACGCATCTTCGATGGAGGTCATGCAGGAGCTTAACAGTGTAGAAGGCAGTTCCAGTGAGCAGAGGATGCTTTTTGCGGCGGAAAACGGGGATATGGCAGCAAATACGGAGGATGGCGTGGTTACGGTCTATGATTCCGGGGCAGCAGAGAAGGGCACGATGAAGATTGACCAGCAGGAAGGGATCATGATGTGCGGTAATGAAGAAAACTGGTACATCATTTCCGGAGAAGGTATCATGCGGATGGTATTGGGCAATGAGGTTGGAGAAGTAATCCTGGATGGCACGATGGCGTCAATGGGCTCTTCTTTGAACCGTATAGCGGGATTCATAAAAGGGCAGGAGGATGATTTCTATGTCCTCTACAGCCAGCCAAAAGCGTCAACGTGGAGCCTTATGCATTATGTGTATGACGCCGAGGCAATGGCGGTTCCCGAGAATACGCTGAGGGTATTCGGCCTTTCGGAAAATGCGACGGTAGAGGATGCGCTTCTCGGATTCCAGAAGGCACATCCGGATGTTAAAGTAGAATTCCTGACTTCGGGGAAAGAGGAAGGGATTACCATGGACGATATCCGTACCCTGAACACAGAGCTGCTTGGAGGAAACGGGGCGGATGTACTTCTGTTAGACGGCCTCTCGGCAGAGTCGTATATTGAGAAAGGAATCCTGGCTGACCTGACAGACCTGGCAGATGAGCTGACAGCGCAGGAGACGTACCTGGAATCCATATTGAAAAGCACAGCGCAGAAGGACGGAAAGATATACGGAATGCCGGTGAAATTCAGCATGCCGGTTATATACGGAGATGAAAATACAAAGGCAGCGCTGTCATCCCTTGACAGCCTGAAATCCTACTTGGAAGAGCATCCCCAGGCAAGCATATTTGGAATTGCGCAGAGGGATTATATCCGTGATTTCTTATTTCAGATGTATCAGGATGAGGTTATTAATAAGGACGGCAAGGTTGACCAGGAGAAGCTGGCAGATCTGCTGGAGATAGAAGTTAAGATTGCGGCAAATGCGCGGGCGGAGATATTCGACGAGGACGGGTCGGCCCAGATGGATATGGGAACGGCGGCAAAGATTTTCCAGCAGGATATGTTCAGCAACGGAGGAAGCGCGGCCATTATCAACCATCCGGACAGCGTCGCCACCAGTAAGATTGCAAGCGTGACGGATATGATGACCCCGTATACGCTTATGCGTCAGATGAGTCTTTCACCGGATACACTGGATGGGCTTTATATACCGAAAGGTATCATAGGAATTAATAAAGACACAAAGCAGAAGGACATCGCAGAGGAATTTGTGAAGTATCTGTTTTCGCCGGAAGTACAGGGCAAGCCAGTAGGAGACGGATTGTCGGTATTGGAATCCGGAATGGGAATCCTCAAGGAGGAGCTGGCAAGTGAATATGCAACAGGGCTTGTGACCATGTCAAGCTGGAAGTTTGAAGGCGAGGAAGAGATTGTGCTGGATGTAAGCTACCCGACAGAAGAGGAGGTCGATGGCCTGATTGCCATTTGCCGCACATTAGAGAAGCCGGCTACACAGGACTGTGTCATCTGGAATATTTATCAGACAGAGGCAGATGAATGTCTGGGAGGAAATGTTGATGCAAAAACGGCAGCAAAAAACATCGCACAGAAAGTGGATACGTACCTTGCGGAATAAAAAGAGATCGGAAAGACAAGGAAGGGAGGTCAGGAACGGATACCTGTTCCTGCTCCCAAGCCTCCTGGGGACGGGGGGCTTCGTGCTCATTCCATTTATGGATGTTGTCAAAAGGTCTTTTCAGCAGGCAGTAGGCAGCGGATTTGTGGGCATGGAAAACTACCGGATGGTGGTGGAGAATGAGGCGTTTCGCTTGGCAGCAGGGAATACGGCGAGATTCATGGCGGTCTGCCTTCCCCTGCTTCTGGTCCTGTCGCTTGGCACAGCGGTTTTAGTAGGCCATGTGACAAAGTTCCAGAGATGGATGAAGACAGGGTTCCTTCTTCCGATGGCGATTCCGGCGGCATCTGTAGTGGTTTTCTTTCAGATGGTATTTGATGAAAAAGGATGGCTTGGGCAGCTTGTAGGAATATTCGGGATTACTGGACGTGACTGGCTTGCGTCTGACTCGGCGTTCTGGATACTGGTTGCCTGTTATATATGGAAGAATCTTGGCTATGACATGATACTCTGGCTCGCGGGGCTTGGCGCGATTCCAGAGGAGCAGTATGAGGCGGCAAGGGTACAGGGGGCGGGAGAATGGGCCTGTTTCTGGTATATTACCCTGCCGCAGTTAAAAGAAACAACATTTGTAACGGGGCTCCTTTCGTTTGTAAACGCATTCCGGGTATTCCGGGAGGCGTATCTGCTGGCGGGAGACTATCCCCATGAGAGTATTTATATGCTGCAGCATCTTTTCAACAACTGGTTTGTGAATCTGGATATTCAGAAGATGACGGCGGCGGCTGTGATGTTAGTCATTCTGACAGGAGGGATACTGGGTGCGGAAGAATGGTGGAAAAATCATACAAAGAAAATCGAAGAGCGGAGGATATAAAGTGCTGGTGCAGTGGGCTCTTAGGGTGTTCCTTCTGATTGTCCTTGCGGTTATGGTATTTCCGCTCTTTATGCTTACTGCAAATTCTCTGATGGGAAGACAGGAACTTCTGGAAACATGCGGCGCGGTGCTTGCAGATTATGGGGAAAGTGCAAAACTGCGTGTTTTCCCCATGTACCCGACATTGCGCGCGTATGTCCGCCTTTTGCTGGATTCGCCGGAGTATTTTACCGCTTTCTGGAATTCCATGATACAGACCATCCTGGTGCTGGCAGGGCAGCTTCTTGCAGCGGTGCCTGCGGCATGGGCATTTGCCCAGTTCCGTTTTCCGGGGAAAAAGGTGCTGTGGTTTCTTTATATGCTTCTGATGATCCTGCCGTTTCAGGTAACAATGGTATCTGGGTATCTGGTCCTGAATACGATGGACTTAATGGACACCCGTGCGGCGGTGATCCTGCCGGGTATTTTCTCCACACTGCCGGTATTTATCCTGCAGAAGACCTTTGCAGGTATTCCGAAGGAACTGCTGGAGGCGGCAAAGATTGACGGCGCCGGGGACTTAAGGATATTTGTATCTATGGGCATACCGCTGGGGATGCCAGGTATTTTCTCTATCCTGATACTGGGATTCCTGGAATACTGGAATACAATCGAACAGCCAATGACATACCTTAAGACAGAGGCGCTGTGGCCCCTGTCGCTTTATCTGCCGCAGATGGTAAATACGGAGATTGCGGCAGCTTTTGCGGCATCCATCATAACACTGCTTCCGGCGCTGCTTTTGTTCTTCTATGGCCAGGACAGCCTGGAACAGGGGATTGTGGCATCCGGGGTGAAGGCTTAACCACTTTTTACAGGGATATGTATGGGTTCGCTTGTCTGTCAACGAGACAAGACACTAATTATGGAAGGATTGACGAAGTGGACAGGAAAAAAAAGATAAATCAAAAATGGATGATTCGGATTATTGCCGGATTTCTGATCATTATGGCGGCCGGCGGGGTTATTTCCAGAGCGGCAGCCTCTATGCTGGTAGCTCAGGTGGGAGTAGAGAAGGTGGGACGGGGAAAGCTGTCTTATTCTTACGATGGGAACGGTACTGTGGTGACGGTACAGCAGGACCAGTTATTTTTATGGCCTGAACAGCAGGTGGAATGGGTGGCAGATCCGGGAAGCACGGTAAAAGCGGGGGAGCGTCTGGTTCAATTCCGTAAGGAGTATCTGCAGCAGTCAATTGATAAGAAACAGGCTGAACTGAACCAGTTAGAATTGCAGGTATCACAGCAGCAGGTGTCTGCCAGGGAACCGGCGAGGGTTCCGGCAACGACAGGGGCAGGACAGACGCTTTCCGAGGCGCAGCTTGGGCTTCAGACGGCCCAGCAGAAAGCGGCGGAGGCGGAGGCAGCCTACAACCAGTTTATTAATTCGCCTGTACCGGATGGGGAAGAGGACGACGTTGCTGCGAAGAAGCAGGAGCTGGAAGCGGCACTTCAGGAAGCGAATGCAGAAGTACAGACAGCCCAGCAGGCCGTAAACCAGGCACAGAATGCTTATGAACTGGCAAGACAGGAGGATGCGGCCCAGAATACGAATGCAGCAAATGCGGCCCAGGCGGCGCTTTTGGGAGCCGAAGCAGCGCAGGTGCAGGTTGAACAGGCCAGAAAGGAGCTGGAACGGCTTTTGTCCTATCAGGCGGCAGACGGTAAGATCTGCGCAGTTTCAGATTGTACCGTATTGCAGGTTGGTGTGCAGGCCGGCGCGGTGACTACAGGCTCGGAAATCTTTGTGACTGGGAGCGGCGGTTTCCAGCTAAAGGGCATGGTCAAGGCAGAAGATAAAGAAAAATTAAAGGTCGGCGCCGAAGTGGGAGTCCAGCTTGCAGCAGGGAAGAAAAAAACCGTAAAGATTGAATCCATAGGAATGGAGACGGGAGAAATAGCAGAGGGAGGCAGCGTGGACGATGCGGCAGGCCAAGGCGCTTCTTCTATGCAGACATTCTGGCGAGCGCCGCTTCCGGAGAATACAAATGTGGGAGGCGGGGAACAGTTTACCTGGAGTATTGAGACCTCATCAGAAAAAGAGTATGACCAGATTATACCGCTTAGCGCACTGCGGGAAGATGCAAATGAAGCGTACTGTCTGGTTCTTTCCGAGGAAGACCGTATGCTTGGCACGCTGCAGACTGCAAAGCGCGTTCCGGTTACTGTGTTAGAGAAAGATGCGAAAAGTGCGGCAATCACTTCCACGCTTACGAACACGGATCAGGTGATTGTATCATCTGAAAAGTATGTGGTAGAAGGAGACCGGGTAAGGCTGAAAGAGTAAAAACGGATATGCGGATGATAATTATCTATGAAAGTGATAAGAATGGGATCAATGCATTTTGTATGGAAACAGGCATAGGTGAGAGAATGAAAATAAGATGGCAGAAAATCAGAATCCTGGTGTTGATGCTGGTATTTGTCATGGTAAATATCTGGATCATAAACGGGCTTTTGCGGTTAAAGGAACAGGCAGACATGATGTCCTTATCTTATCCGGCAGGGGCAGTGACAGAAACGGCTTTTGAGCAGTGGAAAAAAAGTGAAGACAGTGAGATTTTTTCAGAAGGGGCAGTCTGGAAAGCATGTGGGGATTTCAAAGTGTTGTCCGAGGATACCGGGCACGACCAGAAAGTATCCTGCTATCAGATGAAGGGGCAGCCGGCCGCCGTCTTTGGAAAGGAGCTGGCTGTCGGAAGGTATTTTACGGAAGGAGAAAAGAATGTCTGTCTGCTTGACCAGGATACGGTTCGGCAGTTGTTTGGCTCGGATAATGTGCTGGGGTTGGAAGTCAGAATGGATGAAAAGAACTGGCAGATTGCCGGAGTGCTGAAAGGGAGTGCTCCTATCTGTGTGATTCCGGCAGAGGAAGGAGAAGTATTTGACGGGATTACGGTACGCAAAAAAGAGGAGGACCAGTCTGTAAATCAGGCGGTCAGTATCATTGAAGCGCTATTTGGAAGCACTGACGGCCAGCAGATAGACGGCCAGCTGTATTATGTTCTGGATAGTCTGCTGTATTTTATGATTCTGGCAGTTTCCCTGATTGTGATTGGAATTGCGGCTTCGAGGAAAACCCGTAAGAAGCCAAAAGAGATGGAGAATGAAAAAGCGGGGGAACAGATGGGTGCTAAAGCGTCGGAGATCGGCAGACGGTGTATCCTGCCGTGCTGTCTGGCGGCAGCGCTTGTGATAATGATAGCGGGAGTAAATGCGGCGAATCCGGGAAGCGATTACCTGCCTACCTACTGGTCGGATTTTGAATTTTTCAGCAGGCTTTTTAAGGATAAGGCAGAGCAGATACAAAGTCTTGCCGTTCATCAGGAGTTTTTTGTCTGGCAGAAGATGTTTGGCCTTTGGCGGAGGGTTATTCTGGCGGAGGTTCTTGCAGGGGTATTGATACTGCTGGTCTGTATGGATTTCCTTTTGCACCTGCGGGTTCGCAGGAAGAAAAAGGGGAGAGGCTGGATTGCTTCACTTGGACATCAGATTAGGAGAGTAGGAATGTGTGGTGAGAGTTGTGGTAGAGTAAAATAGAAATTATTATTATTTTTTGAAAAAGTGGTGCTGAGATTGAATATTTTGGCACTGCTTAAAAAGAATGCATAGATATAGGATAAGCAGGAGCCAGAAAATGGCTCCATTTTATATGTTTAAAATAATATGGTTACTTCGATATTAAAGAGAGGGGAAAGAGATGCTTATAGTTTTAGTTTCCAACAAGTAATTATTTATCATTCAAAGATACACAGACGTTATCAATCATAGTGTCTAAGGTAACTGGACATATAGAACATGTTATAAATGAAGAGGGGGAAAATTCCTTTATATCAATTCTAAATATTTTCACTATAACTATATCTTGAATTTATAGATAGCTATCAAGCTTTAAAATTCTGACTGATTTTTGGTAACTTTCGAGCTATAATAATCAGTAATTATCATTGGAGAGTTCTATCCTTTCCCCTATCCCGTTTATGAAGTCTGTACGCAGGGTCTCGGTAGGCAGAGCTTAAATGTAGGTCGGCTATATAGGAGTCAAGTTTGACTTTCCCTTTGGGAATGGAAGGTATACGCATAAACGCGGGCACTGACATTACTTAGTTCCATTTTGACTGCGTTCCGGATATTCATGCAGTTGATCTTAATGAAAGCGAATAAAAGTAAAAACGACAACAGCATGATGAGTGCTAGGATGACGAAGATCGTGAAAGGGACATGTTTCCTCGTACATTCTGTATGATCTAATATATGGCATGCCTCTTTATTTCCAGTAATGTTCTCTGATACCTGCCTCTCCAGATTGTTCTAAAACTATTTCTGCCCGTCTGTCATTCTTCGCTTTTGTATCTCGTACTGTTTTAACACCCATATCTAATTCTCAATTTATTTCTTAGAATGTCTGAATTGTGATGTTATGCCCCATTTGTAAAATTTTAGTTTTTGGACAGTCTCCTCCTGTGAGCGGATGGTGATGGGGACAAGGTTGAACTTCCAGAAGCCGCTGAGGTGGTAGCACCGCATATGGGGAGAGTGTGCCTGCCGGTGTATGAATTATCACGATACCAATTTTAACATACGGGATCTGCGCTACAAATCGCAAAGCTGTGCCAGTTTAGGAAAGTTTTGTGCCAATGTTGTGCCCAAAATAAAAGAAATATTTACAAAGTAAAGCGAAATGCTTTTTATTACGATGGTTTTTGATACTTGCAAATGTGATATATAAAAAACGGTATTTAATATTACGTATTGTGAATAAAAATATGTATTAAGAACATAATTTTAAATAAAACGAAAAAAAGTGTTGCATTTTTTGGGAAAGGTGGTATTATATTGATAAACAATAGAAAGGATCGGCTTCCTATGAAAATACAAAGAATTGCATTGGATGGTTTTAAAAATTTGAGCAATGTTAATATTGCATTTAGCAAGATTACTTCATTGGTTGCATTGAATAATTTTGGCAAGTCTAATGTGCTATCGGGCATTGATTTTGGCATTAACTTTATGAAATATAATGAGGAGCAGAGGCAAAGTCTCATGAGATCAGATAATGCCATGCCAATCAATAAAGCTTCTCTGGATAAGGATTTTCGATATGAAATTGAAATGACTACTATAATTAGAACTGTAAAATATCGTATTATTTATGGATTTACTTTTGGCTGGTTGCGGATCAAAGAAGATGAAGCAAGTATTAAAAATGAATATCTAAAAGTAAAAATTGATGAAAAAGGGAAAAAATATAATCAACTTATCAATAGGCAGGGTCAAGAAGCCGTCTATAAGAGTTCAGAAACTGGAAGGTGCGCTACGCATACTCAGATAGGCAATATGGAGTTAGTTGTTAATAAACTGAAAGCGTTTGATCAGCTGTATTATATAGAAATTATTAAAAGATTGAATGATTTAAAGTTGTATATGGAAAACAATCTTGATCCTAAAGAATTTTATATGCCAAATCCCATTATAAGTAAAGGAAGCTCAGAATATTTTATTGATTCGCGTAGTTTGCCGAGAGTAATTGCAAAATTGAAACAAATCAATCCGGGGAAATTCGACTTGTTATTAGATGCCTATAAAAGTTTATTTCCTGACATTGAGGATGTAATTGTTAAGGAAATTCAGATTTCCAGTGAAGGAGCTATAGTTGTACCTGATGATGTACCTTTTATAGTTTCGGATAGTATATATTTGTTGTTTGTTCGGGATAAGAATTTATGTAGGCTTATTGACTTTGAAGCAATGTCTGATGGAGCGAAAAGGGTATTTATGATTTTGACCAAAATCATAATGGCAAGTTTAGAGGAAAGAAATATATCTTTGATTGCTATTGAAGAACCTGAGAATTCCATTCATCCATCTTTATTCAGGACATACTTACAGATAATTTCCGATTTGTTAGAAGACTGCAAAGTAATAATTACTAGCCATTCTCCATATATAATTAGTTTTATGGATTTAGAGAGCATTTATGTAGGCATAAACCGGGACGGTGGGATGGTCAAATTTCATGGATTTAAAAAGAACAAAGAGAAAATGCTTGAGGATGACGCAGATTCTTTTGACATGGGTATGGGAGATTATATTTTCTCTATGTTGGCCGATAACGAAAGCCGAATTGAAGAATATCTGGAGTGTGATGCATTTGAATAAGTGCTTGGTATTGTTTGTTGAGGGACAAACAGAGGTGGAGTTTTATAAAGCTCTTATAAAATACATAAGAGAATGTCATGTAGATAAAAAGCTCGAACATAAAGTGATTTATAGAAGTATAGATGGAATAGGCGGATACAAAAAAGAAGTAAATCGTATTTTTTTGAAAGAGGTTAAGCCTAAAGTAGAAGGATATCAAATAACAGTTGCTGTATGCTATGATACAGATGTATTTGGTTATGTACAAAGGCCCAAAATTAACTGGAAGGAGGTGGAAAAGCTTTTAATTGATGATGGGGCACATAAAGTGATCCACATTAAGGCCGAAAAATCAATAGAGGATTGGTTCCTAATTGATAAGGAGGGCATAAAGCGATTTTTAAAACTAAGTCCCGATATAGAACCTCAAGGTTCTAATGGATATGAGAAATTGAAGTATTTATTTAAAAAGGCAAATAAGATATATGCCAAAAAGGGGCGTGAAGTCAACGGTCTTGTCCAGGCTTTGGATATTGGCCTGATTAGCAGAGAGGTAATGAAGGGTTTGGAGTTACTGTATAAAGAGTTGGGGGTGTGAGGAGGTGGTATAAGCAAAAAATGATGAAAGATTGGAAAGAGAGAACTGTGGCAATTAAAATAGCTGAAGCGGCCAACTTCAGCTAGAAAATTGTTAATGACCATGGATGATGATCACTAAATGTACAAAAGTTATTTTATCATCTATCATTCTTGATTTCAATCCGAAACAGAAGTTCGACCAATTCCCAATCAGGTCATTGTTGGTTTTTATAGATTTTGTATCTGCAGTAAAAGGACTGCTTTATTAAATGTGGCTGAAATTAGGAGGAAAATGATGAAGTTAAAAGTCTCTAAGGAATCAAAAACAGGATTAAACACGGAATTTGTGAATATTGAATCCGGAAGAAAGATAAAGCTTGAACAGGCTATTCGGCAGGTGGAGAAAGGGAACTCCGGTTATCAGAATTATGTGGCAGTCAGGAATCCCAATGGAACAACGTACCTGCGGTCAAAGCCGAACGGAAGTCTAAAAGATAATATTGAATAGTGGGAGGAATATGGATGATCAATAGAAAACAAAGAGAAAAAGATATATTAAAATTGATTGAGGGGTTGGATATTCCCCAAAGTTTATACGTAAAGGCGATTGAACATTACAATGCAGTTGCGGCGTTTTTGCATGAACAAGGAATAGAGTCTGATATTTATCCACAAGGCTCCTACAGCTTGGGTACAGTAGTAAGACCATATAAAGAAAGTGAAGATGCGGCATATGATTTGGATGCCGTTTGCGAGATTAATATAAATAAAAGCGATACGACAGCGGAAGAAATAAAAAAGATGGTCGGAGATGCCTTAAAATCAGATGGAACTTATCGGAAAATGCTTCAAGAAGAATGGGACAAGTGTTGGACGTTAGAATATGCCGATGTAAATGGAATTGGTTTCAGCGTGGATATTGTGCCAGCTGTAGCTGAAAATGACATTATATTAAAGAATACTCTGGTGACGGAAGGGGTAGATTTCTCGGTATATGATTCCCAGATTGCAATCACACATAAAGATGGAGAAAAATATACATGGAAAACCAGCAATCCCAAGGCTTATCAAAACTGGTTTAAGGAGCTCAATGAAAGTTTTGTTAAAGCAGAAAGGCAAAGACTGGCTAAAAGGCGTGATGGAAGATTATATGTATTAAATGAGGGAACAGTAGAAAAAATACCAGAAATTCAGGAGCGGTCAGCCTTGCAGCGAGTTATTCAAATTGTTAAATACCATGCAGATGTTTACTATACAAAAGGAAATATAAAAGAGTATAAATCAGCGTCTGTAATAGTAACAACACTAATTGCACTTTTAGCACAGGAGGCAGATCCATCCTTAGAAGTATTTCCATTGTTGAGTTATATTGTAGGGCAGTTGGAGATATATGGTGAAAACCTTTCGTTAACCGAGAGTGCGTTTTCAAAACGGTATGAGAATAAAAATGTAATAAGGCGTATTGGGGGGCAATGGGTGTTGCGGAATCCATTGAATCCAAGTGAGAACCTTGTTGATTCATGGAATCAGGAGCCGTGCAAAGCCCAATATTTTTTCCAATGGATTAGAATGTTGAAAAAAGACTATTTAACTTCGTTAGATACGGAAGATGAGAAGTTTGTGGCCGTTCTGGAAAATAATTTTGGAAAAGATTATCTACAGAAAAGTTTGAATATGGGTGTTTATGCAAGAAAAGAGCCCGCTAATATCAATGTGGCATCCAAGCCATATAGGAGATGATATGGGAATGACAGAAAGGGAAATTCAGGATATGCTAAATGTGTATCCTGAATTAACCTATCAAAGAAAGCAAGGAGAGGATATTTTTCAGGGAAATATCGAAATTTACCATAACGAGACAAATTCAAATGTTATCCTTACAGGTGAATTTGGAATAAAAATAGTTATTGATGACGAGTATCCCGAAAAGATACCTATTGTGTATGATGTAAATGATTCAATAAAATCTGATTACATACACAGATATTCTGATGGCGAGTTGTGTTTAGAGTCTGGTATTCGTTTACGTCTTTTTGCCAGAAAACACTCACAAAAAGAATTTATTAATTTTTTCTTAATAAATTATTTGTGTTCTTATCTATATTATGACAGGTATTTAATGTACCCAAACGGGGAAAGACCACATGGATTTTGGGGTGAGTATGATTTTTTGCTAGAATATTTTAATCTTACAATAGATAAAGTGATTCCCATATTAAGATATATTTTATTTCATGGAATAAAGAGAAATGATTTATGTCCGTGTGGAAGTGGTAGAGTTATTAAACGGTGTCATGGTAAAAAGATGATTGAACTTGCAAATGGAATAAAGAAAGCAGGAGTAGAAGAAATTTATTTTGAGTTATTGAATTATTTGAAGGAGAAATGTGAATGAAGGATACTATTTTTGAAAGGCAAAATGATGATGAGGTATTAGATTTACTATATTCTCAAAGAGTCTCATATGATCATGCGGAAATATTCAATAGGATAGGTTGGACAATGACATTGTTGTTGCTGTTTTTAGCAGTAGGAAAGTTGTTTGTCCCATTTTTAGAACACTCATCCGGTATAGTTGAAATCATAGTGGCAGTTGGAATTTTCGCAGTGGATTATAAAACGAAGATGTTGATAACTTGGGGAGCAGAAACTAAAGGGCTTATAGATAATATTTTGTTTGGCTTCCCGATTCAGAATAAGGAAAAACTTATTGAATATGCCATTAAAATAAAAAATAAAAATAAAGAAGATTATAAACTACAAACAACACATAAAGGAGATGACATTATAAGAGGAGTACGGGACTGGTATACAGAATATAGTTCCGATGATCATTACAAGGTCATTTTAAACTGTCAAAAAGAAAATGTTTGGTGGAATGTAAAGCTGGTAAGCTACTATAAAAAAATTGTTATTAGCTTTATCGGCATTTCAGTTTTGCTTGTAGCTTCGTTTATATCCTATCTTGCCATAAAAATAGACTTTGCTTGGAGTCTAATAATATTGGGGAGTACAATCTTTATACGGAGTATAGAGCAAATGATTGCAATAACAATATATACTAAAGCGATGGAGCATGCAAGTGCAAAAATAGAGTTGATTGAGGCTGATAGTAATAATTTAAACTTGGAATCCTTGTTGTCGTTACAAAAAGATATTGAAGAGAACAGAAAATCAGGATTTCTGGTTCCCAGTTGGGTCCATTATATGTACTCTAAGCATCTTCACAAAGAAAAGAAGGAAATAAATGAACGCATGGTGGGATAATATTAAACTGCAATGTCTTTGGCAGATATGCTACCGTAAAATGGACAATCCCATCCGCCTACAAACAATAGCTCGTTCCATGTTTTGTTGAATTTGATATTCGACCTAAAGAAGAAGTACCCATAAACAATCCATATCTTGGCGACATATAAAAAGAATGGCGTCTATACAGTAAGTCTGTTATAACGATATGCAAAAACCGCCCCTCTATCTGCAAAAAAGGGACGGTTTATTGTAATGTGGGTATACAGATGATAACATCAAAAGGATAACGTTAAGGGAAGGTGTGAATATAATGAAACAGATTTTACTGACGGAAGATGATTTAAGTTTAATTAGCGGACTTTCTTTTGCAGTCAAAAAGGAAGGGTATGGGATAGATGTTGCCCGCACAAGCCTGGAAGCTGATACGCTCTGGGCTGATGGGAAATATGACCTGGTTATTCTGGATGTCTCCCTCCCTGACGGTTCCGGTTTTGATTTGTGCAAAAAGATGCGTCTGACTTCCAGGGTTCCGATTATGTTTTTAACTGCTGCGGATGATGAGACGGATATTGTCATGGGGCTTGATATCGGCGGGGATGATTATATCACGAAACCATTTAAGCTGGCTGTGTTCTTGTCAAGGGTGAATGCCCTGCTCCGCAGAAGCGGCAACTTTGCTCAGGAGAAATCGGAGCTTAGTTCCAATGATATCAAGGTGGAACGCATAAAAGGAGAAGTTTATAAAAGAGACGAACAGCTTGACCTTACGGCAAGTGAATATAAACTGCTGTGCCTGTTTATGGAAAATCCTGGCATTGTACTTTCACCTGAGCAGATTTTAAACAGGCTGTGGGATTGTGATGAAAACTATATCGACAATAATACGCTTACGTCCTATATACGGAGACTTCGTATAAAGATAGAGGATGATCCCGGAAAGCCGGAAAGAATTGTAACCGTCCGCCGTATGGGTTATAAATGGAATCCGGCGGAGGGAGGCATGGAATCCAGGAAGATGTAAAGGAAACATCTTGTAGAGGTGTATTATGAAGATACTGGCAAATCAAAAAATAAAAGCGCTGTTCTGTAAAATTCTTCTATATATAATAGGGTTTTCAGTGTTTTTTATTGTTTTCATGCAACTTGGAATCACACTGGCAGCTCTCTACATTGGAATTGGCGCTTGCGTTATGGGATTCCTGATCATATTGGCATGCTATGGATATTTTAAAGAACAGAATGAGATTATGGAGAAGGCAGTGTGGCAGATCAGGGAATATATTTCCGGCAGCAAAGACGCACGTATCGAATGTTATGATGAGGGAGAACTATACAGGCTGTTTCATGAAGTGAATTCTTTGGTTTCTATCCTGAACGCACATATTGAGAAGGAAGGGAAAGAGAAGGAGTTCTTGAGAAATACGATATCGGATATTTCTCATCAGTTAAAGACTCCCCTGGCAGCCTTAAATATTTATAACGGGATTTTGCAGGGAGAGGCGGAAAATCTGCCTACGATTAAAGAGTTTGCCGATCTTTCCGAGCAGGAACTGGAAAGGATTGAAACATTGGTACAGAATCTGTTAAAGATTTCAAAATTTGATGCGGGTACAATTGTAATGGAGAGGAAAACGGAAAATATATCTGAGATGATGGAACGTATCAAAAAGAGTTTCCGTTTTCGTGCCGGACAGGAAGAAAAAGAGATTATTCTTTCTGGAGATGAATCTACAGACTTTGTCTGTGACCGTAACTGGCTGATGGAGGCAGTGATAAATATTGTAAAAAATGCTTTGGACCATACGGAAAAGGGAGGTTTTGTCTGGATTGAGTGGAAGATGTCAGCGTCTTCGCTGCAGATTGCCATAAAGGATAACGGGACTGGAATCCATCCGGAGGATCTGTATTATATTTTTAAGAGGTTTTACAGAAGTCGGTATTCCAAGGATACACAGGGAATTGGTCTTGGCCTGCCTCTTGCAAAATCTATTATTGAAGCGCATGGGGGCAGTATTGCAGCTGACAGCGGATTAGGGGCCGGCTCGGCATTTTATATAAATTTTCCTACTCTCTGAAAGTTTCTTGATATTTTCGTGCTAAAATAGAGATCTATCAAACATTTGGAGGAAATCAGATGCGATATAAGATACTGATTGTGGACGATGAACCGGGAATCACCGACATGATAAGAGAGTATTTTGAGCCGGAGTATGAAGTGTATACCGCTGACAGCGGCGAGGAAGCGATAAAAAAACTGTCTGTGAAGCCGGATTTGATTCTTCTTGATATCAATATGCCAAAGATGGACGGCCTGGAGGTCTGCCGGAAAATCCGCGGATTTGTCACCTGCCCCATTCTGTTTCTGACTGCAAGGGTGGAATCTCCGGATAAGATTACCGGCTTTCAGGCAGGGGCGGATGACTATATTGTAAAGCCCTTTGAACTGGATGAGCTTGGCGCGCGGGTGGCGGCGCATTTGCGCAGGGAGCAGCGCACACTGGATAACCGGGCAGCCGGCAGGGCAGTCCGGTTTTTCGGCGAACTGGCGGTTGATTATGGGACCCGAAGTGTGTCGGTAAACGGAAATCCGGTTTTGCTGACGAAAAGAGAGTTTGACATCCTGGAACTGCTCTCTAAGAATATGGGACAGGTATTTGACCGGGAACGGATCTATGACATGATCTGGGGGATTGACGGGGAAGGAAACAGCGGCACTGTGATGGAGCATATCCGCAAGCTCAGGGCAAAACTGGCCGAGCATACGCTTCACAGCTATATTGAGACAGTCTGGGGGTGCGGATATAAATGGAACGCCTGAAAAAAATGGGTCTAAAGAGAGCGTTTTTTGTGCTGTCTTCCCTCTGTGTCGTTCTTTCGCTGTGTCTCCTTTTACTGCTTTTCGTGTGCTGTGAGAAAGTCCGGGACAATTACCCGTCCGGGGGAATTGAATTCAGGGCGGATGGAACGAATGTACTGCTTCAGCAGCCGACAAAGGGGCAGCGGAGAATCCTGCGCATGATAGACGGCTTTCAGCTTTTTGCATGTATCTTGCTGCCTGCCGGCGGAATCGGGACTGCAGGGCTTCTGTTTTACCGTATCAAGCTGAAAACGCCGATTTCTGTCCTGAAGATGGGGACGGAGCGTATCCTGAATCGGGATCTGGATTTTTCCATTCCGGATATTTCAGAGGATGAACTGGGGCAGATCTGCAGAGGATTTGAGATTATGCGGGCAGAACTCCTTCAGGCGAACCAGGAATTGTGGGAGCAGGCGGAAGACAGAAAGAGGCTGAATGCCGCATTTTCCCACGACCTGCGCAATCCGGTTGCTGTTTTAAAAGGAACGGTTAAGCTGATACAGCAGGGGAAAGGCGACCAGAGAACCTTTGACAGGCTTGCGGGTTATACGCTGCGTATCGAGAATTATGTTGAGGCGATGAGCAGTATCCAGAGAATGGAACAGCTTCCGGTTCGGGCCGTAGAATGTACCTATTCCATGCTTGAGACAGAACTGGCGGATACGATAAAGTTTCTTGCTCCGGCATTAGAATCTACGGTTACGGTGGAGCCCAGAGGAAGTACCCGGCTGGATTATGAGATTTTCCTGAATGCTGCCGAGAATCTGATCAGTAATGGGGCGCGGTTTGCTGTGAAAAAGCTGTCTGTACTGCTAAGGGAGAAGGATGGCAGAGTCGTTTTGACGGTCATGGATGACGGCCCCGGATTCCCTCTGAAAATGCTTCGGGAGGGTCCGAAACCTTTCGAAAAAATGAACGAGGAGGCGGAACATTTTGGAATGGGATTATATAGTACCCATGTTCTTTGCCTGAAACATGGAGGGACGCTTAAATTAGAAAATCCGGCAGGCGGAGGAGCAGCGGCAGCCGCTTCGTTTAGAATTATTTGACAATTTTATAATCTTGAACGTTTCTTGAGATTTATGAGTTACACTCTTCTTATACGGATATCCAATGGTTTACATTCCATTACGGACATTTGGCCGTTTTACAAAATATAAGGAGAGTGTTTTTATGATCATTGAGGCAAGAGAACTATCGAAAATCTATGGCAGCGGGGAGAGCCGCGTGGTAGCGCTCGACAAGGCAGACCTTAAAATCGGGCAGGGGGATTTCCTTTCTATAACAGGCCCTTCGGGTAGCGGGAAGAGTACGCTGCTTCACCTGCTGTCCGGTCTGGACCGTCCCACATCAGGGCTGCTTTCCTATGGCGGCAGGGATATTTACAGTTTCCATGATAAGGAGCTTTCCGCTTTCCGGCGCAGGCGTATCGGATTTATCTTCCAGCAGTTTAACCTCCTTCCGGTTCTGACGGCCAGGGAAAATATCATCATGCCGCTTCTATTGGATAAAAAGCAGCCGGATGAAGCTTACCTTAGGAAACTTACAGAACTTCTGGGAATCCAGAAGCGGCTGAATCATCTGCCCCATGAGCTTTCCGGAGGGCAGCAGCAGCGTGTGGCCATTGCCCGTGCCTTAGCGGCACAGCCGGACATTATTTTTGCGGACGAGCCGACCGGAGGGGTAAAGTTAGTAGTACAACAATCACAAAAAAATAATGTGGATGTTTTTCTCATGGTCAACACGGATTTCCTTGACGATTGACCGCCACAATTCACGCTTTTCCGGAATGGAAAAGGAATCATATACACTTTCAAAATCCATTTTCAAGAAATCCCGCAGATACGACAAATCCTTGACGGGGCGGGAATCCTCTGCATTGATTTTCTCAAGCTGCAAAAGCAGCTTTTCTCTATCCAGTTTGAACTCGTCCATCGTTATGAGGTCATTCAGAAACAAATCCTTTAATTTCTGCAATTTGTTTTCGACACTCCGTCGTTTTGCGTCCGTCCGGATGGCGGGCAGGTTCGCAACCTCATATTCTGCGATATACTTTTCCAGTTCCGGACGGATGCGGTCAAGCATCATCGCCTCAAGGGTGGATTCCATGACAATTTTTCGATTCGGGCATCGGTGCAGGTTCACGCCTTGTCTGCATCGGTAGCAGTTATATTTATATGTTACCCGTGTACCATCTGCACGGAGGCGACCGGAGGAACGATGCTGACATCCGCTCATGATATGGTCGCAGTCATCGCAGACCACAAGCCCGCCGAAAATATAATCATGTTTTTTCCCGTCCTTGATGTTGATTTTGAGAAGTCTCTGAACATCCTCAAAGAGTTCACGGTCGATGATTGCCGGACAGTATTCTTTATTATCCCGAAACACACCGATGTATTTTGTGTTTGTGAGCATGTTCTTGAGACTGGCAGCGGAACGAACCAGTCCGAACTCCGATTCCATATGCCGGAGCGTTTCACTCAAATTCCCGTTTTTTCGGTAGAATTGAAAGATTGCAACGGCGGTCGGCGCATCGTCATCCGGAGCGAGGTGTTTGTCCTTGATGGAATATCCGAGAGGAGTTGAGCCGGAAAGCACCTCACCGTTGTCAACCTTGTCATCGAACACGCCGAGTATTCGGTCGGAATCGTTTTGAGCCTCAAGTTCTGCCCATATCATTGAGTTGTTCACGAACGCCCGTCCGTGGGGCGTGGATGTATCAAAATAAGGCTGCTCAATCGCAGTCCATGAAACGCCGTGTTTGTCGAGGATGTCTTGCGTATTCAGATAATGCCGGAGATTTCTGAACCAACGGTCAAGGCGGGTGAAGATGACAAGGTCAATCTTTCCTGCCCGTATATCATCGAGGAGGCGTTGGAAATCGTCTCTCTTGAGTTTTTGTCCGGAGATTCCGTCGTCGATGTAGGTATCGACGAGAATCATGTTCTCATGCGTGTCGATATATTTCTGTCCGGTTGCTAACTGGTCACGCATGGAATCTCCCTCTTTGACCTGCCTGTCAGTCGAAACACGGATATATATTGCAACACGGAGCAGGATTTTTTCAATCGAGGCAACGGTTTTCCGTCTCATTTTATCAACTCCAATCATAAAAAGGTATAAAAATAAAACCTATGCAAAAGCACGGTTTCGTGATAAAATGAGACTTGCGGGAGACATTTCATCACCGTGCATTTTGCGAGGTGTGGATGTTTCTGAAAAGGCGATTTCCGTTGCAGCGGAGGTCGTCTTTTTTATTTATTATGCAATGTTTGAATTGCGATTTGTTTTTGCTATGTTTCTATATTTGCGACCGATGATAAAAAAGAAAACTCCGGCAGCAATCGCAATTATTCCACCAATAGGAACGGCAACCATGAGCAGCAGTCCTATAAGTGCAAGGATGATACCGGAAATCATTGCTAAAATACCGCAGATGTTATATGTCCGGTCGGAATATTCATGCCTCACGGCAGGGGTGTTTCTGACAGGACGCGACGTATTTGAGGGCGAGACACTTTTTGATATATCAGATACGCCGACAGTCGTTCGGTTATATACGGCGTTATATGCAGCCTTTTTCGGGTTGTTTATAACGCCCATTCCCTTTTTACCATAAAGCGGGTTGACTGCCTTTTTGACCTGTCTTTTCATTTTTCCAGTAGTTCGAGCCTTGATACTCTTTTTTATATTCGGTTTTCTGACACCGTATTTCATGCAAAGTACCTCCATTCTATATGTGAACTATGTCACCTTGTAAACTTCCTTGTGAAAGGAGGTGAGCAGGGTGAAAGTTCTGTTATGGGAAAAGAGAACCGAAAAACGGTTCACTTTGATGGAGTTGGCGAAGAAATCCGGAATCGGAAAATCAACGCTCAACAACATCGAAAA
>OFHM01000729.1_pt1 | contig 25184 bp, 19 predicted proteins | sample 1521311 | NCBI WGS metagenome assembly OFHM01 (sample SAMEA3504083, study PRJEB24116) | mouse gut metagenome | biome: mouse gut; feature: mouse-associated habitat; material: faeces | place: Denmark | collected 2011 | reverse complement strand
CAGGAATATAGAAAAAATTTGAAGTCATTGGGATAAGTTTTGCAATCAAATATACGGCTCACTAAATAAAAACGGTGTTTGGCAGGCTGTATCTTCATGTCTGTATGAAAATAGTTTTACCCTCCAAATTTGTTTAAAGTTTGGAGGGATTTTTCATGTCTGCAGATGTTGAGTTTAATTTATACATCAAATAGGAAATAAGAGAAAAGTTTGTAAAATAATCCTAATTAACATAAGGGAACTTTGCACTCCGAAAATAGAAGATAAATTTACTGCAAATACCTTCAAAAACCAACATGAATGGGCAGGAGTTTATTTGTTGAATCTCGTATAAAATCAAGGCTTTTGAAGTCTTACAGAGCGTTGAACTTTGAATTATTTTGTGCTATTATAATAACTTGTTAGGATTTAAATGGCTGAGAGGTTACTGATAAAAAAAAGAATGCAAAAGGAATGCCGGAGGATATAAGGATGGAAACCAGGCTGGTAAAGATTGGAGAGGCAGAGGGGGAGGAAAGTACTCAGGCTGCTCTTTGTGAGGCGGCGGAAATTTTAAAAAAAGGCGGGCTGGTGGCGTTTCCCACAGAGACAGTTTATGGATTGGGAGCCAACGGCCTGGATGAGGGGGCTGCGAAACGAATCTATGCGGCCAAAGGCAGGCCATCGGATAATCCTTTGATTGCACATATTTCCTGCATGGAGGAATTACAGCCGCTGACAGCAGGGATTTCACCAGTGGGAAGACACTTGGCAGAACAATTTTGGCCGGGGCCTCTTACACTGGTTTTTTTGAAAAGCAAAAGAGTTCCTTATGGAACCACAGGAGGATTGGAGACAGTGGCAGTGCGAATGCCGGGGAGGGAGGAGGCCAGAAGGCTGATTGCCTTAGCAGGTGTGCCTGTAGCAGCGCCCAGTGCTAATCTGTCAGGCAGACCGAGCCCTACGACTGCTCAGCATGTGTGGCAGGATATGAACGGGCGGATTGAGATGATTCTTGACGGGGGACAGGCGGTGATCGGTCTAGAATCCACAATTGTGGATGTGAGTGAGGAAAAGCCGGTGATCCTGAGACCGGGGGCAATTACAAAGGCTATGATGGAGGCGGTGATTGGCCCCTTAGAGGTGGATCAGGCGGTGCTCCAGGCGGATTCCGGCATAAAGCCCAAGGCTCCGGGAATGAAATACCGCCATTATGCCCCCAGGGCGGAGCTGACGATTGTAGAGGGAGAAACGGAAAGAGTGATTGCGGAAGTGAACCGCTTGACGTCTCAGGCGGAGCTGACAGGAAAGCAGGTTGGAATCATAGCCACGGACGAGACGGCAAAACGTTATGAAAAAGGCCTTGTACGGAGCCTGGGCGCCCGCAGCTGTGAGGAGGAGATTTCCAGGCATCTGTTTGAAGTTTTAAGAAGCTTTGATGAGACAGATGTGGATTATATTTATTCGGAATCCTTTGAGACGGCGGCTATCGGGCAGGCGATTATGAACCGGCTGTTAAAGGCGGCAGGGTATCGGGTTATAGAAGTGGGGAAATAGATAATATAAAAATCAACATATTTAATTGAAGACAAGCAAAAGAGAGAATAGGCAGGAATCCTAAAAATGGATAAAAATGCATGATACCGGAACATCAAAATTTGAAGTTTTATTTAAGTGAGACAATGTGGTATAATGTAGAAAAATGTCGATTGGGAGGATACTTATGGATTGTACTGCCATAAATAACACATTTAAATGGATAAATGAATTTTCTATACCAGTAATTAATGATGATGCAAATTTTTGGATGATAAGATCTAAAAGCGGATATTTTTATCAGGAATATCTAAAAGAAGGTTTTATTGCGTTAGGTTGGAATTATATTGATGAATCTACGGTAATTAATAGCCAAACGATTGAGGTGTTAAAGGATGGAATAAAAGATCGCTATGGTGATAAAAGGCCAATGTATGCAATTAACAAGTGTAAAAGATTTATAGAGGAATTAAAAGAAGGTGATTATGTTATAATTCCTGATATGAACAGTATAAAAATTGCTATTTGTAAGGTGGGGGAATATTTTGAAAAAGATATAGACTATAAAAAGGAAATATCCATTATAAAAAAGATAGAAAATCGAGAATTTGAAATTAATCGGACAGAATGTCCTTATAAAAAAAGGAGAAAAATAGAGATTCTTTTAGAAGTTTCCACAAAGAAACTGGGATATAATATTTTGAAAGCATTAACATCATATCATGGTTTGAATAATATGAATGATTATGCAAATGATATATTAAATTGTGTTTATGATTGTTATAGCTATAAAGGTGATGTTGTATTTGCTTTAAATATTGGAAAGCGAGAACCTATTAGACCTAGAGAGCTAGCTGAACTTATGTATGGGATAACAGGATTTTTTGGTGCTGTTGTTAATGAAGAAATTTTGTCAACGTCTTTAAATTTAAATTCTCCAGGAAAAGTAGTTATTTTGTTAAAAAAGGGATTTTCTTCATTAAAAAAGAAAGTGCTTCCGTTTGTGGGAATTTATCTTGTAATTATAGGTGGCGCGGGTTTTGGCTTTGAATTTCCTGGAATAGTTGATTTTATAAAAGAGGTTCAAACATTAAATATTGATTTAGAGAAAGAGAAGGCTGAATTAGATAGTTTGTATTTAGAGAATTATAAAAAGGCACTTGAGCTGATAAAAGAGGCCGAAAATGAGGGATTAGAACTAAAAGAAGCATTAAAAGGATTGGAAACATTAGAGGACTTAAATAGTGTATTGCGTTTTGAGAATAATCAAGAATTTGCATCAGAATAATATAGAATGGTGATAATTAATGAAGAGGGATGTATTTAATGCGGTGTATGCTTTGTTATTTGTGATTATATCTTTATTTACTTGGTGTGCAATATCTTTTAAGTTAGCGGATGGTATATGGGGTGAAGAAAAATTATTTTCTAATAAAAAGAATGCAATATTAACTTATGCAGTTAGTATTTTTATTGCTATTATCATGACAATTGCAGTATATTGGTTAATAAATTTTTTGTAAAACTAATTCGAGATGTACAGATGTATATTGGGAATTATCGCTTTTTACGTTATTCTGATGAGTAAAAGCGGAAAGAACTGGAAAAGACCTTGAATATATAGTCCCAATCATGCGTGTAAAAAAGTGTAAACATTTTTACACTACATTTTGTTACACACCCAAACATAAAAAATACGATAAATACGGCATTTCTGCTATATTTATCGTATCCCTAACCAATGCGGAAGATGGGACTTGAACCCACACGGCACGAATGCCACAAGATCCTTAGTCTTGCTCGTCTGCCAGTTCCGACACTTCCGCATCTTGTGCGGCTCCCAAGCTGCTATCTCAAGGTGCTTAATTATACTACCATTTTCAGAGAGAAAAGTCAAGTACTAAGTTCATAAAAAAATATCAAAATTTTAGAAAAAAGTGTTGACATTTGTTCGGAAATTCGGTAGAATACTATTTGTTCGCAGGAGTGGCGGAATGGCAGACGCGCAGGCTTCAGGTGCCTGTAGTCGCAAGGCTGTGTGGGTTCAAGTCCCATCTCCTGCATGGATTAAAGGTGTGATAAATATAGCAGAGATGCCGTATCTATCACATTTTTTAATGTTCAGGTGTATTAAAAGCGAGATTAAAAAAGTTTACACTTTTTTACACGAACAACGGAACTGAAAATTCAAGGTCTTCCGGCTCTTTACGCTTTTGTTCATTGGAATAACAAGAGAAGCAGGAATGCTTATCTCAAAAGGCTTGCTTGCATCTCATTCGGCAACTTAATCCAATTATTTGTATTTATTTGCCCCTTAGACAGTCCACCAAAGGCCATATATAATCTTTAGAAGAAATATCATAGGAGCTGGCAATGATCTCTGCAAAATGCTTCTCATCGGGGCTGTTTTCCTTTTTATGTTTCATCATAAAAACAAACACTTTCATCATCATTCGGTCGAAAATCCCCATTTTTTCATAGCAAAGCCCGCTCTGCATATAAAAATGAGGCAAGACGGACAATTCCTCTGCTTTCAGATTATTCTTCCACATTTCCGCAATCGTCCGGGCTTCCGTATTGGGCATGGCGCCTGTTACAAAGAGAGCCGCCAGTTTGACTTCATTTTCCTGAAAAAGCTTTCGGGCGTTCTCAAGACCGTCGATCCGTCCTGCATGCATCCGGCTGCCAAAGAGAACTTGATCATAGGAAGAGAAGATACCGGTCCCTGCTTCCTTAAACTCCATAGCCGTACCGCCTGTTTCCGCAGCAATCATTTCCGCATATTTTTTGGTGAATCCCGTTTTGCTTTTGTATAGAATCAGTATCCTTCTGCTCATACAAGCTCCTCCTTGTTATCCAAAACCTGTGCTGAAAATGCCTGAAATGCCTCTTCCTGCATACCGAAGATCTCTTCTGGCATAATTCCGGGTTTGGAAACAGAAAAAATCGTGCCAAGACCAATGGTGTAGATCAGCATATTCAGATGAAGCCGGCGGGCCTGAGCAAGAGAGAGTCCATATTGGCCGGCGATGGCGGGGGCAGTTAGGGGACTTGCCTCTGCGTTATACAAATCCTCAAGAGAAGAAACATCGTTTCTTTGCTGAAGAATAAAGAGCTTAAACAGATGAGGTTCCTCCCTGGCAATGTTGATATAAGCCTGCCCGGTGCTGCGGAATAAATCATCCTTCTCAATATGGGCGGCCAGATAGTCCTGAATAAAATCCCTGGCTTGCGCTTCAATGTCCCGGCGCAGCTCTTCCATATTATTGCAATAGCTGTAAATAGGCTGAACGGAGCAGCCCAGTCTTTCAGCAATCGTTTTCACCAGGACCTGTTCCATCCCGCCGGCGCGGGCCAATTCAAAGGCTGCATTGACAACCATTTCTTTTGTAATCCGTTGTTTTGGCATATGAGAATCTTCCTTAATCCATCCGTAAAATAAAAATATATAATTCATTTATATAAATAGTTTATATAAATGAATTATATTACTGCGTAAAAGGATTGTCAATCGATATCTAAAGGAAAATCAGAGAAAAATTTGAGGAAAAATTTGAGAAGCCGCCGCCGCTAAGTGAGCACAACAAATCTAATTTACAGGCTCTTGTACAACATGATTTCCCTTGCAATCTCATGTCAGTTTTTATAGAATAGTAAGAGGCGGAATAAGATGAAGTTATCCTCAGTGCTTCCTTACTCGCTGAGGGTATAATTTAAGAGCCGCAGATATGGCTTGCCGTGTCCGGCGTGGACAAACTGTGTCAGCAAGGAATAAAAGGAGAACAAATATGAGATTGAAAAACATCCTAATTGTAGTAGAAGATATAGAGCGTTCCAAAAGGTTTTACCGCGACCTGTTCGGCCTCAGAGTCCTTGCTGATTTCGACGGCAATGCAGTATTAACAGAGGGCCTGGCATTGCAGGACAGGCGTGTCTGGGAGCATTTGGTGCAAAAAGAAATCATCTGCGGAGACGGCGATATGGAGCTGTACTTTGAAGAAAACAATTTGGATGATTTTTTGAAAAAGCTGGAGTCTTACCCGGAATCGGTGCGTTACTTTCAAAAGCTTCTGGAACACACCTGGGGGCAGAGAGTTGTCCGTATCTACGACCCGGACGGTCATGTTATAGAAATAGGCGAGGCAATGGAATCTGTGACAAGACGTCTCTATCAAGCCGGAATGTCCTTAGAAGAGGTTTCAAAGAAGACGCAGCTCCCTCTTGACCAGGTGAGAGGAATCTGCCAGGCTCACTGCCGACAGGAATAAAAAGATATAAGGATAGAAAAAGAAACATCATGATAAGCAGAAAAAAACTTATACAATTCTACATCGAACAATACACAGCCGAAAGCAAAAGAAAAGAAAAAAAGGTTCCCAGATACACCGACGCCCCAAGTCGGATAAAGAATCTGCAGAAAGCCTTAAGAAGAGCCAGGCCCTCCCGTATTCCCATCCAAAACCTGGAGGACTACCATCGGCAGATTAAAAATATGGCCGTCTATGCCTGTCGGAAAAAACGGGATGATCTTGCTCTGACCATTCAGATAGAGCTGCTCCCAAAACTGGTAGATCTGGATCTGGGTCTTCTTCTGAAAGAACAAAAAGAAGGTATTGACGGAGAATTTCTTTCTTATCTGAGGCGGAAGCTGCCGGGAGCCGTCTGTCAGGAAACCCTATTTACCCTGTACCCCAAATTCCGCCAGTACAAGGTGAAAAATAAAATCCTGGAACTGGTTCCCTCCCGTCCGGAAATGGAGTTTCCCGAGGTGCGTAAAATGCACCGCCATTTTATACTTCATATCGGACCAACCAACAGCGGTAAGACCTTCCGCTCCCTGGAACGGCTGAAAACAGCGGAAAAGGGCGTTTACTTAGGCCCTCTGCGCCTTCTGGCGCTGGAGGTTTATGAACGGCTCAACGCCTGCGGCGTCCCCTGTACCATGCTGACCGGCCAGGAGTGCATAGAGGAAGAAAACAGCCGGATCACCGCCTCCACAATAGAAATGGCAGATTTTGACGAGGAGTACGACATCGCCGTCATAGATGAGGCGCAGCTGGTAGCAGACACCGACCGCGGTCATTCCTGGACAAAAGCCATCTTAGGATTGCGGGCAAGGGAAATCCATATCTGCATGAGCCCGGCGGCGGAACCGGCCATGATTCATCTAATTGAGCTCTGCGGCGACGATTACGAGACAGAGAGGTACGAGCGGAAAACGGCCCTTCTGTGCGAAGAACAGTCCTTCACTTTTCCTGAGGACGTAAAATCCGGGGATGCCCTTATTGTATTTTCCAAAAAATCAGTTTTAGATGTGGCCGGCCGTCTGGAGGAGCAGGGTATAGATGCCAGTGTCATTTACGGCAGCCTTCCGCCGGAAATCCGCCGCCGCCAGATGCACCTGTTCAATAAAGGAAAAACAAAAGTCGTAGTAGCCACGGATGCTATAGGCATGGGCTTAAACCTTCCGGTCCGCAGAATCGTATTTCTTCAGGCGGAGAAATTTGACGGTGTGGGAAGACGCCCCCTGACCGTATCCGAGGTACGCCAGATTGCCGGCCGTGCCGGCCGGTTTGGCATCTACAATTCCGGTTATGTAAATGCCATGGGAGAGGAAGAGCTGGAATTTATCCGAGAGCGCTATGAGGCCGAAGAGCTGCCGATCGAGGAAGTCAACCTGGGCTTCCCGCAGCTTCTCCTTGATATCGACGGCCCCCTGGATGAAATCCTCAGGATTTGGCATTCCGTAACTCCTTCCGCTCCTTTTATAAAGGAAAATATCGACGAGGCTCTGGCTCTCTACGAACAGGCAAAAAAGTGCAGGGACCAGATAGACGGCTTTGAGGATAAACGCACCCTTTACCGCATGATCACCTGCCCTATCGATATCAAGGATCGAAAAGTTGTATCCCTCTGGCTGTCCTATTGCAAAAGCTATACGGCAGACACATCCCTGGAGCGTCCCCGGCTGGAATATGGAAGACGGAAAAACATCCAACAATATGAAACTTACTACAAACAGCTGGAGCTTTATTACCAATTTTCCCACCGGATGCAGAAAGTCATCGAAGAAGACTGGCTGAATGAAGAGCGGGCCCGCACCGAAATAATGATTATGAAATACCTGACAAAAGGAAAAGTCAACTACATTGCAAGATGCCGCTACTGCGGTAAGCTGCTGCCTTTAGGCGCTCCGTTCCAGGTCTGTGACCGCTGCTTCCGCCGTAAATAATACATGGAACCGCAGCTTAAGAAATACTCTGGGGCAAAGAGAGTTTGCCGTTGAGGTAAAGAGAAGATGTATCGGGAGCATATACCTGTACACATATAAACAAATACAGTTTAAGGAGATACCCTGCGGGGATACCTGAATACACAAAAGTAAGCGGAGATTAAGGAAAGAAAGGAGAAAATCACAATGGAACAACTACTCATAGCCCACGATCTGGGAACCTCCGGTGACAAAGCCACCCTGTTCACAACAAAAGGCCGCCAAATCCGCAGCTTCACCGTTCCCTACGACGTTCATTTCTTCAACGGCAATTACGCCGAACAAGACCCGGAAAACTGGTGGGATGCCGTATGCGACGCCACCAAAGCCGTTCTGGAGGGAGAAGATCCCTCAAAGGTAGCCGCTATGTCCTTCAGCGCCCAGATGCAGGGCTGCCTGGTTGTAGACAAAAACGGCGTGCCCTTACGAGACGCCATCATCTGGGCAGATCAGAGAGCCGTAGAAGAAGCCGAACAATTGGAGAAAAAAATCGGCGCAAAGCGGATGTACGAGATCACCGGCCACCGGGTTAGTCCAAGCTACAGCATCGAAAAGCTAATGTGGCTGAAAAAGCACGAGCCGGAAGTGTATGAAAAAACCTACAAAATGCTCCAGGCCAAAGACTACATTATTTCCCGGGCTACCGGAAAATTCGTTACGGATTACTCTGACGCCTCCGGAACCAACGCCTTAGATCTGCGGAAATTAGAGTGGTCCGAGGAGATTATAAAAGCAGCCGGCATCGATAAGGATAAGCTTCCCAAATTAAAAAAATCCACCGACATCGCGGGCTATATCGAGGACCGCGTGGCAGGCGAGATTGGACTTCCGGCAGGAACCCCCGTAGTCTGCGGCGGCGGAGACGGTCCCTGCTCGGCAGTAGGCGCAGCATGCATCAGAGACGGGGAATTTTATCTTACCTTCGGCACATCCGCCTGGATCGGAGGAACCACTACGGAGCCGTTTATTGACGAGGATCAGACCCTATTCTGCTTCGCCCATGTTATTCCCGGGAAATACATGCCCTGCGGCACCATGCAGGCGGCAGGAAGCTCCTACGCCTATATACGCCGGGCATTGTGCGGCGGCGCGCCCTATGAAGAGCTGAATCAAATGGTAGAAAAGTCTCCCGTAGGAGCCAAAAACCTTATATTCCTGCCTTACCTTCTGGGCGAGCGCAGCCCGCGTTGGAACCCGGATACCAGCGGGGCATTCTTGGGTATCAAGCCGGAGCATGAGAAAAAAGATTATGTGCGGGCCGTCCTGGAAGGAATTGCTATGAATATGGAGCTGATCCTGAAAGCTTACCGCAAGCAGGCCAGGATTGAGGACATGTGTCTCACCGGGGGCGGAGCCAAGGGTGATGTGACAGCCCAGATATTAGCCGATGTATTAAATGTGGAATTTCGTATGCCGGACTGTGTGGAGGAGGCCACAGCCATCGGCGCGGCCGTGATTGCAGGTGTAGGCGTAGGCGTCTTTGACGGTTTCGAGGAAGTAAAGCGGTTCCTAAAGTTCGAAAAAACCGTCAAGCCGGTGGAAGAGCACCGGGAAGACTATAAGAAGCTGATGCCGATATTTGACGAGGCTTATCATTGCATGCTGCCCTTGTATAAAAAGATGGCGAAGCTGTAAAAGAAATTGCGAAATAATACCCTCAGTGCCCCTATCATCACTGAGGGTATTATTGTATGATACATTGTGATAATTTTTCATCAAAAATTGGTATTCTACTTTCCGTAGATTGCGCATCCGTATGCTATGCATTATGATGATCTTAGTGCTGCTCATATAAAATCAAAATCCGCAAATCCGGCTTGATGTATTCCAAAAGGCGATGAGAGTTAAGGCTTCTGCGGCCTGCAAAAGCATTGGGGCCTTGTGTGAGCAATGCCAGATCAAAATGTGAAAGAGGGCAGTATCATGTTTGAGCTTGATAAAGAAAGGTTCGGAGAATTTCTTGCGGTTCACAGAAAGAAAAAAGGATATACGCAAAAGGAACTGGCGCAGAGACTTTTTGTATCGGATAAGGCTGTGAGCAAATGGGAACGAGGCGCCGGGATGCCGGATATCTCCCTCTTAATTCCCTTGGCGGATATTCTGGGAGTTACGGTAACGGAGCTGCTGGAAGGACAGGAAATGGAAGCGACATCCGGAATGGATACAAATCAAGTGGAAAATCTGGTCAAAAAAGCTCTAACCTTATCAGAGGAATCTCCCGAACAATCCGGAATCCGAAAAAAACAACATTGGCTGATATTTGCTTGTGCAGTCATAATAATGCTTCTGGAATCCCTTCTGCTTATGGCTGCAAAATATACCTTCGAACAGGGAATAGACAGCAATTTTTTCTTACTGGAGGTATTCTCTATTACCTTTGGAGGATATTTTTGGATAGGGATCAAGGAAAGGCTGCCGGTTTACTATGATGAGAATCAAATCAGCGCCTACAGTGACGGGATATTTCGCATGAATATGGCAGGAATACATTTTAACAACAGCAACTGGCCCTACATTGTGCGGACCGGAAGAATCTGGTCGGTGAGCAGTATGGTATTCCTGCCGGTACTTACTTTGGCAGGAACATGTCTGTTTCCGTCAGTTTGGGGCGCGGCGGGGCCATTTGTGCTACTGCTTTTGTTCTTAGGCGGATTGTTTATTCCTATCTATGTGGTTGGGAAGAAATATGAGTGAATAAGGCAATATAAATAAGCCTTCGAATCCTTGATGTGCGTAAGAATACGATAACATAAGGATTCGAAGGCTTATTTTTAGATTCCCTCCTATCAGTGAAGGCCCGCCTTAATGACGGCATATGCATAAATGGAGGCGCCGCAAGGTGTCCCATATCGGACGAGAGCTATACGCCCCCAAAGGATATGCATTAGCGGAATACCCGCAGGGGATAAGCAGGGATATTGGTTTCTTTATTCATTGAGAAAGCCAACGCCGTTATTTCGCAAGCAGCATCATAATCTCATTGCTCCGGGCAATAAATTTCGTCATAGCTTCCGGCGCCAGCGGCTTGTGGCTGATAAGGGCCAGATCATAAAGCTGCTCGCAGAATATGTTCACATGCTCGGAATCGCTGTGGTTCAGAATGTACTGTACCAGCTGATTATTGGCATTGAGCACCAGAGTTTCACCGCCGCCTCCGAACATATTCGGGTCCATGCCGTACATATTGTACATCTTCATCATTTCCTGCATCCGGCGGCTCTCCTCGGAGAGTGTAATCATAGAGGAAATACTCTCATTCTTGATCTTTTCCACCTTCACATCCAGCTTTTCATTGTTCAGAGCCTTGCGGAAAATCTCGGTGAGGGAATCGGTTGTCTCCTTCAATTCCTCCTCGGAAACCGTCTCCACAAAGTCCTCTGTCAGATCCGCGTCAATCCTCTGGAACTTCACATGCTCATTCTTCATCTCCAGATGAGAGATAAAGGGAGAGTCAATGTTGTGCTTTAAGATAACGGCATTCTTGCCCTCCTCCTTGAACATATTGATGTATTGGCTCTGCTGAACCTCATCCGTCACATAGAAGATGGTTGTCTTTTCCGGTTCCTTCTCCTCGCCGCTGTCAGCCTCGGCTTCGTCGGGATTCTCTACTACGTCAACCTCGGGAGCTTCCTCCTCGGGAACCAGATCCTTGATGGTCTGATACTTGTTGTCCAGATCCTTGAACAGCAGATAATCCATCATCTTTTCGCAGAACTTGTCATCCTTTAAGCAGCCGAACTTGATAAAGGGATTGATGTCGTCCCAGTATTTTTCATAATCCTCCCGCTCGGTCTTGCACATGCCCGTAAGCTTGTCGGCCACCTTCTTTGTGATGTAATCGGAAATTTTCTTCACAAAGCCGTCATTCTGCAAAGCGCTTCTGGAAACGTTAAGCGGCAGATCCGGGCAGTCAATCACGCCCTTGAGGAGCATGAGAAATTCCGGAATTACCTCCTTAATATTATCCGCAATAAATACCTGATTGTTGTACAGCTTAATGGTGCCCTCAATGGAATCGTATTCCGTGTTGATCTTGGGGAAGTACAGAATACCCTTTAAGTTAAAGGGATAGTCCATGTTCAGATGAATCCAGAACAAAGGCTCCTTGTAGTCATGGAATACCTTGCGGTAAAATTCCAGGTATTCCTCCTTGGTGCAGTCGTTGGTATGCTTCGTCCACAGAGGGGTGGTCTCGTTGAGAAGCTCAGGGCGCTTTTTGATCTTGAGCTTCACAGGTTCCGGCTCTTTCTCTTCCTTTTCTTCCCCTTCGCCTTCTTCCTCTGCGGCATCTTTCTTCTCTTCTTCCGCGGAGGCCTCTTTTTTCTCCGGCTGGATAACTTCGATTACCTCGTCATCCTCCAGCTTCTCATCCTCCTTGATGATCTGTGTCTCCTTTGTATCCGCCTTGGAGAGATAGATTTCCGTGGGCATGAAGGAGCAGTACTTTTTCACCACCTCGCGGGCCTTGTATTCATTGCAGAATTCCAGACAGTCCTCATTGAGGAACAGGGTGATGGTGGTTCCTACCTCGCTACGGTCACCTTCCGCCATGGAATATTCCGTACCGCCGTCGCACTCCCAATGAACGGGCTTTGCACCCTCCTTATAGGAAAGGGTATCGATATGCACTTCGTCTGCCACCATGAAAGCGGAATAGAATCCCAGACCGAAATGGCCGATGATCTGATCCGCATTGCTCTTGTCCTTATATTTCTCAATAAAATCAGCGGCACCGGAGAACGCGATCTGGTTGATATACTCCTCTACCTCGTCCGCAGTCATTCCCAGTCCGTTATCGCTGAAGGTCAGCGTCTTCTTCTCCGGATTCACTACAACGTCGATACGTGCCTTAAAGCCTTCCGGCAAGGTATACTCGCCTATCATATCCAGCTTCTTCAGCTTCGTCACGGCGTCACAGCCGTTGGAGATCAGCTCCCTGTAGAAAATATCGTGGTCAGAATACAGCCACTTCTTGATAATCGGAAAAATGTTTTCACTGTTAATCGATAAGTTACCACTTTTTGCTGCCATCTTACTTTCATTCCTTTCTATATTTATGATAGATCATGAACACCTTGAAACATAGTTTATGACGCCCTTTCACAAAAGTCAAGAAGAAATTAGCACTCATTTTAGATGAGTGCTAATAATTATAAGAAAAAGCCCGCAAAATGGGGCTTTTCCAGATTTCTAAAATTTTTCTAAACCGTTTTATCCGGGAAATATTTCGCATAAATATCAAAAAAGTCTGCCGTGGTCACTTCCTCGTCATGAAGCAGCTTGATACTGTCCCACAACTCTGTATTCAGCTGGCGCGCCAGGGTCACCACAAAAGCGTCATACTCCTGTCCGAATACCTCTCTGCGCCGCTCCTCCACAATGGTCAGCTTATTCATGTCCGTCTGTTCCCGGTCAAAGGTGCTGATACATTTAATGATATGATAGCCGGCTTTTGTCTCGATCACCTGACTGACCTCATCCGTCTCCAGAGAAAAAGCCGCCTCCTCGAAGACGGGATCCATCTCCCCCTTGCCGAAGGAATAGGTAATCACAGAATCCTCACTGTAGCGGGAAGCCAGATCCAGGAAATCTTCCCCGTCTTCCACTGCCATCCGGCGTATTTCAAGCGCCTTCTCATACGCCGCACGCTTCTGCTCCTCCGACTCCGCCTGTCCGTCCTCAGCAGGGATTCGGAGGAGAATATGCTGCACCGTGATGGTCCTTGCCTCGTCGTCACTGATCTCCGGATTCACATCCTGAATGATATAATGGTATACTTTATCCGCCAGAGCGTACTCTTTGTAAAGCTGTTCTATAGTTGAGAGTTTTACTCCCATCAGCTCTTTTTCCCGCTCTGTAAGGGAATCAAAATATTCTTCCGCGGCCTGCTTCACACGTTTATTTTCTCCGTCCTCCAGGGCTACGCCCCGATCCTGGGCCAGCAGATACATGGTCTTGATCTGGGCCATCTTGGCCAGAACGGTATCTTTTACATTTTCCTCCAGCGTGACTCCGTCCCTGGAGACATTCCACACTTCGGAACCATAGACATTCTCGTACTGGTTCTGCGTATTGGTCAGATATACCACCATCTCCGGCTCCGTACAGATGCTTCCGCCGATACGGAACACCTCGTCCTTACCCAGCCCTGTGGTAAAAATCACTTTGGCACCGCCGTCCTCATCTCCGCAGGCCGTAAGCACTGATAAAAGGAAAAAAACACAGCCCAACAGCAGCTCCGGACAGGAAAACCTCCCCTTTTTCCGGGGCCTCCCGATCTTTTCTCTTCTCTCCATTGTTCGGTCTTTACTCTATTACATGAATCCAGCCTTCCGGAGCCTGGATCCTGCCCATCTGAATTCCTGTAAGCGTATCATAAAGCTTCTTCGTAACAGGTCCCATCTCGGTCATGCCGCTGGGAAGGCAGATTTCCTTTCCATGATCTACGATTTTCCCCACGGGGGAGATCACCGCCGCCGTACCGCAGAGACCACACTCGGCAAAATCCTTCACTTCTTCCAGGTAGACTTCCCGCTCCTCCACTTCCAGCCCCAGATACTCCTTCGCCACATGGACCAGGGAACGGCGGGTAATGGACGGAAGAATGCTGTCCGACTTTGGGGTAACCACCTTGCCGTCCCTCGTCACAAAGAGAAAATTGGCTCCGCCGGTTTCCTCCACCTTGGTACGTGTGCCGGGATCAAGATACATATTCTCATCAAACCCGTTGGCATGGGCCGTCACGATGGCATGCAGGCTCATGGCATAGTTCAGACCTGCCTTGATATTGCCGGTTCCGCGAGGCGCCGCACGGTCAAAATCGCTGACACAGATGGTCAAAGGCTTTACACCGCCTTTGAAATAAGGTCCCACGGGAGTACAGAAGATACGGAACTGATACACATCCGCAGGCTTTACGCCGATGACGGAATTCATGCCGAACATATAAGGGCGGATATACAGCGTCGCCCCGCTTCCATAGGGAGGCACATACGCCGCATTGGCGGCCACAGCCTTCGTCACTGCATCCACGAAATGCTCTTTCGGGAACACAGGCATCTCAAGGCGTCTGGCGGAATCCTCCATCCGCTCCCCGTTCAAATCGGGACGGAATGCCACGATATGCCCGTCCTCGGTAGTATACGCCTTCAGTCCCTCAAAGATCGTCTGGGCATACTGCAGCACGCCCGCACACTCATTCAATACAATATTGGCATCTTCGATAAGGGTTCCCTCGTCCCAACTGCCGTCTTTAAAATAGGAGACATATCTTTTCTCCGTCTGAATATATCCAAAATTAAGATTGCTCCAATCAATGTTTTTCTTTTCCACTGCCGCTACCTTCTTTCCGTGTATGCTTTTTTCTTAACAATTATTATCCTTTTTACCGCAAAAGTCAATAGAAATTGTCCAAAACTCTCTCATATTTACAGAAGGTATAGGCAATGTCGAAATAGGTCTGCTCATCGCTGTCCGCCGTCATGCACCAGGCCGGATCCCGGTCCAGGTCCGGCAAGTATGCGTCTGCCTCATACTGCCTGTCGATCCGGGTGATATGAGCCGTATCGCACCAGGGCAGCAGCTGGCGGTAAACGCTCTCCCCGCCGATGCAGTAGACATCCTGAGAGGGATAAGGTTCCAGGGTTTGTTTTAATTCCTCCAGAGAATGCACCACCCGGGCATCTTTCACATGAAAGGCGGGATCTCGCGAAAGAATGATGTTGATCCTGCCTTTCAGAGGCATACCCTGGGGAAAGGTCTGCAAGGTTTTCCGCCCGCAGACCACTACCTTTCCGGTGGTCTCCTCCCGGAAAAATTTATGGTCATTGGGAATGGTGACCAGCAGTCTTCCCTTCCGGCCAATCGCCCAGTTCCTGTCTACTGCCGCAATGATGTTCATATTGATTGTCTCCTTTTCCTATTCCCACTTATCGCAGAGGGAATTGATCTGATCAGCGAATTTACTCATATCCTTGTTCGGCATACCGTCGATTCCCTTGACCAGGTTAAGCAGCCTCTGTGCAGCAGCCAACAGCTTCGCATAGATATTGGAAGCCACTGTTTTGGCTTTCTTCTTGACGGGAGCTGGGATCGCTTCGTATTCCAGCATGCCGGAAATGAGATCGAACACGGTTCCGCTGTAAGGCGCATATGTACGCTGTCCGTATTCCAGCTTGAGGCACTCAGCGAAACCGGTGCAAACCGTATCCTCGCCATGCACCAGAAATACCTTCTTCGGCTTCTCCTCAAAGCCGCAGATCCACTCGATCAGGCCGTTCTTGTCCGCATGTCCGCTCATTCCCACCAGCTTTTTGATCTCGGCCCTGACCTGAATGGACTCCCCAAACAGCTTCACCTCGTCGATACCCTCTACCAGGAGACGTCCCAATGTCCCTACCGCCTGGTATCCCACAAAGAGAATGCTGCACTCCGGCCTCCAGAGATTGTGCTTTAAATGATGCCTGATACGCCCGGCCTCGCACATACCCGACGCGGAAATGATCACCTTGGGCGTTTCATTAAAGTTGATCTCCCTGGACTCATCGCTGGTGATGGCAAGCTTCAGTCCCGGGAAGGAAAGGGGATTGATACCCTCCTGTACCATGTCCAGAGCCTCTCCCGCAAAACATTCCATACGGTTTTCCTGGAAAATCTCCGTGGCCTCCACCGCCAGCGGGCTGTCCACATACACAGGAAAGTCTTCATGTCCCTTCACCAGATTGCCCACCTTGATCTTGCGCAGGAAATAGAGCAGCTCCTGGGTACGTCCTACCGCAAAGGAGGGGATCACCACATTTCCGCCCCTGTCAAAGGTTTCCTTCAAAATCGCCGCCAACTCATGAACGTAGTCGGGCCGCTCTACCGCATGGAGACGGTCTCCGTAGGTAGACTCCATAATCACATAATCCGCCGTCTTGGTGAACGCAGGATTGCGCAGCAGAGGATCGTTTTTATTGCCGATATCGCCTGAGAAGACCAGCTTCTTCGAATGACCGTCCTCCCGCAGCCACACTTCAATGCTGGCAGAGCCCAAAAGATGGCCGATATCGGTAAACCGGATGGTCATTTCGTCGCAGATCTCTATCTTCTGGTTATAATGAACCGCCACGATCCGCTTGATCACCCCCTCCGCATCCTCCATTGTATAAAGAGGTTCCATGGGTGCCACGCTTTCGCTTCTCTTCGCCTTCCGGTTCTTCCACTCTGCCTCCATCATCTGGATGTGGGCGCAGTCACGGAGCATGATGCTGCACAAATCCGCCGTGGCATCCGTTGCAAACACCTGTCCCCTGAAGCCCCTGGCATATAAGAGCGGCAACAGACCGGTATGATCGATATGGGCATGGGTCAGCAGCACATAGTCGATCATCGACTCATCCACCGGCAGAGGAACATTCTCAAATACATTCACGCCCTGTTCCATACCGTAATCCACCAGAATGTGTTTCCCGCCAACCTCAATGTAATGACAGCTTCCTGTCACCTCATGGGCAGCACCTACGAAAATCAGTTTCATATCTCTCCCTCCTGTTCCAGTTCCGTCTCTTAACGTCCCATGCCCCTTAGGGGGAGTCAATTTCCGCTGCAAAGGGCGCATCTGAAATTTCTCCCGGGCATGGGGCGCTCAGAGACTGTTTTCCAGTTCCGTCTCTTAACGTCCCATGCCAAAATTATCTCTATCTTTATTTTATTATGTAATTGTATTTACTGCAAGAGAAAAATTGTCTGAAAACAAAAAAGGTTGCGGAAAGAAGGTTGCAGAAATGGCAGAATCTGTGTTACACTGAAATTCTGAGAGGACTATAGGTGAAACAGGGCACATCCACTGTCGCAGAGACACCGTGCCCAGAGAAACGGAGAAAATTCATGGCAGAAAACCGGACAGATTTTCATCAGATGCATTTCGACAGTATACAGGCACTGCGGGGGATTACAGCCCTGTTCATTGTACTGGAACATATCCGCTTCTTAAACTGCGGTGCCTTCGGCGTGGATATTTTCTTCTGCATCAGCGGTTTTATGATTATGTTTTCCACTCACAGAGATACCGCTTATTTTCTGCGCAAACGGCTGATCCGCATACTGCCTCTGTACTACCTCATGACAACCGGCACTTTCCTGCTTCTGGTTCTGTTTCCGGGCATGTTCGAACAGACCAGGGCAAATCCTGTCTTTCTTCTAAAAAGCCTCCTGTTCATCCCTTTTGACATCGGCGGCGGTGTGCTCCAGCCCCTGATGCGTATCGGATGGACTGTTAACTGCGAGATTTTCTTCTATCTCCTGTTCCTCGCCGCCATGCGTATCAGCCACAGGTATCGGGGCCTGCTCTGCGGCCTGTTTCTGTCCGGAATCGTGACGGCTGCTACCCTGCTGCCCTCTCCTCCCGCAGTTCTTGCCTTTTATGGAAATCCTGTGATGCTGGAATTTCTCTTCGGCATGGCCGCTTATTATATGGCATGGGGAATCTACCGGCTGTACCAGGCGGGCAGGCTTCCCGGAATCGGACTTCTGCCATGCTGCGCCGTAATCCTTCTGTGCTTTGCCGGTCTCCTGATCACAAAACCCACAGTGAATATCCTCGGGTTTCGCAGGCCCTTCCTATGGGGACTCCCGGCTTTGTCCATTGTGATCTGCAGTTTCCTTCTGGGCCTGTATGTGAAAAAGATCCCTTCGCCATTGGTCCGACTAGGCGATATCAGCTTTTCCCTCTATCTGATACATTACTATCCGGTAATGCTGTTGGATCGGGCCGTTTTTGATTTTTCTGTCTTTACCCCATATACACTGTTTGGGACGGCTGCGGCGATTGCGCTGAGCGTATCCCTGGCGATTATCATTTGGGCAATTATTGAAAAACGCTTCTCCGGATGGCTGCGCCGCTGCCTGCTGAGGAAACCGCAGAGTTCTTGAATACAGGCCCTGCCGGTTCTGCACTTTCCTGTTTGGGGGCCTTTGGATTTATCGGATTTATGAAAAAAACTGTTGACAACCAGACCATCCTATAGTAAAATAAATCTTGTCCTTGAGAGAAAAGGATTTAAGCGATAGTGGCTCAGTTGGTAGAGCGCCACCTTGCCAAGGTGGAAACCGCGGGTTCGAGTCCCGTCTATCGCTCTTTTTAGTTTGCAGCGGGATCCCATAAAATGTGGGGTTCCGCTGTTTTTGTGTACATACGTTCTGGTTACACTTGATTACACTTTAGTCCGTGAAAGCGTATGTTCGATATTTTCGTGTGTCCGCGCATCCGTCTCACGGTTGTAACAGTAATTGTGGAAAGTCGTCCGCTCGTCTTCATGCCCCACCAGTTCATGGATTTTCTCTTCCGAGCTTTTGGCGATTAGCCACCTCCCTTGTATATCTTGGGATGACGAAAGCCTGTATAGAAAAGGGAAATACCAGCCATTTGGGCCGACTGCATGCATAGTTGAGAAAGTACCTGAATGTGTGGAGGGAGGAGTCTGCCCGATATCCATGAGCTCCTGGAGGATGTCCTTGAAGCCATCCCTGAGGAGGGTGTAGACATCTGCCACACTGTTTAAGTTGTTGTCCGCAGTAATTGTCGGATCTGCTCCTTTACTACTGGCATAAAAATACTCCTTTTCGATAAGAATTTTCATATCTTGATTCTTACCAAAAAGGAGCCATTTTTTACCAAAGACACAAACTTTTTTACACTACCTAATGATACTCTCCGGCCGCTTTTGCTCCCTACACATTTGTATCTACTTTCGCGCCCTTGATATCCTCTTCCACCAGGCTCATCTTGCTGACCAGGTTCTGGATCTCCTGCTGAATCTCTGTCTGCACATTCTTCAAATCGGACATCTCCTGCAAAGGCATATCCTCTGTGAGCTCTTCCAGTACGTCCTCACGGTCCTTGCGCTTCTCAAGAATCTCCTCCTGCTCTTCCTTCTTCTCCTTGACGGCTTCGGCTTCTTCTTCCTTCTCTTCCTGTTCCTCGTCCAGATGATCCTTTGCCTCTTCCACGATCATGCCAATGGCTTCCTTACGGGCACTTTCCATCACATTTTCCGCCTGCTGCTGTGCCTTCACCATGGGATCCTTTTTGAGACGCTCCAGACGGATACCCCGGATGACGGCGTTCTCCTTCTCGATGGCACGCCCGGAAGTATAAACGGTATCTTTGTATGTCCAGATATCCTCATTCAGCTCCAGCTGGATTTTCTGATATTCGGTCAACTCCTTTTGGTTGATCTCATTCAGCCTGGCGTTCTCCTCCGGGGTCAGCTCAATGCCTGCCCAACGATGCTTCTCTGCCTGGGCCTTCTTCAAAAGCTCCAGATCCTGCTGCTCCTCACTGTCCGGATCCACTTCATAATATTCTGTCCATTCTTCGCTCTTTGCTTCCAGCGCCTTAATGCCGTCCCGGGCATCCTTATATGTAGCACGGAGTTCTCTGAGGCGATCTCTGCTCTCCTGAAGCTGCTGATCGATTTTCCTGTCTCCGTCCCAAGTATCGCCCACAATCTTCATGGCACGCTCCTGGGCCTGAGCACGTCTTTTCTGTATTCTGTCCTGCAAGGGGAACTCCGTCAACAGATTGCCGGCGTAGATAGTCTTATTCTTCCCCTGGGTAGTACGGGCCGACTGTCCGGCTCCTGTCTTCCCCGCCTGCGCAGGATTCTGGGTATCCCCTGTAAAAATTGTAATGTTATTATGCAGCTTCATGTACTGTCCCCCTGCTTTCAATTTCCGCTATGCATTCAAATCCACCTGAGCGCCTTTGATATCCTCTTCCAGAAGATTCACATTGTTTAAAACCTTCTGAATCTGCTGCTTCACATCCTCCACAGCCTGGTTCAAATTCGTCATCTCCTCCACAGGCATATCCTCGACCAGATTTTCCAGCTCTTCTTCCCGCTCTTCACGTTTCTCCAGGATCTCCTCCTGCTCCTGTCTCTTCTCCTCGATAGCCTCGGCCTGCTCCTCTCGCTTCTCCTGTTCCTCGTCCAGATGCTCTTTAGCCTCCTCCGCCACCATACCGATAACCTCGTCCCGGGCAGCCTGCAGCACATCCTCCGCCTGGGCCTGGGCGTCCGTCATGGGATGATACTTGTTCCGCTCTGCCCGGATCCCCTTGATGACATCCTTTTCTTCCGCTGCCGCTCTGTTGTTGTCTGCAACAATCCTCCGATAATAGGAAGCCGTTTTATCCAATTCCAGAGCACGGGTCTGATAATCCGTCAAGCCCCGCTCTCTGATCGCCGCCAGACGCTCCTTTTCTTCCTCCGTTGGCTTGAATCCCATCTCTTTGCTGCGTTTCAAAAGCTCCAGATCCTGCTGTTCCCGGCTGTCGGACGTCACACCATAGCCCTCACGCAGAGTATCCTCCATCTCACGGAATTCTTTCAGATTCTCCAGGGCATCCTTATTATCCTCCTGCAGCTCCCGGATATGGTCACGGCGCTGCCTGATCTCATCGTCTATCTGACGGTCCGCATCCCATGCATCGCCCACAATCTTCATGGCACGCTCCTGTGCCTGAGCCTTTCTCTGGGCGATCCTGTCCTGCAGAGGGAATTCCGTCAGGAAATTACCGGCATAAAAAGTCTTATTCTTCCCCTGCTCCCGAGACCCTGCCGCCTTCTGTCCGGCCTGCTGCACCTGTGCGTTATTTTGTGTATCTCCGGTAAAAACGGTTATGTTATTCTGTAATCTCATCATGCCCCTCTCATTCCCGAATTTCTTCGCTGTATTTGGTAAAATGTCTCCGATACACCGAACTTGCGTCCGCTGTTTTGGCCCTCCTATTCCTGTCGAACCATATTTATAATATATATCATATATCGGTTCCTTCCCGCATGTTCTTAAGTGCGGTACTGACCGTTTGCGCATGTTTTTCTCCCGTTCATGACATTACACAGAAAGCAACGTGCAGAAACTTTATTCTTTCTGTCCAAATCTGCAATCGAGCAGAGGAATGTCTTTCTCCACTACTCGCGTGCCGGGCACCCGTCAGCCCTTGCTGACATATTTCCTTTGGATGCCGTCATACAAAAAAAGCTGCCGGAGCTCCGAAACAATCCGACAGCTTTCATGAAGCTGGTGCAGGTCTGCAAGAATCCCCCTCCTGCCCGCCTGGGAAATCTTCATTCCGCTCACACTCAACCCTCAAACTGCGAATGATAAAGCGTAGAATAAAATCCCTTCTTCGCAAGCAGTGTCTCATGGTTCCCCTGCTCGATAATATTGCCGTCCTTCATCACCAGAATAATGTCCGCCTCCTGGATGGTGGAAAGCCTGTGGGCCACGATGAAGCTGGTCCTGCCCTCCATCATTTTCGCGAAGGCATTCTGGATGCGCATCTCCGTGCGTGTGTCGATAGAGGAAGTCGCCTCGTCCAGAATCAGCATGGGCGGCAGGCAGAGCATCACCCTGGCAATACACAGAAGCTGCTTCTGGCCCTGGGACAGGCTGCCGCCGTCCTCCGTAATGACAGTGTCATAGCCCTGCGGCAGGCGCTTGATGAAGCTGTGGGCATGGGCCGCCCTGGCCGCCTGCAGTACCTCTTCCTCCGTGGCATCCGGTTTCCCCATGCGAATATTGTCCCGGATGGTGCCACTTCGCAGCCAGGTCTCCTGGAGCACCATGCCGTAACTGGTGCGCAGGCTCCCCCTGGTCATTTTACGGATATCCGTACCGTCCACAGCGATCGCTCCGCTGTCCACGTCGTAGAACCGCATCAGCAGGTTGATCACCGTGGTCTTGCCGCAGCCGGTGGGGCCTACGATGGCCACTCTCTGGCCCGGCTTCACCTTCAGGTTGAAATTCTCAATGAGCTTTTTATCCGGCACATAGCTGAAATACACATTTTCCAAAGCCACATTGCCCTGTGCGTCCGTTAGTACCTTCGCGTCCTCTGCGTCCGGTACCTGGGGCTCCTCGTCAATGAGCTGGAAAATTCTGGCGGCACAGGCCAGGGCGTTCTGCAGCTCCGTCACCACCCCGGAGATCTCGTTGAAGGGTTTGGTGTACTGGTTTGCATAGCTTAGGAAACAGGACAGCCGTCCCACGCTGATGCCGCCGCGAATCGCCACAAAGGCACCGAAGATCCCCACCCCCGCATACACCAGGCTGTTGACGAACCGGGTGGCCGGATTTGTGATGGAGGAAAAGAAGATGGCCTGCAGGGAGCATCCCTGGAGCCTGCCGTTAATCTCCGCGAACTGGCCTTTCACCGCTTCCTCCCTGGAGAAAGTCTTCACAATCTTCTGGTTCCCGATGGCCTCCTCGATCAGGGATGTCTGTTCTCCCCGGATCTCCGACTGCAGCTTGAACATGGAGTATGTTCTCGTGGCGATGAACCTGGCCACCAGGAAGGACACCGGCGTGATGCACACCACCACCAGGGCGATGGGCACATTGGTGACCATCATAAAGACCAGGGTGCCCAGAATGGTCAACACCCCGGTAAACAACTGAGTAAAGCCCATGAGCAGGCCGTCCGCAAAAGTGTCCACGTCCGCCACCACCCGGCTCACGATGTCGCCGTAGGCGTGGGCATCCAGGTACTTTAGGGGAAGCTCTTCCAGTTTTTCAAAGGCATCCTCCCTGATATCCTTCACCACATGGTAAGTGATGTGGTTGTTGCAGGTATTCATCACCCACTGGGACAGGGCCGTCACCGCCACCGCGATTCCGATCTTCTTCATAATGGAAAAAACCGCCGGGAAAGCCACTGCCCCCTGTCCCAGAAGCAGGTCCACCGCATCCCCCGTCAGAATGGGCACATACAGGGTCAGCACGACGGTCACTGCTGCCAGTGCCAGGGAAAAACCTACCATCAGCCAGTATCTTCTGATATAATTCAACACCTGTCCCAATGCCGCCATCTGGCCGGAGCGTCCCTTCTTGTTTACCTGTTTTTTATCTGAAGCCATAATCTCCGCCTCCTTTCCCTGTCATGTCTCTTTCCGTACATCCCTCTGCCCTGTTTCTGCCCGGCTCAGGATGGGTTCCTCCTGTCGCTCCCGCAGCTTTCAGCCGTTCCTCGGGATATTGGGAGAAGTAGATTTCCCTGTATACATCACAATTCTGTAAAAGCTCTTCATGGGTTCCGATGCCCGCCATCTCGCCGTCATCCAGTACTACAATTTTGTCCGCATAGCGGATGGAAGAGGCCCGCTGGGACACAATGAACGTGGTAATCCCTCCCTCAAGATTTCGAAGGGCGGTGCGCAGTTTTGCGTCAGTAGCGTAGTCAAGTGCGGAAGCGCTGTCGTCCAGAATCAATATCCGGGGCCTGCGCACCAGTGCCCTGGCGATGGTCAGACGCTGCCTCTGGCCGCCGGAGAGATTCTTGCCGTTCTGGGCGACGGCGGCATCCAGGCCGTCCTTCTTTCCGGGAGCGCTCTCCTTCCCTTCCACAACCTCCCTGGCCTGGGCGGTGTCGATGGCCTGCCACATCTCCTCCTCCGTGGCGTCCGGTTTGCCCCACTGGAGATTGCTGCGGATGGTTCCCTTGAACAATACCGCCTTCTGAGGCACCATGCCCACACGGCTCCTCAGCTCATCCTCCGGGATCTGCCGGATATCCCTGCCCTCCAGGCGCAGACTGCCGCCGGTTACAGGATAAAAGCCGGGAATCAGGTTTACCAGGGATGATTTACCGGAACCGGTACCTCCGATAACCCCGATCGTCTCGCCTTTATTTACCGTAAAATCAATGTCATGCAGGGTCTCTGCTCCGGCCCCCGCATAGGTCAGTGACACATGTTCAAACTGCAGGAACGGTACCGTGGCCTGCAAAGCCCCGTCGGAAGCGCTTCCGGTTTCTGCCTCGGACATCCAATTCCCGTTCTGAATCTCAAACACTCCCGCCACACGGTCTGCACAGGCAAGCGCCTTGGTGACGGTAATAATCAGGTTCGCCAGCTTCACCAGTTCCACCAGAATCTGAGACATGTAATTAATGATTGCCACCACTTCACCCTGGGACAGATTCCCTATGTTCACCTGGACGGCTCCGATATAAATCAGTGCAATGATAGCGCCGTTGACAATCACATAAGTCACAGGGTTCATCACCGCGCTGATTTTGCCGACAAAAATCTGACTGTCCGCCAACGCCTTGGTAAACCCCCGGAAGCGTCCCTCCTCCACCTCCTCCTGGTGGAAAGCACGAATGACGCGGACGCCTGTCAGGTTCTCTCTAGTGACCCCCAGCACCCTGTCCAGATTCGCCTGTACCTTCTTGTACAGCGGCATGGTCCACACCATGATGCCGAAAACCACCACGGCCAGCAGCGGAATCGCCACTACAAACACCAGCGCGCTTTTCACATCAATGGTAAAAGCCATGATCATGGCGCCGAATACGATAATCGGCGAGCGCAGGAACAGGCGCAGCACCAGGTTCACGCCGGACTGGATCTGG
>OFHM01000727.1_pt1 | contig 25217 bp, 33 predicted proteins | sample 1521311 | NCBI WGS metagenome assembly OFHM01 (sample SAMEA3504083, study PRJEB24116) | mouse gut metagenome | biome: mouse gut; feature: mouse-associated habitat; material: faeces | place: Denmark | collected 2011 | reverse complement strand
TCACATGCCTTTCACGCATGCATTCACGGGTTCGAATCCCGTACAGGTCACCATTGAAAGTTAACAACCATTATGGTTGTTTTTATTTTAGCTTATATGATATACTATTGAATATTAAAGAGGTGTTTAAATGAAATATAAAGAGTTTAGAATGTTAATATTTTCAATTGTTTTTTTCTTTGTAATTACTGGTGTATGTATTTATTTTGCCTTGGATCATAATCGTTCTAAAGTGATTATTGGAGTTATTTTATCGTTTGTAATTTTGATGATGTTAACAACCAAGTATAATATGAAAATATTTAATGATTCAATATTGATTTATGAATTTAAAGGCATTGGAATTATGCCTGCATTAGTAGATTATGAGAATATTAAGGAAGTAACATTAATTAGTAAACACAGAGTTAATATTAAACATAAAGGAGCATCTATGCTGTATATTTTGGATGCAGAGTCTTTTTATGAAGAATTAATAGAAAATATGAAAGAGTATAAAAAAAGCGTTAATCATTAAATAATTAACGCTTTTATAAACAACTAGTAAATTCCTTGAGAAATCATTGCATCAACAACTTTTTCAAATCCAGCAATATTTGCCCCTTTAATCAAATCATATCCTAAACCATATTTTTCAGCTGCTGCTACTGATGAATTATGAATATCGATCATGATATTATGAAGTTTTTCATCAACTTCTTCAGCAGTCCAATTATAACGCATTGAATTTTGAGACATTTCTAATGCAGATACAGCAACTCCACCAGCATTAACCGCTTTACTTGGTGCTACAACTACACCTTGTTCAACTAAATATGCAATTGCATCATTAGTTGTTGGCATATTAGAAACTTCAACTAAATATTTAATTCCATTAGCTACGATTTGTTTAGCTTCTTCCATACCAATTTCATTTTGAGTAGCACATGGCATTGCAATATCAACTTTAACATCCCAAGGCTTTTTCCCAGCATAGAATGGAACATTAAATTTATCAGCGTAATCTTGAACTTTATCTCTACCAGATGCACGCATTTCCAACATGTAATTGATTTTTTCTTGATCTAATCCATTTTCATCATAAATATATCCATCAGGACCAGAAATAGTTAAAACTTTACCACCTAATTGAGTGATTTTTTGAGCAGCTCCCCAAGATACATTTCCAAATCCAGATAAAGCAAATGTTTTTCCTTTAATTTCTTCCCCAAAATGTTTTAACATTTCAACAGCATAGTAAGTAGCTCCATAACCAGTGGCTTCAGGACGAATTAAACTTCCTCCATAAGATAATCCTTTACCAGTTAATACCCCATTTTCATAAGCACCAACAATGCGTTTATATTGACCGAATAAATATCCGATTTCACGACCTCCAACACCGATGTCTCCAGCAGGTACATCTACATTAGGACCAATATGGCGATATAGTTCAGTCATGAATGATTGACAGAATCTCATAATTTCCCCATCTGATTTACCGCGAGGATCGAAATCGCTACCACCTTTACCACCACCGATTGGTAAACCAGTTAATGAATTCTTAAATATTTGTTCAAATCCTAAGAATTTAACAATTCCTAAGTATACAGAAGGGTGGAATCTTAAACCACCTTTGTATGGTCCAATGGCACTATTGAATTGAACACGATATCCACGGTTAACTTGAACTTTACCTTCATCATCAGTCCAAGCAACTCTAAACATGATTATTCTTTCAGGTTCTACTAATCTTTCTAAGATAGCATGATTTTCATATTCTGGATGTGCTTCTATGACTGGTTGTAAGCTTCCTAATACTTCTTCAACTGTTTGAATAAATTCTGGTTGATCAGCATTTTTTTCTTTCACTTGATTTAATACTTTAGTAATATAATCCATTTTTATATTATCCTCCTTCTTATATATTTAATATAATACTATTAGTCTGATAATAAATAAATAATTTAAGAAAAAAATATTATAAATAAATTAATTTATCGTTTTATATATAAAAATACAGTATATATAACTATGCTTATAAAATTATTATATAAGAAAACATCTAATGATAACATTTTTTGTTAGAATTACACTAAAATATAAGATATAAAAGTAAGAAAATTATTATAGATAAAGGGATTTTAATATTTAATGATATGCATAGTTGTCCTTTTGCTGCATGAGAATTAGGCATGAATGATAAATGGCTAAAAATGATATGAGAAAATATTTAATTACTCCTAAGGACGTAGAATTATCTGTTTTTGTTTATCTTGGATAGAGGTAATTATTAGAAAGTTTAATGAAGTATATTGGTATTTCAAAAAATAAAGAAAGTGTAAAATCATTAATTAATGTAAATAAATTAGAAGATGCTGTCTAAAAAATAGAGAATACACTACAAAAAAGGTTTATAAATAGATTTAATAATAATATTTTCTAGTGAAAAATTGAATGAAAAAGCAGTTAACTTATTATTATTTTATTTTAAGAATAAAGCTGATACAACTAATAAGGATTTAAGGCGAGATTAAATTTTGTAAAAGATTTACTTTAAAGCTAAATTTTGTCTTTTCATTTAGTTAAAGATATGATATATTGTATACAATGAGAGGTGCTAATTATGAAAACAATCACAAATTTACAACTACATCACCATCATTGGATTGCCTAGGGTTTTATCAGTTTTTGATACAACCCATTTTGTATTAAATATAGTTTGGGTGTATCTAATGACAATATTACTTTAGCGAGTCATTAGTGTAATGACTCGCTTTTTTATAACTAAAAGGGGGAAAAGAAATGGAAGAATTTAAATATTTAATACCAGAAGAAAGTATTGATGCAATTGTTACAAATGTATCAAAGTTGAGAGAAATTGAAAATAGTTTAAGAATGATATTTGCTAAAAACAATTATAATGAGGTATTAATGCCATCATTTGAATATGTAGACTTATATACACAATTGGATTGTGGTTTTGAACAAGAGAAAATGTTTCAATATATTAACCATGAAGGTAAAAATGTTGCGATGCGCTGTGATTTTACAATTCCATTAGCTCGTTTTTATTCAACAAATAACTATGATAATGAAGTAGCTCGTTATTGTTATTTTGGTAAAGTATATCGTAAAGAAATTATGCATAAAGGACGTTCAAGTGAGTTTTTTCAAGGTGGTGTAGAGTTAATTAACAAACCAGGAATTGATGGTGATAAAGAATGTTTAAACATGATTCAAGAGTCTTTGCCTCACCTTTGTTTAAAGAATATTTTAGTAGAAATAGGATCGGCTCGTTTCTTTAATCGTTTATGTACATTAGTTGATGATAAAGCTGAAGAATTAACAGAAATTTTAAAGTTAAGAGATATTAGCGGAATGAAAAAATTTGTTGCTAATAATGATTTTAATGATGAGCTAAATGATTTATTGTTAAAGCTTCCAACAGCTTTTGGGGATATTACTTTATTAGATGCTGCTATCAAAGGAATTAGTGATGAAGTATTACTAAAAGCATTAGAGAGATTAAAAGAACTTTATAATTCATTGGATAATAAAGAAAGTATTATTTTTGATTTAGGAATGGTTCCAGCAATGAAATATTATACTGGATTAATGATCAAAGGATATAGTGATAAAAGTGCTCAGCCAATTATTTCTGGGGGAAGATATGATGATTTATTACCAAGATTTAATAAAAATGTAGGTGCAATCGGATTTTGTTATCATATGAATCATATTTTAAAGGCAATTGATAAACAGGGGGAAGATAATGATGATTAAAATAGCGATTACTAAAGGGAGAATAGAAAAGCAGGTATGTAAATTATTACAAGAAGCTGGATTTGATATGGATCCAATCTTTAATAAAAATCGGGAATTGTTGATTGCTACTAAAGATGGTATTGAGATGATTTTTGGTAAAGCTAATGATGTTGTTACATTTTTAGAACATGGAATCGTTGATATTGGTTTTGTAGGAAAAGATACACTTGATGATGTTGATTTTAAAGATTATTATGAGTTGCTTGATTTAAAGATTGGCAAATGTTGTTTTGCAGTAGCAGCTTATCCTGAATATCGTGATAAAAAGTTTGAGCGTAGAAAGAAGATTGCTAGTAAATATACTAAGGTTGCTAAAAGTTATTTTGCTAAAAAACAAGAAGATGTTGAAATCATAAAGTTAGAAGGGTCAGTGGAACTAGGACCAATTGTTGGAATTAGTGATGCTATTGTTGATATTGTAGAAACAGGTTCTACTTTAAAAGCTAATGGTTTGGAAGTAATTGAAAAAATTAGTGATATTTCAACTCGATTAATTGTTAATAAAGTTAGTTTTAAATTTAAAAAAGATGAAATTATGAATTTAGTTACTAAATTGGAAGCAGTTATGGAGGATAAATAATGTTAAAAATAATTGATTACAAAGGTAATTTAGAAGCAATTGCAACTAAATTAGATAGTCGTAAAGAAAGTGTTAATAAAGAAGTAAATGATGCAGTACTTAAGATTATTGATGATATTAATACTCGTGGTAATGAAGCCTTATTTGAATATTGTCTAAAATTTGATGGTTATAAAATAAATAATGAGGATGATTTAATTGTTAGTGAAGAGGAAAAAGAAGAAGCTTTAAAACTGATTGATGAAGATTATATGCGAATTCTTGAACGAACTAAAGAACAAATTATTGCTTTTCATAAAAATCAGGTTGATAAATCATGGTCATTATTTAAAGATAATGGAGTGATTATGGGACAGATGGTTCGTCCAATTGAGCGTGTTGCTTTATATGTGCCAGGGGGAACTGCTAGTTATCCATCAACTGTATTAATGAATGCTTTACCAGCTAAATTAGCAGGTGTTAAAGATCTAGTTATTATTACACCAGTAAAAGAAGATGGTAAAGTGAATCCTGTTATTATTGCTGCTGCAAAGGTTAGTGGTGTTAATACAATCTATAAGTTTGGAGGAGCACAAGGGGTTGCTGCAATTGCTCATGGTACTCAAACGATTAAAAAAGCTGATAAAATTGTAGGACCTGGGAATATTTTTGTGGCTACAGCTAAAAAGTTAAGTTATGGTTTAGTAGATATTGATATGGTGGCTGGTCCAAGTGAAGTATTAGTAATAGCAGATGAAAATGCTAATCCTAAATATATTGCAGCAGATTTAATATCTCAGGCAGAACATGATAAATTAGCTAGTGCCTTGTTAGTTACAACAAATAAAGATTTAGTAGCTAAAGTAGACATTGAATTAAAGCGTCAAATAGCTTATTTATCAAGAAAAGAAATTATTGAAGAGTCTTTAGCTAATTATGGCGGTGCAATTATTGTTAGTAATTTAGATGAAGCTTTTGATGTTTCAAATTATTTAGCACCAGAGCATTTAGAAATATTAGTAGACAATCCAGTTAATACATTGCCAAAGATAAAAAATGCTGGATCAATTTTCTTAGGAGAATATACACCTGAACCATTAGGAGATTATATGAGTGGAACTAATCATGTTTTACCAACAGGAGGAACAGCTAAATTTTATTCAGCTTTAGGGGTATATGATTTTGTTAAATATTCATCTTATAGTTATTATCCAAAGAATATTTTAGAAGATTTTAAGGATGATGTAATTAAGTTTGCTAAAAGTGAAGGTTTAGATGGACATGCTAATTCGGTAGCTGTAAGATTTGAGGAGGAATAATCGTGAGAATTGGAAGATTAGAACGAGAAACTAAAGAAACTAAAATTTTAGTTCAATTAGATTTAGATGGTGAAGGTAAAAGTGAGATTGATACAGGGATTGGATTTTTTGATCATATGTTAACATTATTTGCTTTTCATGGTAACTTTGATTTGATAGTTAAATGTGATGGTGATCTTGAAGTTGATACACATCATACAATTGAAGATCTGGGGATTGCTTTAGGAAGCTGTTTAAAAGAGGCATTAGGGGATAAAAGAGGAATTACTCGTTATGGAGCATTTACGATTCCAATGGATGAAGCATTAGTTACAACTGATTTAGATATTAGTGGACGACCATTTCTTGTTTATAATGTAAATCTAACATGTGAAAGAATTGGTACTTTTGAAACTGAGATGGCAGAAGAATTTTTTAGAGCCTTTGCTTTTAATTCATTAATTACGCTACATATAAATGAACGATATGGAACTAATAATCATCATATAATTGAGGCTGTATTCAAAAGCTTAGCAAGAGCATTAAAAGAGGCTGTAAAAATTGATGAACTAAACAAAGATAAAATTGTTTCATCAAAAGGGGTATTATAAAATGGTTGTAATTATTGATTATAATATTGGTAATTTAAGAAGTGTTACATCAGCTCTAAAAAGGGTTGGAATTGAAGCAGTAATTACTCGGGATAAAGAACTTATCAGACAAGCAAGGGCAATTGTTTTACCAGGAGTTGGAGCTTTTCCTGTAGCAATGAATAATTTAAAAAAATATGATTTAATTGGTGTTTTAAATGAATGTAAAAATGCTGGAATACCAATTTTAGGAATTTGTTTAGGAATGCAGATATTATTTGAAAAAGGATATGAAGTTGAAGAAACGGATGGTTTAGGTTTTTTAAATGGTGAAGTAAAATTTATGGATATAGATGAAAAGATACCTCATATGGGTTGGAATCAACTGCATTTTAACCAAATTCATCCTATCTTAAAGAATATTCATGAAAATGATGATGTTTATTTTGTACACTCGTTTATGGCAGAATGTCCTAATGAACAATTAGTAGCTTATAGCGATTATGGTGATACTAAAGTAACTGCTATTGCAGTTAAAGATAATATAATTGGATGTCAATTTCATCCTGAAAAAAGTGGTGCTGTAGGAATCCAAATATTAAAAGCGTTTAAGGAGATGATTGAATGTTAGTAATACCAGCGATTGATTTAAAAGATGGACAAGCAGTTAGATTATTTAAAGGAGATTATAATCAAAAAACAGTTTATAGTGATAAACCAGAAAAATTAGCTCAAGATTTTGAAACAATGGGGGCTAAATTACTACATGTAGTTGATTTAGATGGAGCTAAAGATGGAAAATGTATTAATCTTGAAACGATAAAAAAAATAAAACAAAATACTTCAATGCAAATAGAGCTAGGTGGAGGAATTAGAAATCTGGAAACTGTAGCATTATATTTAGATGAAGTTGGTATTGATCGTGTGATTTTAGGAACTGCTGCAATCAATGATCCAGAATTTTTAAAAAATGCTTTATGTACATATGGGGCAGAAAGAATTGTTATAGGTGTAGATGTTAAAGATGGTTATGTTTCAACTTCAGGCTGGTTAGAAACAAGTGCAGTACCATATTTAGAATTTATTAAAGATTTAGAAAAATTAGGAGTCAAATATATTGTTGCTACTGATATTAGTAAAGATGGTACATTACAGGGACCTAATTTTGAAATGTATGAACAGATAACAAAAACATCTAAAATTAATTTTGTAGTATCTGGAGGAATCAAAGATGCTCAAAACATTAAAGATGCTGCTAATAAAGATTATTATGCTTGTATAGTTGGTAAAGCATATTATGAGGGAAGAGTTGATCTCAAGGAGGTTATTGCATGCTTACAAAACGGATAATTCCTTGTTTGGATATTAAAAATGGTAAAGTTGTAAAAGGGATAAATTTTGTAGGATTAAAGGATGTTGGAGATCCTATTGAGTTAGCTAAGCGTTATGATCAACAGTGTGCAGATGAAGTAGTATTTTTAGATATTACTGCTAGTTATGAAGAAAGAAATATTATTAAAGATTTGATTGAACGTGGTGCTAGTGAGTTAACAATTCCCTTAGCTGTTGGTGGCGGAATTAGAACTATTGATGATTTTAGAATGATTTTAGCAAGTGGTGCTGATAAAGTATCAGTTAACTCAGCTGCTATTGCTAACCCTAATTTGATTAAAGAAGCTGCTGATGAATTTGGTGTTCAATGTGTAGTAGTAGCAGTTGATGCTAAAAAACGTGAAAATGGTGGTTATGATGTTTATGTCAAAGGTGGTCGTGAAAATACTGGGATTGATTTAGTTGAATGGGTAACTAAATGTGAAGCATTAGGAGCAGGAGAAATTTTATTAACTTCAATGGATGCTGATGGAACGAAAGCAGGTTATGATATTGATATGATTAATACTGTATGTAATGCTGTTGATATTCCCGTAATTGCAAGTGGTGGTTGTGGTAGTATTCAAGATATTGTTGATGTTTTTAAACAAACTAATTGTGATGCAGCTTTAGTAGCTTCATTGTTCCACTTTAAAGAAGCTACAGTAGAAGATGTACGTGTTGAATTACGAAAACATGATATTAATGTAAGGAGAGCAATGTAATGAAACCAGATTTTACTAAAATGGAGTTAATTCCTGCTATTATTCAAGATTATAAAACAAATGAAGTCTTGATGTTAGCTTACGTCAATGAAGAAGCTTATCAAAAAATGCTGGAAACAAATCAAACATGTTTTTATTCACGAAGTCGTAATGAATTGTGGCATAAAGGTGAAACTTCAGGGCATTTTCAAAATATTAAAGGAATGTATTTAGATTGTGATCTTGATACGCTATTAATTTATGTTGAACAAATTGGTGTGGCTTGTCATACAGGCGCATATTCTTGTTTTTTCAATGAAATAATGGCTTATGATAATACTAATATTTTTAGAAGTTTATCTAATTTAATTGAAAATCGTAAACAAAATCCAGTTGAAAAATCTTATACCAATTATTTATTAGATCAGGGGATTGATAAGATTTGTAAAAAAGTTGGTGAAGAAGCTAGTGAAACGATTATTGCAGCTAAAAATGATGATAAAGAAGAATTAATTGGTGAAATTAGTGATTTATTTTATCATGTCTTTGTCTTAATGAATAATCAGGGTATTTTACTTGAAGATATTGAAAATAAATTAAAAGAACGTCATAAAATAACAGGAAATAAAAAAGATTTTCATACTAAAGGGGAATACTAGTTCCCTTTTTCAATAGGAGGAAAAGATTATGAGAAAAATAGATTATCATATGCATACTTGGTTTTCAGGCGATAGTGAAGCTGATCCTAGAGAACATGTCAAACAAGCAATAGCTTTAGGTTTAGATGAAATATGTTTTACTGATCATCGTGATTTTGATTATCCAATAGATTCTTTTGAATTAGATATTGAAAAATATTATCAAATGATCATGATTCTAAAAGAAGAATTTAAAGATTATATAATTATTAAATGGGGTATTGAAATAGGTTTAGATATGAATTATCAAAAAGAAATCAATGAATTAATTAATCGTTATCCTTTTGATTTTGTAATAGGTTCAATTCATGTAATTAATCATACAGAATTTTATTATGGTGATTTTTTTAAAGGACTAGTAAAGGAAGATGCTCATCGTTATTTTTTTGAAGAAACATTAAGATGTGTCAAAAATTTTGATTGTTTTAATGTTCTAGGACATTTAGACTATATTATGCGTTATGGTCCATATGAAAATAAAGAAGTAGATTATAATAAATATCAAGATATTATTGATGAGATTTTTAAAACATTAATAGCTAAAGGAAAGGGAATTGAAATTAATACTTCAGGTTATGCCGTTAATGGTAATTGCGGTTTTCCTAATTATCAGCAGATTAAACGATATTATGATTTAGGTGGGAAAATTATTACAATTGGAACTGATAGTCATACTAGTGATCGAGTAGGGCAGTATATTAATGATGTTGTTGAGCATTTAAAAAAAATTGGTTTTAAAGACGTTTCTACCTTTGCTAAAAGAAGTTGTGATTTAAATGAATGATGAAACAGTGTATATTTTTTTAGATGTTGATGGTGTTTTAAATAACGATACAGCTAGAAAAAAATATCGAGGAACTGATATGCGGATGTTAAATGATAATAATTTAGCAGAATTAGCTAATTTAGTTAGTAAAATTAATAAGCATTATTTAATAGTTCTTATTTCTACATGGAGATATTATATTGATAATATTAATATATTGAAAAAATCATTAAATAAATATGGATTATCATTATCAGATTGTTTAGACATTGATCATACTAAAAGTCGAGGTGAATTAATTATTGAATATTGTCAAAAGAGAAATATTTTATTTAATAATATCTTGATTCTTGATGATACATATATTGGTGAATTATCAACAAGGCTAGTTAAATGTAATTTTAAATTTGGTTTAACTAAACAAGAAACTGAGAATGCACTGAAGCTTTTAAGATAATATATTAGATTTGTGTATAAGGATTATTGGGGAATGAAAAATATATGATTTGTTGTCAATTTTAATTTAGAAAATAAATCTGTTATGTTTTTAATAGTTATTAATACTGTAATTAAAATAGTTTGACTATATGGCCTAATTTAGAGTAATGGTATTTTTTGAGGAAGTTTTGTTGTTTTAAAAAATATATTTTATAATAATTGTCATATTGTTATTGGGTTTATGATATAATGGGTATTATATATTTGGAGGTAAAGACATGGAATTATATAATAAAGAATTATTAAAAAATTTAAAAAATACTGTAGATGACAGTGGCTATTATATGCCTAAAGCACTATTTAGTGGCAGCAAGTTTGGAAATGTACGATTAGAGACTAAACTAGCATATGTAGCTTTATTAGATACATTATTAAAAAAACCTGTATATAATCAAGAAAATTTAGCATTATTAAAGATTGATAATCCTGTTATCGGACAAACATTGGCTATTTTAGCTAATAAAGAAGTTAATCAAGATAAAGTTGCTAGATATATAGATGAATTAATTGAAGCTAATTTAATTGAAATTAATAAAAAAGATATTTATATTTATCATTTAGATTAAAATGTTTAAAATTTTAGCAAAGAAATTTATTAAGAATAATACTGAATTTAATAATCCTAAAGTAAGAGAACAATATGGTACTCTTTGTTCAATTATATCAATTGTATGTAATATTGTTTTAGTTATTTTTAAACTTACAATGGGAGCTATTACACACAGTATTGCTATTCAAGCAGATGGATTAAATAATTTATCTGATGTAGGTAGTAATTTGGCTTCATTATTTGGTTTTAAACTAGCTAATAAACATCCTGATATTGAACATCCTTATGGACATGGACGAATTGAATATGTAGCAGGTTTAATTATAGCATTTTTAATTTTATTAGTTGGTTTTCAAGCATTACGAGATTCGGTTTTTAAAATAATTGCTCCTGAAAAAGTTACTTTTACAATTGTTGCAGTAATTATTTTAATTGTTTCCATTTTAATTAAATTATGGATGGCTGTTTTTAATCGATATGCTTCAAAAAAAATCAACTCTGCAACATTATTAGCAGCTAGTCAGGATAGTTTAAATGATGTTTTAGCAACTTTGGCAACTTTAATTTCTTTGATTTTATCACTATATACTGATTTACCAGTGGATGGAATAATGGGAGCAGTTGTTTCAATCATTGTTTTAAAAGCGGGAATTGAAATTTTTAAAGATACTGTAAATCCATTATTAGGAATGGCACCTGATAAAGAATTGATTAAAGAGCTTGAAGAATATATTTTATCATATCCTGAGGCTTTAGGGATTCATGATTTAATGATGCATGATTATGGACCTGGTAGAAAGTTTTTAACATTGCATGTTGAAGTTGATTGTAACGATAATATTATGGCAACACATGATGCAATGGATAGAATCGAAAGGGCAGTTTTGGGTAAGTATCATATTTTAACAACTATTCATATGGATCCGATTGATTCTAGTGATGTTTTGACTAATGAATTAAAAGAAATTGTAATAGATGTTGTTAAAGAAATAAATGATGAATATAGTATACATGATTTTAGAATTGTTTCAGGGCCAACGCATACTAATTTGATTTTTGATGTTTTAATTCCGTCTAATGATCAAATTAAGCATAGTGTATTAAAAGAACAAATAAATCAAAGGTTAAAGGCTATTGATCCTAGTTATTTTACAGTAATGCAGATTGAACATAGTTTTGTATAAAAAATAAAAAAATCAGAAATTTCACTAAAGTGTAAAATCTGATTTTTTATTTACTATTATATGAATTATAAGGGTTGGGGATTATTATATCCCTAATCTTAAAATAAAACCTAGATCAAAAGTGTCGTTAGGTAAATATGGAAGAATGAGATTAAATTATTTAAAAGAACAAGAGAGAGCGCATCATAATGCTCTCTTGATGAATAATGAATTATATGATCATTTAATTGAGATAGATAAACAAGCGTATGAAATGCATGATAGACTTGTTGAACAGTATAAAGAAAAAAGGGGAATTACTGAAGAATTAAAACAAACTAATCAAATGGAATGGGTTAGACAGATGAATATGATAAAAGGGATAATTGAACAAATTGTGTATGATGTTCTTATTATAATGTAAAAATTACTCCCCATGAAACGTAGGGAGTAATTTATTTAGATAAAATAAAAATATATTCATGGGCTAAGAGATAAAAATTAAGATTTCGTATTTTGTCTTGCCAGTATTTTGTTGATCCACAATTATGCTGTTCCTTGATTATAATCTCTTTTAAAATGAAACCATTGTTTAAGAAAACTTGCATTGTGTTAAAGCCTAAAGGTATAACATTTCCATTTTTTCTAATATCGCCAATCATAAAAGAACAATTATGTCCTTGTTTTAAAACACGATATAATTCTTTACTCACTTTATCTATATGTAATAAAAAATCTTTATAATCTAATAACGATAAATCGTTCTCAAGATTTTTACTATATTTGATTATATTTGCATAAGGTGGATGAGTGCAGATAAAGTCTATTGAATTATCTTTGATCATAGTCATTTTTTTAGCGTCACATTGATATAATTCGATTTTAGCAGAATTGTGACAATCAAAATGTAATCGTTCTTTAGAAATATTGAGAGCATCATTGTTAATATCTATTCCAATAGCATTTCTATTTAACAATTTTGCTTCAATAAGTGTTGTTCCTGAACCTGCAAAACAATCTAGTATAAGGTCATTCTGTTTGGTATATTTGAGAATTAAATTTTTAGGAATATGAGGAGACCAATTTCCTCTATAATCACCTTTGTGTGTAGCCCAATTTCCTCGATCAGGAAAACTCCATATAGTAGTATTTTGTAATTCGTATGTTTTCATATAAAACACCTCCTACTATATATGTACGTAGAAAAATACAAAATTCCTTTAAAAAAATACAAAAAGATTTAATTTTCTTTAGTTATGCTTATTTTCCCCTGAAAAAATTCGTTTTTATTTAGTTTTATCTGAGAATATGATAAAATAGCCATGATATAGGAAGGAGTGTTTTTAATGGCAAATCAGAAAAATTTAGTTTTAAGTCCAGTTTTAAAATGGGTTGGTGGTAAAAGACAGCTATTGAATGATATAATTCCTATGATACCTAAAAATTGTTCGACTTATGTTGAACCGTTTATTGGAGGAGGGGCTGTATTATTTGAATTACAACCCAAGAAAGCAATAATAAATGATTTTAATAGTGAGTTAATTAATGTTTATACAGTTATCAGGGACTATCCTGAAGAACTGATAAAAGAATTGCAATTTCACAAAGATAATAATACATCAGAACACTTTTATGCAGTGAGAGAATATGACAGAAAACCAGAATTTTTTTCTCAAATGACACCAGTACAAAAAGCAGCAAGAGTTATTTATTTGAATAAAACTTGTTATAATGGCTTGTATAGAGTGAATTCTGCTGGACAATTTAATTCTCCATATGGGAAGTACAAAAATCCCAATATAGTGAATGAAACGGTCATTAGAGCGATGTCAAAGTATTTCAATGAAAATAATATTGTCATTAAAAATGAGGATTTTAAAGAAGCATTAAAAGGATTGAGAAGAGGTGCATTTGTTTATTTAGATCCACCATACATGCCAATATCTAGTTCATCTTCATTTACAGGTTATACTGAAAATGGTTTTAATGAAGACAAACAAAGAGAATTAAAAGAATTATGCGATAAATTAGATAAAAAAGGTATAAAATTCTTACAATCAAATTCTGATTGTGAATTTATACGAGAGTTATATAGTGGTTATAGAATAAAAACTATTAAAGCGAAAAGAGCTATTAATAGTAAAGGGAATTCTAGAGGAGAAATAAATGAGGTGTTGATATACAATTATGAGTAAAAATAAGGATTTATCAGTAGATGAAGCTTGGGAAAAGTTATTAGAAAAATATGACATTGTAAAGAAAATAGAAGAAGATGGGATATTTCATATTGAGGCTTCACAAATAAAAGAATTTAAAGAACCAAGATTAATGTCAAAATGGGATAGTTCAGAACAATTGCCTTCTGCTTTGAAACGTAATAAAATCAATATCTTGCCTAATAGTAGACGTTCTTATGTATTAGGAGATTTTCTTTTGTATCAAGACATTCCTGAACTTGAAGAACATGTAACAAAAATGACTGCAGTAGAATTACCAGAATATGAAAGTATAGATATTAACAACATTACATCTGAAGCTAATGCAATTAATGTATTAATATTATCAAAAATATTAGATGACTTTTTGGGTACTGATGAAAATGTTGGTACATTTAATGGACGTATGGGTACAGGTACATTTGATTTCAATGTTAATACTGTGAGAGGAGCGAAACAACATATTCTAGTCAATAACGCTCAGTGTGAAATAGATGGTGGATTTGAAAATTCGGAGTCAGTAGTAATCATGGAAGCCAAAAACGTAGTTCATCCTGATTTTCATGTTAGACAACTTTATTATCCATATAGATTATGGAAAACTAAAGTTAATAAACCGATTAGACTTGTTTTCTCAATATATTCAAATAAAATATATCGTTTATTTGAATATGAATTTACTGATATAAACGATTATTCATCAATCAAATTGATTAGGAACAAAAACTATTCTCTTCAAGATATAGAAATTACATTAGAAGAACTAATTGAAGTTAGAAATGCTACACCAATAAAGTTTGATGATAATCAAGAAGATAAGAGTTTACCTCCATTTGTTCAAGCGGATTCATTTGATAGAATAATTTCTTTATTAGAGAATATGAATGATAATCCAATGAATGATGAAGAAATAGCAGAGTTAATGCATTTTGGTTCTAATTTAAGTAACGGAAAACCAGTTTTCAGACAATCTCAATATTACTATAATGCAGGCAAGTATTTGGGATTATTTGAAAAGATTCGTACTGAAGAAAATGAAGTGAAATCAGTTTTAACATCCTTAGGTAAAAAAATTTATAAAATGCAATATAAAGAAAGGCAATTAAAGTTGGTTTCTTTAATTTTAGAACATCAGGTATTTGCTGATTTCTTTGATGAGATTATTGCGAATTTTGGTAAATTACCTGAAAACAAGGATATTCAAGAAAGAATGAGAGAATTGAATGTTTGCAACGAAGGACAGATTGCTAGAAGGTCACAATCTGTGAGATGCTGGTTGAAATGGATTTTCAATTTAATTAGATTGTCATAAAAAAGGAGGAAATTTTGTGAGCGATAAGATAAAATTGGACTTTCTTAACATGAAAAAGAATTAACGAAAAACGGCGGATTATTATATCAATATAGATCTTGTTGTAGAGATTCTACTACCATATATGATATTGAAAATATTCGTCATGATGTTGTGTACTTTCAGACTTCATTAAATATGAATGATCCCTTATCTATGGGAAAAGTGTATTTTATATTTTTGCTATTCTTGTTGAAGGTATGGAGGAAATATTAGAGGATAGTATTAATAGTATGGTGGCTAGCAATGATTTTTTAGATAAATTAAAATACTTAAAAATTAATATTACTTGCAATGAAGTTCCCTGCAATAAGCAATGGGGTATCTTTATTTTTATATTTAAAGATAACACATCTTTGACAGAATATCAGGCATTTAGGAAAAGTTAATTGGAAAATCAAGTGGAATAACTGGTTTAAGAAAGTTTATTATGTAAGTGCCAAACTAAAAGGCTCTATTATTACTGTTAAGATAACAGTTTAATAGAGCTGTAGTTATTTCATCATATAGATTGTTCGTTTTTTTATTAGTGTTCTATTTTCTAATGCTTATTGATTTGATGCTTACCATTATAAAATGAAAGCGGGATTTATTAGAACGATAAGAATTATATCATTAGTTAATAACTCTAAGCTCTAAAAATTACTTCTTCTTTTTCATACATCATTTTTGCTCCAATCATAGAAATTATAACATAAATTACAGACCAGCCAATTGTCATATACAAGTGAGTGTAATTTAATTGATTAAAAATGATTTCCTTAATTACAATAACTACATTTAAAATTGGAATATTCATCATTGCCATTGAAACAGAACTTGGTTCCATGTACATAGTAATTACTGAAAGTAATACAGGAATTAGAGTAACAGGTGTTAAATACGTATTAGCTTCTTTTAGTGAACGGGCATATGTTGAAACTAATAACATTACCGCAGAGATAAAAATTACATATAATACAGCTAATAAAACAATTAATAGCATACTTTGAATTGATAGATCAATTGATATTGCCATAGTATCACTCATTCCAAATTTAAAGGCTAACAGTAAACCTACAGCAGATAAGATTGATGTGATACTTCCAAACGTAGCAGTAACAATCAGTTTTCCAATTAAGATAGAACTTCTTGATATGCTGGTAGAAAGTAATGGTTCCAAAGTACCACGTTCTTTTTCACCAGCTCCTAAATCAGTAGCAATTGGAACTATTCCAGAACCAGAATATCCAATAATCATCATTGGAATCAGCATCCCTAACATCATTAATGACATACTATCGGCTTCTTCATCTTTGGCATGCTCATTATAGGTAAAAGGTTGCAATATTTTACTTGAAAGATTATTAGCTTCTAAATATGAAGCTAAATAGCTATTTTGGTAGTTACTAAACATTGTTTGTACAGTACTTATAGCAGTTAATGCACGTTGAGAGGTAGTATCATAATATAAATCTACTTCTGGAATGGTACTTTTTGCTAATGATTCATTTATATCTTTTGCAATAATATATGCTGTGATTTTACCATCATAAGCTTCATTAATAGGATCTTTACTATTAACAAGTTCATAAATACCAGCTTCTTCAAAAACAGCCTTTATTTCAGGATTATTTGTTTCTAAAACAATTTTATATTTATTATCTTCACTTGGTGCAGCCATATCCCCAACTGATGAAAAGATAAAAGTAAAAACCAAAGGCATAACAACAATAGGAATAACAAAAGTCATTAATAATGTTTTACGATCTCTTAAAATATCTTTAAATTCTTTTTTTACAATTGTCATTATATTATTCATTGTTGTTACCTCCAATACACTCAATAAATAATTCCTCTAGATTTTCTTTTTTATAATTCTCTTTTAATTGTTCAATTGTACCACTAGTAACAATTTTACCTTTATGAATAATAATAATTCGATCACATAATTTTTCGGTTTCATACATATTGTGACTAGAAAAAACAATAGCTTTATTTTCTCGTTTACATTTTAAGATAAAATCATGAATTAATTTACTTGATAGAACATCTAAACCAGTAGTTGGTTCATCAAATAACATAACATCAGGATGATGAATAATACTGCGAGCTAAAGAAACTTTTTGTTTCATTCCACGACTATATTTTCCTACAGGGCGATCAATATAATCAGTCATTTCTAAATCTTGAGCGATTTGATCAACTGCATGTTTAGCTTCATCATCACTCATACCGTTCAATTTAGCAAAATAAGTCATATTTTCACGTCCTGTTAAACGGTCATATAAAGCAACATCACCACCAAATAAGATCCCAATTTTTTCTCTGATTTTACTTGGATTATCAATGATATTATAACCATCAATAATTGCATTTCCATTAGTTGGTTTCAACATCGTTGCTATCATTCGTAAAGTCGTTGTTTTACCAGCTCCATTTTCACCAAGTAAACCAATTATTTCTCCTGGATTAACTTCAAAAGAAACATTTTCAACGGCATTTACCTTTTTAAATGTCTTGGTTAGATTTTCAACTTTTAACATATTCTTTCCTCCATTAATTATATATGTGATATAAGTATATACATATTTTTTTGTAAATTAATATTTTCTATTGTAATAGAAATATAAATAAACTCGTATAATCATAATAATAAAGATACAGGTAATAATTCCCAATAATAAATCAAAGCTGTATAGGGGAGCTATTATAGATGCTAATGCCATACTAGTTATTTCTAAAATAAATACTGAATTGTTACCAATTTTATCATATATGAATAATTTTCTTTCATCATGATGATTGATATATTTATTGACTAACTTAGTTTTATTTTTAGCTAGAAAAAAGTTGGAAATTAAATTAATACATGGGAAAATGAGTAATGAAAACGATAGGCCAGTTTGATAACCGTAAACAAAATCTTTGTAATGTTTATTATTAGAATTAACCGATAAAACATTATTAGATAATAGAATAATTAGTGTTAATGAAACTAATATTAAGCCAATCATATAATAGTTTGTCTTTTTTAGGTCTTCTAGGGCCAAAGTTACTCTTTTATCCATTAATAAGTTCCTCCTCAAAGTCAAAAACTTCTTCTATCATTAAATTAAAATATTTAGCTATTTTATATGCTAAAACTAGTGATGCAGTATATTTGCCTACCTCAATTGAGGTAATTGTCTGTCGGGTTACCCCGACAGACCTTGCTAGTTCTTCTTGAGAAATTTTTCTAGCTTTCCTAAGTTCTGGAATTCTAGTCTTCATTATATCATCCCTTCAATGTAAAGTTGACTTTACGTATATAGTATAGTTAACTTTGCATTTATTGTCAAGTTTACTTTGCAAAATAGAGATTTACTAAAACTAATCTTTAATTGGATATTTTTTAGCGTTTTTTATAAGTTTATTAATTATAATTTCTTTTGTATCAAGATTTAATGAGTATGCTAGTTGAAAACAATAAATCATTACATCAGCCAATTCTTCACTAATTTTATCTTTGTTATATTCATCATTCCATTGAATGCATTCTAGCAGTTCACTTGCTTCAATGACAATACTTTTAATTAAACTATCTGGATGTTCTAATTGATCCCATTTGCGTGCTTGAACAAATTCAATAATTTTATTTTCTATTTCTTTCATAAAATCCTCCTTGTAATAATTATATAAAGTTATCATCTTAATTCAAGTATTTTGAATAAATGGTGGTTTAAACGGGAATAAATAAATTAATGAAAACAACCATAGTAAAATAGTAGGGAATATTTTGAAATTATTCTTGACTTTTTAAATATATTTGGTTAATATAATTCCAACGACAGTGAAAAGAAGAGTAATTCATGCTAGCTTGATAGAGAGTCCTTGGGTGGTGGAAAAGGATAGGTGAATATGAATGAAGATGGTCTTGGAGTTTTATAGGCGATATTTAGTCTATGACGGGTGTGCCCGTTAACGCACTAGAGTATGATGGTACTCGAAGAGGTTATTATTGTGAGGTAATAATGAATTAAGGTGGTAACACGGGTTATAACTCGTCCTTTGTAGAGGACGGGTTTTTATATTTTAAGGAGGGTTATATGATTGAAATTAAACAAGTTAGTAAAGTATATCGATTAAAAAATCGAGAGGTAATAGCTGTTGATGATGTTTCATTGATTATTGAAGATGGTGATATCTATGGGATAATTGGTTATAGTGGAGCTGGTAAATCAACTTTGGTACGTTTGATTAATCAATTAGAAATTCAAGATAGTGGAAAAATTTTTGTTGATAATCAAAATCTAGGAGACTTATCTTCTAATGAACTTAGAAAATTAAGAACTAAAATTGGAATGATATTTCAACATTTTAATCTATTATGGTCACGGACTGTTAGTGAAAATATAGAGTTAGCACTAGAAATTGCTGGTAATAAAGATAAACAAGAACGTCATAGTAAAGTTCAAGAATTAGTTGATCTAGTTGGGTTAACAGGCCGTGAAAATGCTTATCCTAGTGAATTATCAGGTGGTCAAAAACAACGAGTTGGTATTGCAAGAGCTTTAGCTAATGATCCTAAAATTCTTTTATGTGATGAGGCAACTAGTGCTTTAGATCCTGATACAACTAAATCAATCTTGGATTTATTATTAGAAATAAATAAAAAGTTAAATATAACAATAATTATGATTACTCATCAGATGGAAGTTGTACAAAAAATATGTAATCATATTGCTGTTATGTCTGAGGGAAAAGTAATTGAAACTGGTACTGTCAAAGAAATATTTACTGCTCCTAAACATTCAGTAACTAAGAGTTTTGTTCAGGAAGCAAAAAGCCATAATGATTTTAATGAAGAAATATTAAAACAAATTTATTCACAAGGAGAATTGTTAAAGGTTATTTTTGATGAAAAGATCAGTCGTCAACCAGTTTTGACAAAAGTCATTAGAGAAAGTGATGCAGATATCAATGTTATTGAGGCAAATTTAAATAATACTATAGATAGTTCATTTGGGATTATGATTTTACAAGTAATTGGAGATTATCAAAGAGTAAAAACTTTATTTGAAAAGTATTTAGCTAAAGTAGAGGTGATGTAAATGAGTAGTATTTTAGAGAATATTGATTTTGATACAATGGTCAATGCATTAAATGAAACATTATTTATGACGTTTGTATCTTTGATTTTTGCAGTGATTATTGGATTGATTTTAGGAATAGCGATATATTTAACCCAAGAAGATGGTTTGTATCCGAATTTATTTGTTAATAAAGTTTTAAATTTAATTGTTAATGTATTAAGAGCGATTCCATATATTATTTTATTGATTCTCTTGTTACCATTAACAACAACTTTAGTTGGATCAATGATTGGAGCAAAAGCAGCTTTGCCTTCATTGATTTTATCAAGTGCACCATTTTATGGAAGAATGGTAATGATAGCTCTTAATGAAGTTGATAGTGGAACGATTGAAGCAAGCAAGGCAATGGGGGCAAATAATTGGCAGATTATTACTAAAGTATTAATTCCTGAAGCTAAGCCAGCTTTGATTTCATCAATTACTGTTATGGCAGTATCACTGGTTGGTTATACTGCAATGGCTGGGGCTATTGGAGCAGGAGGATTAGGTAATTTAGCATATTTATATGGAATGGTTAGAAATAACAATTATATAATGTATACTGCGACAATTTTAATATTAATTATTGTGTTTATTATTCAATTTATTGGGGATTATTTTGTTAGAAAGATAGATAAAAGGTAGGGAAAGATTATGAAAAAATTATTTACTGGAATTATTAGTTTATTATTGGTAATTACATTAACTGCTTGTGGTGGAAGTGGCAAACGTGATAAAAATACTTTATTAGTAGCAGCTACGTCAAAACCACATGGGGATATTTTAACTGAAGCAAAATCAATTTTAAAAGATGAATATGATATTGATTTAGAAATTAAGATTTTAGATGATTATTATATATTTAATAAGTCATTAAATAATGGTGATGTTGATGCAAACTTTTTTCAACATATTCCGTTTTTTGAAAATGATATAGAACAGAATAAATATAATTTGGTTAATGCAGGTGGAATACATATTGAACCCTTTGGTTTTTATTCAAAACAAATCAAAGATATAAAAGAATTAAAGAAAAATGATGTGATTGTTATTTCTAATTCAGTTGCAGATCATGGGCGTATTTTAGCAATTTTAGATAAAGCAGATGTAATTGAATTAAATAGTAATGTTAAAGTGCAGAATGCAACTATTGAAGATATTAAATCAAATCCTTTAAATTTACAATTTAAAGAAATCAAACCAGAGATATTAACAAGTGCTTATGAAAATAATGAAGGAGCATTAGTTGCAATTAATGGGAATTATGCAATAGATGCTGGTCTAAATCCAACTAAAGATGCAGTTATTTTAGAATCTGCTGATGAAAGCAATCCATATGTTAATATTGTAGCATGTAAAAAAGGTCATGAAAAAGATGAGAAAATTAAAGCATTAGTTGATGTTTTGCAATCAGATAAAATTAAAAAATTTATAACAGATACTTATAGTGATGGTTCTGTAATTCCTATTGAGTAAAGATGCTAAATGTGGCATCTTTTTTTAACTGAATTGCATATTTAATCCAAATAATTTATAATTAACTAAAATACAAGGAGAAGAAAAATGCCAAAAGTAGAAGCTGTAGATTATCTAAATCAAGAGATTGATATAATAATTGATCGACCACTAGGATCAAAGCATCCTAAATATAATTTTATATATCTACTTAATTATGGATATGTTCCAGAAACGATTAGTGGAGATGATGAAGAATTAGATGCTTATTTATTAGGAGTGTTTGAACCAGTTAAAAATTATACTGGAAAAGTAATAGCAGTAATAAAAAGAATTAATGATAATGATGATAAACTGATTGTTGTTCCTGAAGGGGTTAATTATAATAATGAGCAGATTAGAGCTTTAACTGAGTTTCAAGAAAGGTTTTTTAAATCAAAAATAATTAGAGGTATTGATTATGATTAAAACTGTGGATGATTATATTAATAGTTTTCCTGATAATATTAAGGAAAAATTAATTTGTTTAAGAATGATTATTGTAGAGAATGCTCCTGATGCTAAAGAGGGTATATCTTGGGGTGTTCCTACTTATAATCTAAATGGATTTTTAGTTCAGTTTGCAGTTTATAAAAAACATCTGGGATTTTATACTTCTCCTGCGACACTTGCATGTTTTCAAGAACAATTAAATGGATATAAAACTAATTCTAAAAATACTGTTCGATTACCAATAGATCAGGATTTACCAGTTAATTTAATTAAAGAAATGGTACTGTTTAAAGTTAAGGAAAATAATAGTGATTAGAAAATTTAGTATTTTAGATATTGATCGAATTATGCAGTTATGGTTAGAGGCTAATCTTGATGTTCATTATTTTATTAATAAAAGTTATTGGTTAAATCACTATGAAATGGTTAAGCAAATGATTTTAGATGCTGATATATATGTTTATGAAATTAATTACAAAGTATTAGGTTTTATAGGTATAGTTGATAATTATATAGCAGGGATTTTTGTTGATAAAGCTTATCGTTGTCAAAATGTTGGTCATCAGCTAATCAATTATATAAAGAAAGATCATAAATATTTAATTTTATCAGTTTATCAAAAGAATCAAAAAGCAGTGAATTTTTATATAAAAGAAAAATTTAAGATTATTAAAGAGCAGATTGATTTGGATACTAATGAAGTAGAGCTAGTAATGGAGTATAATCATAAAAGAATAGAATCAAAATAATTATTTATATTTGTTGTGAGATTTATCATATAATTCATGTAATACGATTGCAAGGATGGAATGTTTCCCCCAGAAGCGTTTCGCAGTTGCCTTAATATCTGCTAGGAAGTCCACATCGGTAACGATAGCGTTATTAATTGAAATAGATTCTTTGCTACAGTCAAAATAAATACCTTTACGTCTATTTAAAGTGTACTCTAAACGCTCATGAAGTATTTCTGTTTTTCCAAGCTGTACACAATATTTGCCCTTATTGCCACCAATGTTAAACTCGTATTCAACGCCTATTGGAGCGTCGCAATCAACCATTTTGCAGTCATCAATAATCGCCTGGATATCACGTAAGCCGGCAACAATTTGTTGACGCATGATCCTTTCCAGTTCTTCATCGCTAAAAATAGACTTTTGGCTTAATAATTCCTCATATACATCTCGTACATTCATGGTTTCTAGCAATTCACGCAGTAACACAAATGCAGAGACCAGATTTGATTTACCTGCACCATTCTCGCCGTATATGATTGCAAGATTTTTTGGTTTTCCACTTTTGGTAGCTAAATCAAATTCAATGTCATCAAATGTGCGAAAATTCTGGAGCTTGATCCTTGTAAACATATGACTCACCTCACATGACATAAGTATCGCATATTTACGCTAAAAATGCAAGCATTATTTTTACCAGTTTTTATTATAACTAAAAAAATAGAGAGTGTATTTATCGAATAATAAGATTAGTTCTGATTCGTGGTTGACTTATGCGGGATGCTGTGATATTATACCCTAGAGGAAGGAACTGGTATAGCCACCGGTTGCTACCTCGACCTAGAACGGCAAACAAAAAGGCGCCTTGGTCAGGCGCCTTCTCGTGCCAGCAATATGCACTGGCTGGGTATTGATCGAGCAGCGTCAATCAGTTTACCACAGCGATGACCGCTTTGCAAGAGTTTACTGGCAGAAAGGTAAAAAAAGCGAGATTTGTGAGCCTACAAATTTTCTATTAGGAGGCTCAGTCATGAGCACTAAGGTAAAAACTGGGCAGAAAGCCCCTGTTTCAGGTCAGTATAAACCTGTTGGTAGTAAGACAGAAGTCACTTTCGTCCAAGGTAAGCGCGTTCCTCCGACGGCATCTGGAGCAACCAGCTTTACCTTGGTCGATCAGACCAAACACAAAGGAGGTAGCCGATGAAAACTATCTCTTTAGAGTTTGAGGGTTATTGGCGCGAGATCAACAAGGGTGGTGTTCCCGCTCAATCTGGCATCTACTGTGTGTACGCCTGTACATACAACCAAAGCGAGGGCACAGTCACTCTTCGAGAGCTAGTCTATGTTGGTGAATCAGAGAATGTCCGGGATCGACTTACTAACCATGAGAGGCTCCCAGATTGGAAGAAAAGGTTGAAGGCTGGTGAAACACTCTGCTATTCTGTGGCAACGGTGAGTGGGAATGATGGGAATCGCGCTGAGGCTGCGGTTATCTTCCATCATAAACCGCCTTGTAACACAGAGTATAAGTACTCTTTCCCCTTTGAGTCCACCACGATTCAAACATCTGGTAGGAATGATATGCTGGATTCTTCCTTCACCGTATACCGCACTTAATATGAATGAGGGCTTAGGAAATTCCTAAGCCCTCATTCATTATTAAAAAGTTCTCCTATCTAATTTAAACAACTACATATGTTTTCTAACGATTGCCAAGCGAGCCTTCGGATCTAACCATAGATAGAAGTCTAAAGCAATCTCAGAATGAGCACTCACGCCTCCACCTTTACCCTGTTTTACTCGCATTCCAACGGCATGAGTCCTTCGAATCCACAAAGATGGCGTAATGGTGAGCGATGTGGTATGCCCCTGTTG
>OFHM01000725.1_pt1 | contig 25234 bp, 42 predicted proteins | sample 1521311 | NCBI WGS metagenome assembly OFHM01 (sample SAMEA3504083, study PRJEB24116) | mouse gut metagenome | biome: mouse gut; feature: mouse-associated habitat; material: faeces | place: Denmark | collected 2011 | reverse complement strand
TGGCTTTTTATTCTCCCCTGGTAGAACCAGGGGTTTTATTTAGCTAAAGCATCAATAAAACGCAGGGGCGGAAGATCCGCTCCTGCGTTTGTCTTATGTTGGCCCCTATTCAGCCCGCCAGGGCCCGGGCCAGGGCCGCGAACTCCTCCAACCCCAGCCGTTCCCCCCGCACCGTCTCCGGCAGGCCGCAGTCCGCCAGAATCTGCCGGAGCTGTTCCTTGGAGAACCGGCTCCCATAGGCGGCGGACAGGGCGTTGAGCAGGGTCTTGCGCCGCTGGGCGAAGGCCGCCTTCACCAGGCTGAAGATAGCGTCCCGGTCCCCCTCCACCGGGGGCCTGTCCCGGAGGGTGAGCCGCACCACCGCCGAGGTCACCTTGGGGGCGGGCAGGAAGCAGTCCGGCGGCACCTCGAACAAAAGCTCGCAGCCGGCATGGTACTGGCAGAACAGGGAGAAGGCCCCGCAGTCGGAGCTGCCGGGGGCGGCGCAGATCCGCCGCGCCACCTCCCGCTGGATCATCACCGTCACGGACCGGAAGCACCCCGCCTCCAGCAGCCTGGTGATCACCGGGGTGGTGATGTTATAGGGCAGGTTGGCACAGGCCTTGACGGTCAGGCCAGGGAATTTCTCTGCCGCCAGCCCGGCCAGATCCAGCTTCATGGCGTCCCCAGGGATCACCTCCACGTTGGGGCAGTCCGCCAGGGTCTCCGCCAGAATGGGCAGGAGGGCACGGTCCAGCTCCACCGCCGCCACCTTTGCCGCCCGCCGGGAGAGCTGGACGGTGAGGGGGCCGATGCCGGGGCCGATCTCCAGCACGGCGCAGCTCTCGTCCAGCCCCGCCGCCTCCGCGATGTCCCGGGGCACCCAGTCCGCGATGAGGAAGTTCTGCCCCATGGATTTGGAGAAACGGAAGCCGTGGCGGGCCAGCAGGGCCTTGATATCCCGCAGCTCGGTGAGGTTCATGGGGCGTCCCTCCGGGCGTCGGCCCCATACCGCTCCAGCCCCCACCAGTTGGGCAGCAGCTCCTTCAGCGTAACCGTCTCCCGCGTCTCATAGTCCACCAAAATCTCCATGTCCCGGTTTTCCAACGCCAGCTGCAAAAAGAACTCCCGGCAGGCCCCGCAGGGCATACCGCTTCCGCCGCCGCTGGGGGCCTTGTCCCGGAAGGCAATCAGCCGCTTTACCACCGTCTGCCCGCTGTTCACGTACATATTCAGCGCGGCCACCCGCTCGGCGCACAGATCCAGCACGCCGGAGCAGCTTTCCACACAGAATCCGGTGAAGATCCCGCCGTTTTCCGCCTCCAGCGCGCACACCACATGGTGGGCATAGAGGAAAGGGGACACCTCCTGGGGGTGGTACAGCCCCTTCGCCGCCTGGTACAGCTTTTCCCAGATATCCATTCCGCTTCTCCTATTTCAGCTTCTTTTCGTAGGCCACTCGCCGGGGGTCGTGGGGGGGAGCCGCCCCCACCAGCACGTTTCCCCGGTACTGGAAGCCGGACTTCCGCAGCAGGCCCACCATGGCCCTGTTCTTCTTATGGGTGTCGATCCGCAGCCAGCCCAAGCCCATCCCCCGGGCCAGCTCCGCCCAGGCGGCGGCCATCTCCCCCGCCAGCCCGGAGCCGCGCCACTGTTCCGCCACGGCGCATCGGTGGATGGAGGCGTAGGGCTCGTCCGAGCCCCATTTGCCGTCGGTGATGGCGGCGTAGCTCTCCTCCGGGCGGGCGTACAGGGTGAACACCGCCCCCACCTGCCCCCCGCAGGTGAGCACGCAGCACTCCCCCCGGGCCATGTCGTTCCGGTAGTCCGCCGCCGCGGGGTACTCCTCCGTCCACTGGTCGATGCCGTTGGCGTCCATCCAGGCCCGGGCCTGGGCGATGATCTCCATGATGGCGGGGATGTCCCCCTCCTCCGCCGGGCGGCACTCCACCGGGCGGGGCAGGACGGGGCGGGACAGCTCCCGATCCAGCTCCGCCAGCAGCTTCTGGTCCTCCTTGGAGGACAGGTCCAGCTTTTCGTAGAGATCGGGCCGCCGCTCCCTGGTGCGCAGGAGGGACTGCTTCCGCCGCCACCGCTCCACCCCGGCGTGGTCGCCGGTGAGCAGCGGGGGGGGCACCGCCCTGCCGTGCCACACCTCCGGGCGGGAGTATTGGGGGTACTCCAGCAGGCCGTCCCAGTGGCTCTCGTTCTGGAAGCACTCGGGGTCGGACAGCACCCCCGGCACCAGGCGGCTCACCGCGTCCGCCACCGCCATGGCGGCGATCTCCCCCCCGGTGAGCACGAAATCCCCCAGGGAGATCTCCTCGTCCACGCACTCGTCGATGAACCGCTGGTCGATGCCCTCGTAGTGGCCGCACACCAGGATCAGGCGGTCGTGCTCCCAGGCCAGCCGCTTGGCGTCCGCCTGGGTGAAGGTTTTGCCGCAGGGGGACAGGTAGATGGTATGGGGCCGCCCCGGCCCCTGCCCGCGGAGGTGGTCCCAGCAGCGGAACAGGGGGTCGGCCTGGAGCACCGCCCCCCGCCCCCCGCCGTAGGGGTAGTCGTCCACCTGCTTCTGTTTGTTCACCGTGTAATCCCGGAGCTGGTGGGTGGCAATACGCAGGAAGTCCCGCTCCTGAGCCCGGCCCAGGATGGACTCGGACAGCACGTCCCCCACCGTGTCGGGGAACAGGGTGATGATATCAATGCAGTACATAAGCTCTCCCTTCCCTCGTCTGCCCGGCATCTTCGGCTGTGAATACAGGTTCTTACATTCCCTCGATGAGGCGCACCTTGAGATAGCCGCCCTCGATGTTGGTCTCCAGGATGAACTCGGGAACGGCAGGGATGAGGATCTCCCGCTCCCCCGCCACCACATACACCTGCTGGCGGGAGGGGGACAGCACCTCCTTCAGCACGCCCAGCTTCTCCCCCGCCTGGTCCACCACGTCCAGGCCCAGGATGTCCGCCAGGAAAAAGGCCCCCTCCGGCAGCTTGGCGTCGGCGCGGCGGATCTGGACGGTCTTTCCCTTGAGGCGCATGGCCTCCTCTACCGTGTCCACCCCGTCCAGCTTGGCGATGACGCTGCCCTTGTGGACCCGGGCCGACGCCACCTTCCGGGGTTCGCCGTCCACGTAGAGGGCGGCAAACTGCCGCAGGAAATCCGGGCTGTCCGCCCAGGGGACAATCCGCACCTCGCCGTGGATGCCGTGGGTGTTGGTGATCTGGCCGCAGTCTAAGAACTCCTTCACGGAGATCCCTCCTTCCTCATCGCCGCAGGCCGGTCGGCGGCTTACGGAACGTGATAAAAAACAGGCGGGAATACCCGCCTGCTTTTCAACCTTCAGTCAACAATGTCAACCGAAATCTTTTTGCCCTGGCGTTGGGCCACCGAACGCATCAACGCCCGGATTTCCTTGGCGATCCGGCCCTGGCGGCCGATCACCTTGCCCATGTCGCCGGGAGCCACCCGGAGCTCCAGCACCGTCTCGGCGGGGGTCTCGGACTGGGAGACGGACACCGAGTCGGGATCGTCCACCAGGCTGCGGGCAATATAAGTGAGCAATTCCTTCATGTGTCCTCCAAATTCCGATTACACTCCGGCCTTCTTCAGCAGGTCGCGCACGGTGTCGGTGGGCTGGGCCCCAGTGCGGATCCAGGCCTGGGCGCGCTCCACGTCGATGTTGACGGCGGCGGGGCTCTGCCGGGGGTACCGATCTCCTCGATGAAGCGGCCGTCCCGGGGATAGCGGGAGTCGGCCACCACCACCCGGTAGAAGGGGGCCTTCTTCGCGCCCATGCGGCGCAGACGAATCTTAACCATGGTATGTTCACCTCCAAAAGTAGTCGTTCGTTATGGTAAAAGTCCCGAAAGGGACGTAAACCAACAGAGTTAGTCCAGCAGGAGCTTTTTCACATCCTGGGCGCGGAGCTCCACCGCACCGCACACAAGGCACACAAAGCAGTCCACGCCGCACCGATGTTCCGGCTCAAAAACGCCCGGACGCTTGCGCATCAGGTAGGGCGGGACTCCGATCCCGCCGGTGCAGAATTGGGCGGAGAGCATATCCGTACCGCACTTTGCGCATTCCATAGAGCCGCCTCTCTCAGAAGGGCAGGCCGCCCAACCCCTTGAACCGCCCGAACAGACCCTTGGCCTTCTTGGGGTTGGCAAACTGCCGGGTGAGCTGCTGCACCATGTCGAACTGCTTCAGCAGGCGGTTCACATCCACCACCTGGGTGCCGGATCCGGCGGCGATCCGCTTCTTCCGGCTGGAGTTGAGCACGTTGGGGTTCTCCCGCTCATAGGGGGTCATGGACTGGATGATGGCCTCGATCCGCTTCAGATTGCCCTCGTCGGCGGACAGATCCAGCTTTTTCCCCCCCATGCCTGGGATCATCCCGGCGATATCCTCCAGATTGCCCATGCTTTTGAGCTGGAGGAGCTGGTCATAGAAGTCGGACAGGGTGAATTTGTTCTTCCGCAGCCGCTCCAGCTGCTCGGCGGCCTTTTTCGCGTCCAGGTTCTGCTCCGCCTTCTCGATGAGGGACAGCACGTCCCCCATGCCCAAAATCCGGCTCGCCATGCGGTCGGGGTGGAATACCTCCACCGCGTCCAGCTTTTCTCCGGTTCCGGCGAACTTGATGGGCTTGCCCGTCACCGCCCGGATGGACAGGGCCGCGCCGCCCCGGGCGTCGCCGTCCAGCTTGGTGAGCATCACGCCGTCGATGTCCAGGGCCTCGTCGAAGGCCTTGGCGGCGGTCACCGCGTCCTGGCCGATCATGGCGTCCACCACCAGCAGAATCTCGGTGGGCTTCACCGTCTCCTTGATCCGCTTCAGCTCGTCCATGAGGGTCTCGTCCACGTGGAGCCGTCCGGCGGTGTCCAGGAACACCATGTCGTTTCCGTGGCGGCGGGCGTGCTCTACGGCGGCTTTGGCAATGTCCACCGGGTCGATCTGGCCCATCTGGAACACGGGAATGTCCAGCTGCCCGCCCACCACCTCCAGCTGCTTGATGGCGGCGGGGCGGTACACGTCGCAGGCGCACAGCAGGGGACGCTTGCCCTGCTTCTTCATCAAGCCCGCCAGCTTCGCGCCGTTGGTGGTCTTGCCCGCACCCTGGAGGCCCACCAGCATCACCACCGTGGGCGGGGCAGGGGAGATGGCCAGCTTGGTCTCGCCGCCCCCCATGAGGGCGGTCAGCTCCTCGTTGACGATCTTCACGATCATCTGGGCGGGGGTGAGGGATTCCATCACGTCCTGGCCCACGGCCCGCTCGGTGACAGAGGAAACGAAGCCCTTCACCACTTTGAAATTCACGTCCGCCTCCAGAAGGGCCATCTTGATCTCCTTCATGGCCTCCTTCACGTCCGCCTCGGAGAGGCGGCCCTTGCCCCGCAGGCGTTTGAAGGTGGCGGACAGCTTTTCGGTTAAGCTCTCAAATGCCATAGGTTACTCCTGATTCAGCTTGGCCGCGTTTTCCTTGATGGTGTTGGCCAGTCCGTCCAGCATGGCGTCGTTGTAGCTGCGCTCGTTGACGGCCTGGAGGAGCTGGTCGGCGGCCTGGTCGATGGCGGCGATGGCCGCCTGGGACTGGTGGAAGCGGCGGATGATGTGGGTTTTTTCCTCGATCTCGGACATGGCGGCCTCGGCCCGGACGATCACGTCCCGGACGCCCTGGCGGGAGATGCCGTAGTTTTCCGCGATCTCGGCCAGGGACAGGTCCTCATTATAATAGAGGTCGTAAAATTCCCGCTGGCGTTCGGTCAGCAGATCGCCGTAGAAGTCAAAGAGCATAGCCATGCGGTATGCCTGGTTCTTCATGGGTCCACCTCCGCAGTCCTGAGTGTAAAGTCGTTGGGCTTTACAAGATTGGACTATACCACAGAACGTCCGGAAAGTCAAGGGAAAGGCGGCATTTTCCCGGGGGTTTTTATCCTATTGGGGCGGGCGGCGGGGCCGGACGGGCTTCCCCGGCGGCGGACTTGAAAAGTTTTCAGATTTTGGTGAAAAAACGCTTGACAAAATCGGGCGTTCTGGTATAATAGCATTCGTTCTCGTGAGCCACAACTTCATAGATAGCGGATTAGTGTAATGGTAGCACACCAGACTCTGACTCTGTTTGTGAGGGTTCGAATCCTTCATCCGCTGCCACACAGAAACCCCCGCAAACCGTTGGTATCAGCGGTTTGCGGGGATTTCTTCATGCCCAGCCATTCGGAATCAAGTGGTTTGTTTTGACTGTATATGGCGGTTTTGGTGGTGGAAAAGGTGGTGGAAAATTTCCGCCACTTCCCACAAAGAAGCGAGGCTCGGGAAAGTTTTCTGGCCTCGCTCTTTTCGCCTCCGCCTATGGGTGCACCGCAGGCTTGGCCGGCTCCATGCGCCCGGGGTGGGGCACGCGCTCCGGATAGCCCATGTGCTCCGCCTCGTCCTCATCCGGGTGAAGCAGGCACAGAGCGTCATACGCACTGCCCAGGGCGGCCAGGTTGCGAATGCTCTCCCGGGTCAGTGGGCCGCTGCCCACCTGCTCGATCATCTCCAGCAATTCATGCTTGTTGTGCTTTACCTGCATTGTGTCATGCCTCCTTGATGTACGCTGCCAGACACTCAAAGTCCTCCAGATAGAAGGTCAGCGACCCCAAAATGGGCACGTCGATCTTAACCCCGGTGTCCGGTACGGCCTGCTTGACCGATGCCAGAAGCCCATCCAGATCCAGGTTCCCGGCCTCGTCCACCGCGCCCATCTGGGCCAGCACCGGGTGGGCCGCGTACTGCTGAATGTTTTTGTGGACAGCATAGGCCGCCCCAGTCAGAAAGGCCACCTTCTTGAGCTGGCCGTTGGGCACGTTGACGGGGATTTGGGGCGCAAGCTCCGCGTCAATATACTGGACTGCGCCGGCCTCGATTTGCTTGATGGTTACCATGTCAGCCTCCTAAAATTGCCAGGGAGGGAGGTTTTTTACCTCCCTGGGCGGGGAATCATCGGTGCCCGGTGCGGGCACCGGCTTCAGCACCCGCAGTCGTGGACGGGCAGCGGGTTGTAAGTAGTCTGGGTTCGGGTGGTAGTGCCGGTGGTCACGTCGGCCACCTGGATGGGATAGAACGTCTGGTTGACGTAGTTGATGATGGTGTCATCAGCGCAACGCCGCTCCCTGCGCTCGCACTCCAGCGCGGCGGTCTGCTTCTCGCAGCAGCACTCCAGACGCTCCTGGAGCAGCTGGAAGCTGTCCTTGGTGGCCTGGTTCTGGACGGCCTGCTGGCCCAGCTGGGCCTCGATGGCGCGGAACCGGCCATCGACGTACTTGTACATCTCCAGGGCCTTCTGGTCGCCGTAGGTGTTGGCATCCCGCAGGGCGATCTGGGAATCCTTGGCGGCGATCTCCTGCACCAGGCGCATCTCCCGCTGGGTAACGGGGTCGCAGTCGCTGCCGCAGGGGACGGAGCCCCGGCCCCGCAGACAGTCCGCCAGCACAGCGGCGGAGAGCATATCATTGCCGCACGCGGAAGCGCGGTTGTTGAACAGCCCGCCCAGACCGGCCAGGCCGCCCATCGCGTTGATGACGCCCAGAGACAGACCGGCGATACCCGTACCCAAACCGGCACCCGCCACGCCCTTGCTCGCATATTCCTTGTTGATGTCCATAGTGTTATCCTCCTTATGCTGTTTTTAAATTTTGGTTTCCCGCTTGCCCATGTAGGGCACTTAGTGCTGCATTGGACTCACCTCCTTTCCGGGTTTCGGCTGAACTTGCCTGGGCTTACCCCAACACCCCCAGCTTATCCAGCGTCGCCATCACCCGGCAGTACTCCTCCGAAATATTGAGGACATTATCCTCCAGGCTGTCCTGGTCCGGGTCGCTGCGCCCCCGCAACGCCCCCCGCTCCATCAGCTTCCGAATGGTGGCCTTGTAGCTGTCCGCCACATCCCCCAGCCGCTCATAGTAAACCATGCCGTCCTCCTCCTTGTCGTTCCTGTCATTGCTTCCGTCCACCGCCGGAGCCTCCGGCCTCCGGCCCAGCTCCGCCGCCACGTCCGCCCGGAAATCGTCCATGCTCTTGCCGAACCGGGGGAACCAGTGGAGCACATCCCCGTGGTTGGAGGCAATGCCCCGGCGGTACCCCTCCTGGTGGCAGATCACCACCCCGTCCGCCAGCGGGTCAAGCCCGTACTGTTTGCACAGCATAGCGGTCAGCTCCACCGCCTCCCGGTACGCCCGGGCGAAGTAGTCCGGGTCAGTCAGCCCGTCCTCGCAGATCTCGAAGGAGATGTGGGTATCGTTGGCACTTTTTCCGCTGGAGCCGTTCCCGGCGTGCCAGCCCCGGCGGTCCCAGGGCAGGGTCTGCACCGCCGCCACCGAGCCGTCCGCCAGCCTCCCGATGAAGCCGTGGACGCACACATTCAGCCCCGCCCGGTTCCAGTGGTTGCCGTTGGGGTTGGTACCCAGCCGGGCCAGCAGCCCGGCCCTGTCCGGTGTTGTGCTCACCGGCTGGACATACCGCCGCAGGTTGGGGTTGTTGGCCCCGGTGGAGTGCACCATGACGCCCTTGGGCTTGATGGTGGCTCCGGTTTTGTAGCAGCGGTTTTCGGTGAAGATGCACGTCAGAAGATTCACGCCTCCACCTCCGGCAGCCCCGCCACGCTGGTGAGCAGGGACAGCACCCCCGCCAACGCCGCCGCAGACGCCACCACCGCCCAGTTCACCTCGCTGAGCACCGCTGCCGCGCCGATGGTGGCCACCGCCGTCTGCGCCACCGTCCGGACGGCCCGGACTGCCGCCGCGTGGAACCATTTCTTTGTTTTCTCACTCATATGTATCTTCTCCTTTCTCAGTTCAGCCCCGGCATACCCGCCGCGAGCCACGCCACAACCGCCAGGGCGGCGGCGTAAATCAGCTTGTCCACCAGGCCGTCCCACCGCTTGGCGGGCTTGTCCGCCAGGGCCTGGGCCGTTTCGGTCAGCGCGTCCAGCTTATCGTCCATGCCGTCCAGCTTGGCCTTCAGCGTGGCCCCGCTCTGCTCCAACGCCCCGATGCGGTCAAACATCTGGCGGTGGGTGTCGGAGGAGTTCCCCCGGTATCGGTCGAACTCCCTTTCCAGCGCGTCCACCCGGGCGGACACCGGGCAGTCGCTGGGATTACAGTTGTCGTGCATTGTGCTCACTCCTTACAGCTTTATGATGTGTGTGAGGGTGCAATCAGCATTGCTGCAACCCCAACGGCGCACCGCCAAAAATATAGGTTTTGTACCGCTCTCCTGGGACATTGGGCAATGTTCCGTTCAGCAAGGCACTCAACGCTGGGTATTCAGCCGGAACCGCGCCCCCATCACAAAGGACCCATCCCGTCTCAGAGGGCGGATCGCGGCTTGTCATAAGCTCTCCGATCTCAGCACCGCCCGCTTTTTGAATGGCGGTGTCTAATTCCAAAATGGCGGTGTCCGCCTTTGCGATCACCTGATTGCTCAATTCAATGAGTTTCACAACTTCCTTATCAATGCCACCTGTAAAAAAGCTGTAAATATACAGCACATCTTCAGCGATGGCAGACAAGGGCAAAACACGTCCACATAGGCCGCTGTCATCCCGGAGGTCGGTCACATCATCTAAGTTCAAAGACGTTGCGCCTCGTCGAGCACGGATGAAGTACAGCAGTACGGCGTACTGCGTTTCGTCCCGCACAAGAGAAGGGCTGGCCCGAATGGAGGCTGGGTCAACATCCGCCAGAATTTCCAGTGACGCCTTGCGGGCCTCGTAGTCCACCTGCACTGCTAAAGCATCCACCCTGTCCTCTGTATTTCCAGGCGGAGAGATGGTGAGGGCCAAGGGTTCGTCATTATACAGCCACCGTCCAGCGGCAAACGCATAGCCGGAAGATAACGCGGCAGTAAAACCGTTGATAGTCAAGTTGAAGCCACCGCCATGGAGAGCCACGCCGTCCCCCACCACGGCTTGGAGGGCGTTGGAAAACTCTTGAGAGTTGTCCGTTTCCTTGAGGGCAAATCCATAGGTGAGGGCCATTATTCGGCCTCCTTTGCCTTGATATATGCGGGTACGCCATCGGATGCAATCATGGGAAGCCACGCCCCATCGTTTGCGTAGTCGTACAGCGTATTCAGGACGATCTTCGCCACCTTGACCGTGTTCGTGGTGTCCTGCCCCAGCAGGTACAGCGTCCCTTCATCCTGCGAGTAGTCCAGATATCCAAACTGGGTAATAGTGCCCAAAACAGAGGTGGTATCCAGATAGCCGAAATCCCCCTCCTCCAGCGTCCGGGAGAAGATAATGCCGGTGCCCACGAAAATCAGATAGATGTCCTTTCCCCATAGGTAGGCGGTTGAATCGTAAAACAGTCTTGCGCCATTTTGTGTAGTTGAAAGTTCTGCGTGTCCTGCGGAGAGACTAACCCTGGAAATCCACGGGTAATTGTTCATGCTAAAAGAAAACAGAACTTTTGTGTTTCCGGCGATATTTATAGGGAGGAAAGTTTCAAGATTATCACCAGCAGAAAGGACTCTGCCCCACAAGGTAGAGTAAAGGCCGCCTGGGTAAGAAACGACTTTCGAGAACATGGACGGATACGGGCGCTTAGCAACGGTGATTAATTCTCCCTGGTTCTTTCTTGAAAAAGCATATCTTTGGAACGAAAAATAGTTTGATATTGTGCCAGAATGGCTCACCTCTATTCCGCCGCCGTCCACTTCTTCGGTGTTTGCGAGATTGCTTTCGCCGTTCCAAATAATAAGTGAAACATACCCGTCATAAACCGATGCGTTTTGTGTAATTTCCTTTTCGGCGCGGTGCCCGACCGCACAGTAATACGTTGTTGTGCCTCCGATTGTCTTTGCCGTGACATACGGGATCGCGTCGTAGCTAAACGAAAAATCAAAACCTTTCGCATGAATGGTTTCAACGGGCGAGGTCAAAGCTATCGTTTGCTCTGTCCCTGAAAAGCTGGATGACAACAAAACCAGTGCAGCGTCCCAACCAATCAGGTTGTTATCGCTGTCGAGCCCATTATATCGGTTGTAGCTCATGCCTTTAAAAATCTGCGCGATAAACAGCGTAGAAGCCCCATCGTTACCTTGAACTACAGAAAGTGCTAGACCTGGATGCCAAACGAGGAGAAAAAGCGGTATAGGGCTTTGTCTTTGGTCATAGCGCCTCCCCCTACCAATACTTGCGGTTTTTCCACTTACCGCACTTTGGGCAGTAGCAACGCCAAACTTGGACACGAAAGCTGGAATAATCGTAATACTCCCTCACCATGTGGCCTAACATCCAATCATGGCTACAGAAAATCTTTGGTAGTTTCATTTCCGCTCCTTATTGAGGCAGGCTCCAGCGTTCGACCGTGAAATACTTCAAATCGAACGTGGAAGATTTGGGGGCCTTCTTTTCGTCCGGATTGGAAGTCACGCGGTAGGTCAGCCCGGTGTTTTTGTCTTTAAAAGCGTCTCCATAGTCCAGGGGAAAGACCGACTGCACCAACGCGGAATAAAGGCTTTTCACGCCCTCCTGCTGGGCCCGTCGTGCCTCCATACTGGTGTCCAGGTACTGGAAGTTCTCAAACTCCGCGCCTTCCTCCCAGGTGGTAAGGTATCCGCCAGCGCCGTCCGGCACCCGCCGTTTCTCCATCAGCACACAGGGAACGGCGAAATCAGTTAAAAGGCTCATTCTGCGGCCCTCCTGTTCCAGTCAGCCACTGCTTGTGCATATCCATCCTCCGAAACAACAAATTCTCCGTCTTCTCTGCAAAATCGAGTGTGATACTGCTTGCCTGTATTTGCCCCACATTTTTTGCATTTGATCACATGGTCTTGTGAAAACGAATTGCCCGGACCGCTGCCGATAGATTTCAATTCAACGATGGCCTCTCCACCGCAAAATGGGCAAGGTTTCAATTTCTCCATCTCATATCTCCCTCAGCTTTCTGTACGGGTCCAGCCGGGCCCGGAACGCCGCCTGCCAGCCGCCGGAACCTGTGCTGTCACCCGCGCCGCTCTGTTTGGTGTAGCTATAGCCGCCGAAGCTCTCAGAGGTGTAAGGACTGTCTATTACTGCCCCATACTTTTTCTGCCACGCCTCGATCTCTCCGACCAGCTCCACCACAGCTTTGGGCACGGCCATCGCCCAGATGGTCCCGTCAAATGTCTCATCCTCCAGCGCTGCCATATCCGGTCCATACCGATGCAGACCGTCGTTGAACACGCTGCCCATCATTCGGAAATACTGTCCGTCCCGGAGGAAGGGCAGCGCGATCCGCCCATCCTCGATGGTGTAGGTGCCGTGGTGGATTCCGTCCGCCCCATCCCGCACCCGGAACCAGTTGTGGAGCTCTGTCAAAATCTGTTCCAGCATCGCGCCGCCCTCCTTTTCTTACTTGCCTGCGGCCTTTGCGGGCGCGGCCTGGACAGCTGCACCGGACGCGCTGCCCACTGTCACAACGGCGATGCCGTCCAGATACTCCGCCCACAGCTTCATGCCCATGATGGCGTAGCTTTCGCCAACAGCAGTGCTGTAGTTACCCTGGGCATGGAATCCGATCAGGTTGGTTTCGCCCTGGGTGGTGTAATTGAGGCCCAGACGGGCAAACTCGCTGTCGGACGGGTCGATGTAGTACAGGTCGATGTTCTCCACAGGAGTCGCGATAACTCTGCCCCGGTCAATGAAGCTGGCGGGCAGTAGGAAAAGAGTGGAGTATCCCAGGAAGTTCTCGATATAGTTCAGCCCGAACTGTGTCTGAACCGTAATTTCTGCCGCGCCCAGGTAGTCGTAGGCATCCAGAATATTGGCAAAGCCCACCACGGAGGTAACGTCCTTCTGCATGGCAGCAAACTTGTTCAGCACCTCTCCCTGGGCTTTGGCAAGCGCCATCTGCCAGCCGGACGCCGTGCCGGTCAGCGTTCCCGTATTGAGGAAGGTGTAGAAGTCACCAAGCACCACATTCTGGAGCTTGTTCAGAAAGGCGTCGTCGCTCTTCTCAATGGCGATCTCCGCGCCGTACTTGTCCACATCCTCAACGGGCACTGCTTTTGCATACTTTTTGATGGTCAGGTTATCCTTGGACGCCTTGGTGATCGTGGCCTTGCTGTAGGGGATCACCTCGCCGGGGCCCACGTCGCCGTCCTCCAGCTCGACGCTTGCGGTATAGGAAATGAGCTGGGTGCCGGGAGCCTTGCGGATAGGCCGCATGATGCCGAGAATCCGGCGCAGCGCATTCCAGTTGTCATTGAAGCGGGTTACGAAATCGACCTCCCGCGCGGTAACGCCGGTGTATACGTTCGGCAGAGAATCACGCGGATTGGTCAGGGTTTCTACTTTTGTAGCAGCCATTTCAGTCATTCCTTTCACATGATCTGATTTTCCATTAGTGCTTTTTGACGCTCGGAAGCGGACATCAAATAGCGGCCTTTATCATCCTTTTTGTAGATGTCCGCTTTGGTAAGGCTTCCGCCGCCGTTGTTGGCGGGCGGATTGGCGGTATTCGCGCCGGTGGTCGTGGTGGTACTCACCAGGTCAGAGAAATCACCCTTCACCAGAGCCTCCAGGGCGGCGGCGTCCTTGATTTTGCCGTCCTCGGAAAGCTCCAGGCCCTCAATCTCCGCGCCGCTGCCCCGCAGGGCGATGTCCAGGGCCTTGCCGGTGATGCCCTTGCTCTCGTAATAGGCCCGCGCCGCCGCCTCTTTGGCGGCTTTGGCCTCTTTCGCCGTCACGCCCTTCTTGTAGTCCTCAAATTCCTTCTTGAGGGTGTCGTGCTTGTCCTTCCAGCCGTCTTTCTTCACGGCCTCCAGGTCAGCCTTCGCCGCGTCCAGTTCCTTTTGAACGCCGGGAAGGTCTTTCGCCGCGGCCTCCGCCTTTTCCAGGCTGTCCTTCAGGCCGCTCACGGTTTCGGTGTGGGCCTCGATGATCTGGTCAATTTTTTCATCCTCGATGCCCATTGCTTTGAGAAATTTCCTTGTCAGTGCCATATTCGTTCTCCTTTTCTTTGGCCCCGGTTCTTTGGGGGTGAACGTTGTATAAAACCGCTATGCTTCGCGGGTTTACCAAAAGAAAAAGCGTGGGCACTCACTCCATTTCTGAAATGAATGTCCACGCTCGGACGTTCCGCCGGAACGCTTACCGGCGGCAAACAGTATTTAACTTTGCATCTGCTCTTTTAACGATTGAAGTTGACAAATAAGAAAATCCAAAACTTCACATAGATCGTTGTCGAGAGTTTCTTTCCCTCTTTTGTCAAAATCGTGCACGCAAACAAGTGCACGTTTCTTTGTGTTTTTTAACCCATATTTTAAAAGAAGTTTCTTTCCCGATTGTCGTTCAACTTCAAAATTTTCTGTTTTGGCAGGAATATCCTTGAATGCACGAATTTGTTTATCTATTTCGGCCTTTTGTGCCCTTAGTTCTTCAAGCGTCATATTTTCACTTCCTCCCTCCGCACCTGCACAACCTTCACGCCGTCCTTGACGGGTATCAGCTCCACGCGGTCGCCTCTGGAAAGAACGTTTACCATTTCGCTTTTTATGCGGTCAATTTCTGCAAACAACGGAGCCATATCTATCTCTTTGATTCGATTTTTGACCTCATTAGTGGCCTTTGCGATTTTTTCATCCATTCTTCAGTTCTCCCTCAATAATGCTGCGGTACTGTGCCACGTGGTCTGCTACGGCGGGCTTCAAATACGGCTGCGCCCGCTGGCCGTGGGTCAGGTGCCAGTTTCCTTTCGCGTCCTGGTAGACCCACGGGTCCTGACGGCCTCCTGTGTAATAAACGCCCGTCCCAAGCTCCACATACGGACCATATTCAACATTTGTTCCAATGTAGACCTTTAATTCTCCGACGACAACCAGATAAGTAATACTGTTTCTAAGATTTCCAGTATCGACAACGCATAGCAGCTTTGCATATCCTTCGCCAACCATGCCGCATTTTTCAAGGGCGCGGAGACAGGCGGAGAGCATTTCCTCTTTGACGAGGCCGCTGTTGTCGGTGATCTTGATATGCATAGAATCCGCCATGTCAGCTCTCCGTGTTCTGATTGTAAATCTGGTCGTAAATCCGTTGCAGATTTATCCCGATTTCATCTGGTTCATCATTGTGATCTACAATATTATCCACAATTGCATCATCAATCGTCAAAAGCAATGCACCCAAATCATTGTTTTTAAGTGCATCATTGATGCCAACAGACTGCTCCAGAAGATATCTTTTCTGTTCTTCGGTTATTTTAATCACTGTTTTCTCCCCCTGCTATACGGGTTCACCTGTATTAAGTTCCCGTTTTCTGGGTTTATGGAAAGTTCCACGCCTCCAAGAATAAAACGCTGGCTCACTTTCCCGCTTGGCGACACTCTTTCGGGAAGTATTACTGTATCTTTTGATGTAAGCGCATCCAAAACCTTATCCACGGCAACACCGGAACGACTCTGTTCAACGGAACCGATAACCCTGGAAATGAAATGATTGGACTTCCCCGTTATTTTTATCCCATTTGAGGTCGTCAGGCCAACCAGTTTTTCATCAATTTCCCTGCTGGTTTTCTGATAGAGAGAAAAATCCGCCAACGCTGTGAGTTCTCCGGTTTGAATTGCCCTTTTGTAAGATTTGAATGCTTCCCACTTACCGCTATTATACTTCAAATCCTGGAATTTTGCAAATGATTTAGGTGCATTTTTGCCCAAAATCGCTTTGTAATCCGAATATTGCTTTCTGTCTCTTTCCTCGCGATCGGATTCTTTTTTTGCGTATCTCTCAGCGGCAATCGCACCTTCCCCGCGTTTTGTGTTTTCCCACTGGGCATAAGTCATATTCGGCAAAGGTCCAAATCGGTCCCGCCGCAGGGCATCGCTCATATCCACGCCCTTTACCTGCACAATCATAGTACAGCGGCAATTATAAATCAAATGCCCCGGGCCGCTGGAATCCCCCGGATACATCAACTCATAGCCGCCTACGATAAATGGTTTGTTCTCTGCCACCGTCTGCCCGTCAGCCGCTGCGTGATCGTGCCGCGTCCTGCTGTCCAGTGTGGCAAGCCACCGCTTTTCCAGCTCGATGCCCATTTTCACGGCTACGTCATAGCTGTCCTGCCGCCCCGCGTTCTGTGCCCCGGTAACAGCGGTACGGGCCGCTCTGATTGCGCTGTCCCGGTTCATGTTCGGAATGTTGGTCTGGAGACGGTCCGCCAGATGCTTGATGCTCTCCCCCTGGAGAATGCCGCTGGTCACCTGCGCGGTAATCTGCCGCTTGCCCCAGGCCAAATCAATCCCCCGCTTCACTGCCCGCTCCGGCGGGTAGTAGGGCATCAAGTCCGGCTGCTCTGCAACCAGCCGCTTCACGGTCTGCTCGTCCCACAAATCAAAACCAACATCCCCGCCCACCTGCTGTTCGATGGTGTACGCCGCATAATTGCGGTTCAGGGAATACAGCCCTGGCGTGGTATCGTTTATGTAGGCAGCGGCCACCTGGTTGGCCTGGGTCATCCGCTCCGCCACCCTGTCCCGCAGGGCCTCAAACCGCTTCCCGCGTCCGATCTGCGCCAGCCGCCACTGCTGGTAGTCCTTTTCAGTGTACTCCATGCCATTGACTATGGTGCCAATGAGCGACTTTGTTTCCTCGTCCCGCTTTTTGAAGCTCTTAAAGTAGGCGTTGATCTTATCAGTCAGCTCGTCGGCGGCCTTCTGATATTCGGCGGCAATGCGTTTTTCCAGCTTTTCAAGTCCTGCGTCTGTCCAAATATGGGCTTCGTCAAGTTTTGACATTTACCCTAAAACCCTCACTTCATATCGTGATGGAGAACAAGCATTGAAAACCAATGTTTTCCCTCTTATCTTTTTAAGATATGCCTCACACGCTTCTTCAAATGTTGTTCCTCCTCCATGTGCACCTATCAAAAATGGGCCGTCCTTGATTTCGCAACCCTTATAGTATACGCCTATCCCTCCGCTATTTGTCTGGTATCTCCAAACTTCTAGCGATTCATTGCTCAATGACAACAAAATTTCAGATGCTTTCATATTCTCCTCCAATCATACGGCGATGAACTTTTCAAAGACGGCCAGCTCTTTGTCGGTCAGATGGTGGGCAAGGTCAGGCTTTTTATCAATAGCCGCCATCGTTTTTCATAAGCCAATCTTTCAGTTCAACTTGCGCTTTTGCAAACGCATATTCCACATCACAGCTTTGCACAGAAACGATTTGTAAGTCTTCCCCATTTTTCCCACAGCCCTTTTTGTAGATGGTAATGCACCAATCCATAATTTTTGAGTAATAGATTTCAAGGTGCATTGGAAAGCCACTCGCTTTTTCGTCAAAGAATTTCAAAAAATCTTGCATTATCGTTTATCCCCTTCCTCGGGCTCATTCCCGCCGTCATACAAATCGTCATTTACTGTTCTTTTTCTTTTTTTGAACGACATGCTGACATCCGCATTGAGGACAGTCAAAGGTGTCGTATTCAACGACCTCGCTTCCGCCAGAAATCGCGGCCAGTCCAGTTTTCCCTTCATCTCTGGAAATATAGTGCTTCTCAATCTGCGCGTTAAATTCGCAACCACAAATCTCACATTTCAGCATTTTTTTCTTCCTCCTCGGTTTTGTTTACCTGTTGTTTGCCGTTCCTGTCAAACCGACCCAAATCCTCCGCCGCTTTGCGCTTCAGGATTTCCTCCACCTCCTCTGGCGTGATCCACGGCAGCTTGTTCAAAATGGTCTCGCTGTCCAGCTCCTCCGCGGCCATCATCACCATTTGTGTCTCCTCCAGCTGGTTGGCAATGCGGTTCCACTGGAAGGATGGCTCATCCTCCAGGCCCAGCAGCATCAGCAGCCGGGCGATAAAGTCCCGGATGCAGAACTCAAAGTCCCCGCACTTGTCATCCTGCTGCTGGTATGCCATGCGGATTGAGGTTGCGGTCTTATCCCCTGCCAGGGCCTTTTCTATGTCCAGCAGCATGAAGTCCTGATACATGTCAGAGCGCAGCAGCTCCAGCATCCGCATACTGGCCTCCACAGGGATTTCCAGGGTGTGGGCCTCTGCGGTTACGTCCCGGCCCAGGGCGGCAGCCCGTACCATGTTCATCCTCTTTACGAACTTCACCAAGTCCACGTCATCCATGCCTTGGGCATTGTTCAGGGTCCAGAAAAACCCGTTGCTGTCAGAAATGTCCCCCGCCAAATCAGAGGAAATGAAATCATAGCAATCAATGGATGGGCGGATGCCAATGATTTCCGATTCCTTCAAATCATTGGCCCACAGGGGGATAATGGGGAGGCCGTTGTAATTCTCGCCTGCAACGCTCTCCACAACACCAAATGTGTTTGCCAAAGTGGTCACGCTGTACGGCTTTCGCTCTCCCAGGGGCATCATGTCTTCGCCTTCACGCTTGATATAGTCGGTGTATCCCTCTTGCTCATAAAGCGTGAACCGCTCCGTTTCCCTGCTTGTGGTCCCGCTGCTATCAATGGTACACCAATACCGCACTCCCGCCCGCAAAAGCCCGCTGTCTCGGTCATAGATCGGGGAAAAGCCGGGAGATTTTGGCGTGTCCGCAAACGGGAATACCTCCAGATGGTCCAGGTTCCAAAAGCCGAACGCCACGCCGTCTATCATTGCCTTTTTACAAAGTTCCTGAAGGCGGTTGTCAAAGTTGGTCCCCAGCTTTTTCTTTGTCTCCTCTTGCTGGAAAGTAACGCCGTTGGAAAGGATGTATTGCACTTGCTGGAGCACAAACCGCCGGAAAAAGCCGTGGGTCAGCTTATAGTTGCTGCTCCATATGTCTGGCACCTTCGTGCCGTCCTCCTCGTAGACGTACTTTTGAGCCTTGTTTATCGTTGGGTTGCGCTTGGCGTAGTATAATTCGGCGTCTTCCGCCGTCCTGTAATCCGCGCTGGTTCTGTGTTCATTTACAACAGACCGGATAAAGTCCATCCGGTTCTTTTCTGAGAGGCCGATTGCCTCCAAATCCTGATAGGTTTTGATCTCGGCAACCTCCCTTCTGTTAAAACAGCGTCCTGCCGCTCTTTTTTCGCCAAATGCCCGTAGTCTGCACAAAGTAGCGCACGGCGTCCATCGTGTGGTCGTTCTCCTTGATGGGCCTGTCCTCTGTGGAGTCCTCATCCCAGGAATACAGGCCAAATTCCTTGATGGTGTTCTCGCAGGCGGCGCATATCCTGATTGTCCCGTCAGAAATGCACTGCGCAGTGTGCCGGATGCCGTCAAGAACGTCGTTGTCAGCGGCCCAAACCTTGAAGCGGTGGTTTTTCTCCGCCAGTGTGATGAAGGACAGTGCCGACGGGTCTATGATGATGTGGTCAATAGGCAGGTCTCCGGCGAACTTGCACAGGTCGTCGTAATACTCCTGGTCCGTTTTCTGTGCCATCTCCGTACGGCTGTTGAAGTAATACTCCTTAAACCCGTACCACACCCCATCGCACAGCCCCCACAGGACCATCGCCGTGGGGTTTCGGGTGCCGTAGTCCATGGAAATCATATATTTACGGTATGAACGTTCTGCGTCCGGCTCTATCGCTTCTTCAGTGAACATGGGGTATACCAGCCCCTCAGCTGCGACCCAGAGCCCCCGGACGTAGCGGTCATAGAACACGCCGTGATACATGGACTGATACATGGCAAGTGTCTTTTTGCTCAGGCTGGGGTTGTCAGTCATTTCGAAATGGAGATAGAGGGCGTTGTGATTTTCCCGCTTATCAATCCACTCCTCTTTGAACCAGTGGGAAGGGGTTCCGGGATTGCAGGAAAACCAGATTCTTGCGCCGTCCACACTACACCGGGCCAGTGCCTGATTGACAAAGCTCTCCGGCATAAGGACTACTTCATCCAGCAGTACCCCCGCCAACGTCCTGCCTTGAATCAGAGCGAAACTGGATTCATCCCGTCCGCCGAACACCTCGAAATAATTGACCTTTCGTCCACACCGTACTTCAAGGATTTTTTGCGAACGCCGCCATTGGAGCGTATAACGTTGCTTGGCGTAGCTTCTGGATATGTATGGGATAACCATGTTCTCCGTTGCGCTTCCAACCGTCTTTCCGCAGATTCCGAACCGCTGGCCGGAAAACTCCCGCATGGCCCAGTCGATGAACGCAACCACCATGATGGAGGTCTTGCCGGAACGGACCGCGCCGTCGCAGATCAGGGCGTCGTAGGGACTGTAGGGGAATGCGAGGATTTTCTTTTGCTTGGCGGAAATCACGGCTTTTGATGGCTTTCTTCACTCATGCCAAACCAGCGAACTTGACGCAACGGTATATGCCTATTTCTCCCGTTAGAAAGCCGCAGGAACAAAAGGTCGCTTCCGAATCGAACTTCGGTTGCTTCAAATTCTTCCATATATCCATCAAACCATCTGACAGTTACTTTATTCATCGCTCTCCAACCCCTCTCCCAATTCTCTCAGGCTCCGGCTCAAATCGTCCTCAACCGTTTCGTCTTTCTGGCCGCCTCCAATCATGGCCCACTTATCAATCAACGTTCCCATCGCCGTGGTAATCTGCGCTGGGGTTGCCTCTGCCAGCTTGTCAGGGCTGTTTAGGGCGTTCAGACCTTTCCCCAATATTTCACACACGATACCCCGCTTGCTGTCCATGTAAGCGAGAATGTCTTTGGTATTCTGTTCTTTTTTCTCCTTCGCTTTCCCGGCGAAATCGGCGCAACTCGCAACTATTCTGCGTACAGTATCTTTTGACACTCCATTTAGTTTTGCCGTTGCGCTATAGCTTTCCAGCTCAGTATAGTCCGCAAGGATTTTCTTTTTTTGCTTGTCCGTCAGCCTTGCGGCCATTACCACCACCTCTCAGTCCAAAATTTATCTGGCGTAGCCCCCGGCTCATGCACCGGGCGGCTGCATATTGGCCCCGCCGCTCCTACTATGGGCCCCACATAGAAACGCACGGCTTCGGAAACGGCAGGGCATCAAAACTAATCTTAAATTTATCTGATCCCACCGCCATAGCTACTTGAATCCTGATGTGTAAAATGGCAGGCGCAGATCGGCTCGGCTTCCCCCGCATTCGCTTTTATTTCGCGGCTCGGGGCGAGTCAGGTTTTCGCCGCAGCCCAGCGGGGTCTGGCTGGGGATGCGCAGCAAGGAACAGCAGATAAGCAAAGCCGCAATCATGATCATTGGTCTGCTGCGCCTCCTGATTTGGATTTGCCCATCTTCTGTCCCGCAGGGCTGACGGGTGCCCCGTGTACTTTGGGGCGGTGCCCGAACGGTAGCCGCATCCCGAATCGTGGGAGGGCCAAACGGTCGGGGGGATAATGTCCTCCCTGGGCCACATCGTTGAGAGGTGCGGGAGGCCCTGTTCAACTGCCGCATCTTTATCTTGCGGCTGGGGTCGCTGGCCGGAATCGAACCGGCATTGCTTGTCGGCATTTTGCACATCGGCAAGTAGTTTTTCCACTTAAACTACAGCGGCATAGGCGGGGCGGCAGCGTCGAGCTTGCCGCCCCTTGCGCAAGGGGGAGGAAGAATGTAGGGTGTGGGCTGCGCCGCCCACGATCCTATCGTAGCATAAAATTAGGGTCAAAAAATGCCAACCTTCAATCAAGGAAATCCCGGTTACGGGCCACCGTTTCAAAAAACAATCGTTGCCACCTATTGGCCGTCCTCTCACTGCACGGCACCGCCAGTGCCGCCCCCTCCACTGTGTGCGTCCTGTCCAGATGTACCAGCCGAATCACCTTCATCCGCGCCTCGCCGTTCTCCATGCGCTGCGTGGCCTCTATGGCGGCTTTTACGGCCTCGTAGTTCATCGCTTCCACACGGGACGGGTCTTTGCCTATCTGCCCCGGGTAAGCCCGTATGATGGACTTTACGTGGCCCCACCAGGGGTAATGCTGCTTATTCACGCTTCTCTCCCTCCATCGGTTCATAGTGGGTAAAATCCACCGGATGAGCCGGGTTCATAACCGCCAGCGCAATATCTTCATCACTTATGCACCACTGGCATATCCAGCTTGGATTCTGCGCCAGCCAGGGGGCGTTTTTACACGTTCCGCACGGTATTTTATTCGTCGTAATCATCCGGTCTCCTCCTCGCTGCGTGGGGCACCGTGTACCCGGTCTCCGCTCTTATCCTTCGGAGGTAATTCTTGATCGTCACAGGTGCGACGTTCAGCACCTCCGCGATCTGCTGAGTGGTAAGGTCCTCCCAATCACCCTCAAACACAGACCATAAAACGGATATTTTCTTCCCGTTCTTGCCGTTTCGTATGTATTTTGTGTATGGGTTTTCAGGCTTAATCATACCCGTCTCCTTTCTGCGGGTCGCGCCATTGCCAGAATTTGCACTTGCATTTGCCGCTGCTGCGGGCTACCACTCCAAGTTCTCGCATATGTTCGCAAGTTGTGGCCTTGCTCCAAGGAAGTCCATTCTCGTATTTCTTCCCGTGGGCACAGCACCAGCACAGGCCTCGCAAGTCCTCCACCGCCGCGTCCCGCTCATCCAGCAGGGTTTCGATGGCGGTGGCGGAAACGCCAAGAGCGCAAAACCCGGTGTGCCGCTCCAACACTTCCAACTGATTGGTCAGTTCTTTGTAATCCATGTCAGCCTCCTTTCGGCCTAAAAACCACCACCATCGAAGGGAATGGTGCGCTGTTTTTACTCCCACCGAACTTCAATCGTCCCCGAATAAAACGGATCTCCACCTTTCCGTAAATCCATCGGTGAAACCACGCTGTATCCGTTCTTGCAGGAAGAAGCATTACGACTGTACTGCCTTCTGCGGATGCAAGTTGAGCCTTTCTAACCCATTTCCCGATCTCTCGCCCATAGGGCGGATTGCACCAGCAAACGCCCTCCCACGGCTGGGAAAGCCCATCCAGCTCCGGCGTGTAGTACCGCTTGCATTTCGCGTTTTCCGGGAGCGCGCACACGTCGAGGTCAAAATGAAATTCTGCGTTCAGCTTGTCAAAAAAATCCTTCGGAGTTTCCCACATCTCCGACTTGCTTGAGAATAAAACCTCTGTGTTCATATTTTTACCTCAAAACCATCTGTAATTTAGCTATTTGCCAGTCTCCGCAGTTCCGCCCAATACGCCTTAAACCAGCACTTCCACTGATAGCACCCCATTTTCAGAGTGCAACAGCCATCTTTCGCACAAGTATCACACGGTCTATAAATATCACTCATCCTTTGTAACCTCCAAAATCTCGATTTCAATCCGTGGATTCTTCTTGTCAACCTTAAATCTGTCCGAAAACCCATCAACGTTCGCCCATCCGTCGTTTCCCAAAACACCAACCTTGACAAGAGCATCCTGGATAACCTTCCGCCTGAAAGACGAAATATTGTCCTTGTCCCGGCGTTTGTTCGGCTCGTACCAAATGTATTTCATCCAGACCGGCCCGGTTGGATGAAAGCGGCGCAGCTGTGTTTTCGCGCACCACTCTACCCGGCGTTGGGCCGATTTCTTCAGCGCGGCCCCGGCGTGACGGCTCCTGTCCAGTGCACCTATGTATTCGTTAAGGCCAGGTAATTGTCCTGGGATTATCAGTTTCATAAATACTCACTCCCACCCCAACCTTTTACATGATTCGTGATAACGCTTCCACCAGGCAGGCTCCTCATCGCCACTGCATTCATCGCCAGGGCAGGACAGGGCAGAATCTGGCCCTTTTCCCCCTTCCCTTCCTTTCCTTTGGGTTTTGCTTTTATTTTTCTTTTCCTTTTCCTTTGTGGCATTTATCCCGGATTTATCGGCATTTATCCCGGATTTATCGGCATTTATCCCGGATTTATCTTCTGGATGGCGCACTTTAATAAACCCCTCAGTTTCGGATTTTTCTAAAATCCAGGAGCTACTGTCTACCTCAACATCACGCTTCAGTGATTTTTTGATAGCTTGAAATTGAGATTGTATACCGTGGCTTGAGAGAACCTTTACCGTATTGAACAGTGTGCTATCAAGCAGTGACTTATCCAACAGGTAGTGCAACATCAAGCCTATTTTCTCTGCGCTGCATCCAAGATCAAGTGCCGCGTCTTCCTCAAAATCGGTACTGTGCTCAACGCAATATCCGCTTGCGTATGCTTTGCACAAAACATAAATGTAAAAGAGCGGCCCATCTGCGCCAAACCGCGCCGTTAAGCGTCGGATGCGCTTATCCTCGAAAAACCCCGTATCAAGCGGGAAATACCCAAGTCCGGCCTTTCTTTGGCGGCTCATGGGTCAATACCTCAAAACGGTAAATCGCCATCATCATCGGACAGCTCCTCGAACTCATCGCTTCCGGACGGGATGCCGTAGTCCGCGGCGGGGTCGGATGGGCCGGATGGGGCGGGCCGTCCGTAGCTTCCGCCGCCATAGCCGTTATTGCCGATGTAGCTCCCCTGGCCGTCTCCCTCCCGCTTGGAGTCGCCGAAGTAGACGCTGTCCGCCACAACCTCGGCAATGGTGCGGCGGTTGCCTTCCTTGTCCGTCCAGTCCCTGATCTGTAAGCGGCCCTCCACCACGGCCATACGGCCCTTGGAAAAATACTTGCTCACAAATTCGCCGGTGGTACGCCAGGCCACCACGTTGATAAAGTCGGTGGCCCGCTCCCCGGTCTGCTTGTCCTTGAAGTCTCGGTCTACCGCCAGCGCGAAACTGGAAACGGCGGTGCCGCTCTGGGTGTGCCGCAGCTCTGGGTTCCGAGTGAGACGGCCCATGATTACGATGTGGTTAAGCATTAAAATTCCTCCTATACAAACGATATTGGCGGCATAGGAATCTCTGCCCCGTTGTTCGGTCTCCAAAGATGTAAAACATACTGATGAATATTCACATACTTACTTTTTGGTGGGTGATACTGCACCACGGTTTCCTCCGGGCCAAAAACATATCCTTGATGGCGCACATCTCATCCCAAGAAGGACACCGCTTTTGATTCTTCGGGTGTATGCTCACATGGTCCCATCCACCACCATCAGAAGCAATGCAGAAAAATGAGCGCCCATTGACAAACACCTTGAAGCAGCCGCACCCATTGTCTCCGTTTACCCCGGCAATTCGACGCTCATCTTCCACCAGACGATATTTGTCCAGCGTATGTAAATCTTTCAAACCACTAATCCCTCCTGTACTCAATGTAAATCACGGTCTTGTTTCCGTCCTTCCGCCTCAGCTGTTTCTTCAACTCCAGGACAATATCGTTGCGCGGCCACACGCAGGAGTGAAATACCTCCCGCTCCCGGTGGAGGACCTGGGGCGCGAAACAGTAGTAGCAGCGGTGGGGGCATCCGGTGTAGATGTTCA
>OFHM01000720.1_pt1 | contig 25346 bp, 32 predicted proteins | sample 1521311 | NCBI WGS metagenome assembly OFHM01 (sample SAMEA3504083, study PRJEB24116) | mouse gut metagenome | biome: mouse gut; feature: mouse-associated habitat; material: faeces | place: Denmark | collected 2011 | reverse complement strand
ATGGGAAAAGTCTGGGCTGTCCTTTTTGTGCGTTTAAGGAGGCATTTATGGCAAAAAGATATTACTGGCTGAAGCTGAAAGCGGACTGGTTTTCAGACAAACGAATTAAGAAGCTGCGTTCCATAGCGGGCGGCGATACGCATACGATTATCTACCTGAAAATGATGCTGCTGTCACTAAAGGACGAGGGGAAACTTTATTTTGAGGGCGTGGAGGACAACTTTGCTTCGGAGATTGCCCTTGCGCTTGACGAGGACGCAGAGAATGTGAAGCTGACTCTTGCATTTTTACAGCGGCATGGATTGATAGAAATCGGCGATGATGACGAGTACCAGCTTACGGAAGTGCCGACAATCATCGGTTCGGAAACAGCGTCGGCTATGCGTGTGAGGGAACATAGAGAACGGAAAAAACAGTCTGACACAGAGGGCAGGCTGTTACAATGTAACACGAATGAAACAGCTTGTAACAATCTGAAACAGATTTGTAGCGTAGAGGGAGAGAAAGAGATAGAGAGAGATAAAGAGATTGAGAAAGAGGGAGAGGGAGAGAACGGAACGCCCGCCCACGCCGCTTATGGGAGATTTAATAATGTTTTACTTTCTGATGCGGAGATTGGCGGTCTGAAATTGGAACTGCCTGACAAGTGGGAATATTACATTGACCGCCTGTCTTTACATATCGCTTCAAGCGGGAAACAGTACAATAACCATGCCGCCACGATTTACAAATGGGCGCAGGAGGACACTGGCAAAACAGCGCCAAAGAAGGGGATACCCGATTATTCATACAGTGAGGAGGACAGCTTATGAACGGTTTAACGGATAAGGTTCTGAATATGATGGACACTGCACAGGAGCCGGAGGATTACATAGGGGAGGACGGTTTACTGCACTGTGGGAAATGCCATAAACCGAAAGAAGCCTATTTCCCACAAGGCAAGGCATTGTTCGGGCGTGACCGCCACCCGTCTGAATGTGACTGCCGCAGGGCAGAGCGTGAAAGGCTGGAAAAAAGGGAATCGGACGAAAAGCACAATGCCGAAGTGGAACGTCTGAAACGGGAAGGCTTTTCCAATCCCGCCATGCGTCACTGGACTTTTGAAAATGACAACGGGAAATGCCCGCAGATAGGGAAAGCACACTCCTATGTGGAGAAGTGGGAAACGGTGCGGTCTGAAAACCTCGGTTACTTACTGTGGGGGAATGTCGGATCGGGGAAAAGCTATTTTGCTGGCTGTATCGCCAATGCCCTCATGGAGAAAGAAATACCCGTCTGCATGACGAACTTTGCAACGATTCTGAACAACCTTTTCTACGGCTCGGAATACAGGAATGAATACATCGTAAGGCTCTGCTCCTATCCCCTGCTTATCCTTGATGATTTCGGCATGGAGAGGGGTACGGAATACGGGCTTGAGCAGGTCTACAACGTGATAGACAGTCGGTATATCAGCAAAAAACCGCTGATTGCAACAACGAACCTTACGCTGGAGCAGCTCAGGAATCCAAAGGACGTGTCACACGCACGCATTTATGGCAGGCTGCTTGAAATGTGTGTGCCTGTCCGCTTTACGGGCGGCGATTTCCGCAAAATAACGGCACAGCAGAAAATGGAACGCCTAAAAAAGCTGATAGATAGAGGGGAGTGTTGAAAATATGGGCAATTATAACATAGATAAAGTACCAATTTGGGAGAAAGCTAATTTGACAATTAAGGAAGCGGCAGAATATTCCAATATCGGAATTAATCGGATAGAAGAATTATTAAAGATGCCAAGTTGTAGTTTTGTACTGTATGTGGGGAAAAAGAAACTTGTAAAACGTAGAGAATTTGAACTTTTTTTAAGCCGTACATTGGAAATATAGAAATACAATGATTTACTTTTGAGCCTTGATATGCTATACTAACATAGGTGTAAAGGCTCTTTTTTGAAAGGAGCTTTTACTATGGGAAAGGACTTAAAAGGAAAGGAGCTTGGCGTTGGAATAAGCCAAAGATCTGACGGGTTCTATGTTGGTAGGTTTACTACTAAATATGGACAACGGAAACAGAAACTATTCCGCAAACTGCAAGAGTGCAGACAGTGGCTGGCAGATTCACAGTATCAGGACGAACATAGTAATCTGAATTTTCTGGAAGAAATGACGGTAAAGGCGTGGTTTGACTATTGGATTAGCATGAAGAAGCGGACAGTGCGCCCAAACACGGTAAGAAATTATACAGAGCGTTATGAACGTAACATTGATCCTGTGATTGGAAAGCAGATTTTATCAGAAGTAAAACCGATTCAATGTCAAATGATCATGAATCGGATGGCTGATGAAGGGTATCGTATATCTACTATTTATCAGGCAAGGATAACATTGTTTAATATGCTTGATTATGCGTATCAGAATGATGTGATTATGAAAAATCCTTGTAATGGAATGGTAAAATCTGATATCGGAAAGCCTACACAGAAGAAGGAAGCGTTGACGTTGGAGCAGCAGAAAAGGTTTGTAAGGGGCATTGTAGGAAATACATATGAGTACCAATACAAATTTTTGTTGCAGACAGGGCTTAGAACGGGAGAACTTGTAGGCTTGAAATGGACAAATATTGATTTTGATAACCGTACCCTGACGATTAGCCGATCTATGGAATATCGTTATTCTACTGGAGAGTGGAGAATCGGAGAACCTAAGAGTAAATCAGGGTATCGGTCAATTCCATTGACAGATGAAGCGATAGATATGCTACGAAGACAGAAACAGAAGAATCTTGAAGTCAAAGTAATTCCAATGGAATGGTCAGACTATGTTTTCCTATGTAGAAAGGGAACGCCAGTCAAAAACAGTACGTATGACACCATGTTGTTTAAACAGTGTGACAAGATAGGGATTCCGAGATTTTCCATGCACGTATTGCGGCATACATTTGCCACCAGATGTATCGAGGGCGGTATGAAGCCAAAGACATTGCAGACGATACTTGGACATTCTAATATAGGTATAACCATGAATCTGTATGTTCACACGACAGAAGATGAAAAGCACAAAGAAATCGAAAAAATTGCGGCGTCTCTCAAGGTAGTTTAGAAAAATTGGTACGTAAATTGGTACGTAACCAAAACCTTGAAAGGCGAAAACCTTATAAAATATAAGAAAATTCAAAGGAGATTGAGATAAAATGAAACTAGGAATCGTAGGATTGCCCAACGTAGGCAAGAGCACCTTGTTCAATTCACTGACAAAGGCGGGGGCAGAATCTGCAAATTACCCCTTTTGCACGATAGACCCCAATGTAGGGGTCGTGACTGTCCCAGATGAACGTCTGAAAAAATTGGGGGATTTGTACCAATCTAAGAAAGTCACTCCGGCGGTAATTGAATTTGTAGATATTGCCGGACTGGTGAAAGGCGCCAGCAAGGGAGAGGGATTGGGCAATCAGTTTTTATCGAATATCCGTGAAGTGGACGCCATTGTCCATGTGGTACGCTGCTTTGAGGACAGCAACATTGTTCATGTGGATGGAAGCATCAATCCGGTGCGTGATATCGAGACGATCAACTTGGAATTAATTTTTTCAGACATCGAGATCTTAGAACGGAGAATCGCAAAGACCAGCAAAGGCGCCAGAATGGACAAGACCCAGGCGAAAGAATTAAAAATGTTGCAGCGGGTAAAGGAACATCTGGAGGAGGGCGGTCTTGCCAAGACGTTTGCACTTGAAGACGAGGACGAAGAGAACTGGTTTAAGGAATATAACCTTTTGACCGCAAAGCCGGTGATCTATGCTGCAAATGTGACGGAAGAGGATCTTGCAGATGACGGCGCAGCGAATGCATTCGTGCAAGAGGTGCGCAAAAATGCCGCAGAGGAAGCTTGCGAGGTATTTGTGATTTGCGCTCAGATCGAACAGGAGATTGCGGAGCTGGATGACGAGGAAAAATCCATGTTTTTAGAAGAGCTTGGCCTGAAAGAATCTGGATTAGAGAAGCTTGTCAAAGCAAGCTACAGTCTTTTAGGCTTAATCAGTTATCTCACTTCCGGAGAGGACGAGACTCGTGCCTGGACCATCCGCCAAGGAACCAAAGCGCCCCAGGCGGCGGGCAAGATCCACTCGGATTTTGAGCGCGGATTTATCCGGGCGGAAGTGGTCAATTACCAGGATTTGCTAGACTGCGGCTCTCTGTCTGCGGCAAAGGAAAAAGGCTTGGTTGGCTTAGAAGGGAAAGAATATGTCGTAAAAGACGGAGACGTGATATTATTCCGGTTTAATGTATAAATGTCTGCGGTTCTGAGACTGCAAAGGTTCCGCAGGCGGGCTCTTTGCAGATTTGCAGAAAGGATCTCATAAGATGAAAGCAGAAAACAGGAGTTTCTACCGTTCACTGGCTTCCTTGGTAATTCCCATTACGATACAGAATTTTATTACCAATGCCGTGAATTCCGCAGACGTATTGATGCTCGGATATGTGGGTCAGACAGAATTATCGGCGGTTTCTTTGGCAAACCAGTTTCAATTTTTGCTGTCTGGCTTCTTTTTTGGGATTTCATCTGGCGTGGTGATGCTGGCATCTCAATATTGGGGCAAGAAAGATACTGACTCCATTCAGGCAGTGATGGGAATCGCAACGAAGATTGCATTTGTGACTACCTTGATTTTGGCGTTGGGGGCGGTTTTTATGCCTCATTCGCTGATGCGGATTTATACCGACGACGGCACGCTAGTGGGCATAGGTGCATCTTATCTTAGAATCGTCGGCGTTTCTTATGTATGTATGAGCTTTTCCCAGGTGTACCATTGTACTCTGCGGAGCATGGAACGTGCGCAGTTAAGCACCGTGATCAGCTCTGTAGCGCTTGTTCTGAATGTGGTGCTGAATGCAGTATTTATTTTTGGACTGGGAGGGGCGCCGAGGCTGGGGGTTGTCGGCGTCGCCATCGGTACCACGGCGGCTAGGGTGACGGAGCTTGCGCTTTGTCTTTTAGATGCAGTGCGAGGAAAATTGTTTGCAATTGACTTAAAGATAATGTTTGGCAGGCATAAGCTGCTGTTTGCAGATTTTTGCAAATATTCTCTTCCAGCTATGATCAACGATTTTTCGTGGACGTTTGCGTTTTCGATGTATTCTGTAATTATGGGACATATGAATGCTGACGTGGTGGCGGCAAGCTCTGTCGCCACCACGGTCCGCAATCTGTGTACGATTTTGTGCTTTGCTCTGGGTTCCGGGGCCTCGGTGCTGCTTGGCATTAAGATTGGAGAGGGGAAAATTCAAGAAGCAAAAGAGGATGCGAGAAAATCCTGTCAGGTGACGCTTGTCATTGGAATCATTACAGGACTTGTGATCCTGCTGCTGCGCCCGTTGGTATTTTTATGCTTTACTTTGACGGAACGTGCTGCAGGCTATTTGGATTTCATGTTGTGGATCAGCGCTTATTATGTCGTGGGACAGGCGATGAATACGCTGCTGATTACCGGGATTTTTAGGGCAGGGGGGGATTCGAGGTTTGGAATGATTTGTGATAGCATTGTTATGTGGGCGATCAGCGTTCCTTTGGGATTTTTAAGCGCTTTTGTCTGGAAGCTTCCCCCTATGGCAGTGTATTTTATACTATGCCTCGATGAATTTTGGAAAATTCCCGTCGTCTATGCTCATTATAAGAAGTTTGGCTGGCTGAAAGATATTACCCGGGAATTGCATTGAGAAATAGGAACCAAATTTTGTCCGGGATATGGCGCTTTTTCTTAAAACGCCATATCCCGGACTTTACGATCTGCGGCAATGCCTATTTGATGATGTTATGTTTGAGGTTCCTCAAAGGTAATCTCTGTATGATGTACGGAACGCTCGTCAAGGAGCTGTTTAAACGTCTTTTCTTTCGATTTTTGTTCATAGTCAGAAGACCACCAGTAACCTTTGAGCTCATCCATATATTCTACATATTCGCAGAAATAAACATAGATTTTTGAAGTGTCAAATCCGTTGATCGAAGCCGTATTTTGACAGCCGGCAACGTTTTGCCCCATCAAGTTCCCCTGTGCATCGAGTATAGCCACAAAATAATCTAAGTTTTGTTCCATCTCCAATGAAATTGCTATCGGGGTCTTCGTAGCGGAGATCACGCCAAGGCCGTTTTCATTGAGATCGTTCACTTCCTTGTGGATGACGTTTTCATTGTTCTTTGACACCTCGAAATCGAAATCCCAAGGTCCGTCCAAAAACCAGTTGTCATATTGGTTCGGGTAGCGTAATCTGTCAGGATATATTTCATAATATGCATTCCACATATCATTGAAGAGCTGATGTTCGATGTCTTTTTGTTCTTCTGTGAACTGCATGTAGTCCTCATCCGTTAAGCCAAGGCCGTTTTCTTTCATGGCAGCCTCGTATTTCTGCCTGATCTCCCATGGCATTTCAGGACGGGTATCCACCAGCTTTGTTCCAAAAAATTGAGCAAGCGACAGTTTTACCTGGAAATTTTCTGGCACTTCTATGTCAGTACCTTGAAAGGAAAAATATTGCCCCATTTCAAAGCGAATCACTCCGGCAAAGGTATGATCATCCAGCATCGCGCCGTCAATGTATTCGTCTCCGCCGTCTCTCCAGTGAATGCCTTCCTCGGAGTCAAAGCCAAAGTCCACCAGTGCGTCTAGCTGGATCACTGGTTTGCCGCTGTCAAGGTCACGGAATGTCTCGGGGATCTTTTCTTCTGAGTGAACCACAATGCCTAGGTAAAGGGTAGTCTCATTACAGTAAGCTTCGGAAAGAGTGACAGTGGTTCCATTGACGGACACGCTTTCAATCCCTGTTTGAGCGTGATTGACTGGTTTTGCCAGATTCGCATAATCTCCGGCAAATTCCAGAGTTGCGCCCAACTTTTCAAATACATGTTCCACGATAGGGACTTGTTCAGCTACGGCAGGGTTTGTCATGAAAAAACAGAAGAAAGCTGCTACCGCCGCTGCTGCCCCAGCAAGCCCCTGGAAGAACAGCTTTCGGGCTTTCTTTGGATTACGCTTGCTTTTTTGTTGCTTGCGCGGTGCGTCTGCTTGATCTAGATTTTCTGTTTTTGGTGCGTCTGCCGCCATGGTGCGGATTTTTTCAAATGCTTCGTTTTTGGCGTCTTCCACTTGTTTCGGAAGGGGAAACGTAGCATCCAATGTTGTTTTAATCGTATGATCCAATTGTGTTTGATCTGATGGCGTGATTTTTATTTGTTTCTTCATCTGAAGCCCTCCTTGCTTAATTTATACTGCGTTTAGAATCTAAATGTTATTTTTCCAGATACGCGGTGCGAATCTGCTCTCTTGCCCTGGCAAGACGCGTCTTTACAGTATTTTCATTCATTTCTAAAAACTCTGCAATTTCTGGAATCTTGAATCCCTCCAAATAATAAAAAACTAAGACCAGACGGTATTTTTCGTCAATTAGATTGAGCATCTCTTTGAATTCAAATTCTGCAATTGCTGGATCCTGTTTCATTGCTTCTGGAAGTTCTCCAGGAAGATGTTCTTTCTGATGATGCCGTAAAATGCGATTGCATTCATTAATCAGGATCCTGGTCAGCCAGGTTTTAAAAAATTCTAGTTTTTTCAAAGTATGCAATTTTTGAAAACAATTTAGAATGGTGTTTTGGATTGCGTCTGCAGCATCATCATCGTTACTTAAAATGGCGCGCGCCACTTTATACATTGCCAGAGAATTAATGTTCATCAATTCAAGAAAAGATTCTACATCTCCCTGGACAGCTTTTTCAATCAACATTTGCATATGGTTAGGCCCCCTTTTCATAGCTTCGCAGCTATGTTATCATTCGAATGATTTTTGCTTCTTATACCCATTAGATACGAATTTTGGAAAAAAGGTTTCAAAAATATTTTAGATACTAATTGACGGCTTGGTCAATACAGAGATTCTTGTCAAAGGAGAAACATTGTTCTCGCAGATTTGTCAGTTGAAAGTGGTAGCGTTTGATGGTATAATATCGAAAGAAATGATACTGCCAAGGCGGCTTATGTGACTGTGCTAACGGTCGTGCAAATAAGGAGAATCAGAATACATGCAAAGTTATAAAAAAGAATTTATTGAATTCATGGTAGAATGCCAGGTACTGAAGTTTGGTGAATTTGTGTTAAAAAGCGGGAGGAATTCTCCGTTTTTTATGAATGCTGGGGCTTATGTGACAGGAGAGCAGCTTACGAAGCTGGGAGAGTATTACGCAAGGGCGATTCATCATCATTATGGGGATGATTTCGACGTCATGTTTGGACCAGCGTACAAGGGAATTCCCTTATGTGTCGCCGCTACCATGGCATACAGCAAGCTGTATGGAAAGGAAATCCGCTATTGTTCCAACCGCAAGGAAGCGAAGGATCACGGAGATACCGGAATTCTTCTGGGAAGCAAGCTAAGAGACGGCGACAAAGTGGTGATTATCGAGGATGTGACTACCTCCGGCAAATCCATGGAGGAGACGGTACCCATCATCCGCGCCCAGGCGAAGATCGAAGTCAAGGGACTGATCGTATCCTTAAACCGCATGGAGCGCGGGAAAGGCGAAAAGAGCGCTTTGGAGGAAATCAAAGAATTGTATGGTTTTGATGCAAACGCCATCGTGACGATGGAAGATGTAGTGGAATATTTGTATAATAAGCCTTATAAAGGAAAAATATATATTAATGATGAAATGAAAGCGGCAATTGACCGTTACTATGCCCAATATGGAGTGAGATAAGGAGTACATTATGAATGAAAAAACGTACAAAGCCATGACTGCGGCAGGGGCTGGAAACATTGCGATAGGCATTGTCATGTTAGTGACTGGCATTACCTGTGGAGTTCTCGCCATTATCAACGGCGCAAGAATGTTGAAAAGGAAATCAGATATCATTTTTTAAGGGTAAAAAAATTGAAAAAAGATTACAAGAAAATACTCCGGATATGCAGCAAAGTCATGTTCGGAGTGTATATTATTTGCCTGACATATTTTTTGTTTTTTGCAGAGAGTACTGGGCGTACGTTTGAAGGCAGGACGTATCATTATAATCTGGAATTATTTAAAGAAATCGGGCGGTTTATCAAATACCGTCATGTGCTTGGAACCAAAGCGGTGCTGCTGAACCTGGTAGGCAATATTGTGGCATTCTTTCCCTTTGGCTTTTTTCTGCCTGTTCTGCACCCGAAGTGCAGATCTATTTTTTACACCACATTTTTCAGCTTCGAATTCAGCCTTATGGTGGAAACGATCCAGTTAGTATCTAAAGTAGGAAGCTTTGACGTGGATGACCTGCTTTTAAATACAATTGGAGGAGCATTAGGATGTTTGATTTTTTTCTGGATGAACGAGGTCAGGAAAAAAAGTGAAAGAATTAATAAGTTCTTTTATTAACAGCCTTTTTGTGCTAAAAAACGCACAGCATGGAGGAAAGAGTGAAAGAATTTGATAATTCTTTCACGAACTACCTGTTTGTGCTGAAAAGCGCACAGAATGGAGGAAACTATGAGACGAAAGAAAAAGAATAATTATAAATTTGCGGATAAAAAGCATTCAAAGTTAGGAAAGGCGTCTGTAGGGCTTGCCGTTTTGTCGTTTCTGTCAGCAATCGCAATGATCGTGCTTTCTATACAGGATAAGGGGAATAGCAGCGTATATATGGGAAGCGCAGGGGTGCTTGCCTTGATTCTGACAGCGGCTTCGTTTCTTCTGGGGCTTTCGAGCCTGCGGGGAGAAGATTATAAGCTGTTTTCTGTCTTGGGAAGCGTTTGTTCTGGAATCATGCTTGCAGGCTGGGTTGCAGTTTATGTATTAGGCTTTTATTCCTAATGGGATGCAACAGAGTGCATGTCATTTAAGATATCAATTTTATGTCTTGGGATTTGCAGATTCATGTTTTGCTATTTTAAATATAAATGAGGTTTTGTTATGAGTTATCAGGAATTTTGGCAGCCGTACCGGGAAATCGTTGAAGAGAGATTTCCTTTGCTTGTAGAACGGTTGGAGCAGATACAGTCCGAAGAGACGGTAAGCCGTCCCTATTTGGCATATTTTCAGCACACGGCGTCTTTTTTAGAAAAATTATGCAGGCTGGAAGAAGAGATTTACCTGGGGGCATGGCAACAGAAGAGCCAGCAGCAATGGAAGCGCAAAAATCAGGAGCTTTACCAGGAAATTTTGCCAGAGAATTATGAGAACAGTTATGGGAATCCTGCCTATGCGGCAAATCAGCTTGGGGAAGCTTATGGCAAGCTTCTTGGCTTGCTGTATGCGGATATCCGTTCCCTGATTCCTTTTGCTTTTGAGGGCAGGAATTACGAGCTGACGGTCTTTGGGGAGCTGTTGGTGGAGATTTACAACTGCTTTGAGCAGCAAGAGCAGCCGCAAGAGGAGGAAATCCGCAACATTATCTATTGGTTTTTCCATGATTATAGTGAAATATTTACGGAGATCAGCGTAATGTCTCAAAGCGGGCCAGAACTAGATTTTCATGTAAGGATTATCATGGACAGTGATCTTTCTGAACTGAGTTATCTGTATCGTTATGGGCTTTATATTACGGAAAATGAGCGCAAGACGGCGGAGTTTTTAAACCATATGCCAGAGGAAGAGATTCAAGCCATGGCAGATACTTATACAGAGGGATATCGAATTGGATTTGAAGTTACTGGAAAAGACTTGTCTAGAAAAAAATATGTGGATCTTCGCTATCCAGTAGGGTTTGAGCGCATGATGCGCGCGGCAGTGAAAAATTTTCAGAAAATGGGGCTTTCTCCCGTGGTGTCTCGGGGAAATGAGCTTTCGTTATCTGGGCGGGGGCCTGGCAGCCGTTTTGTGGAAAGCACTTCGCCGAATCGTCAATATGAATACGACCACAAGTCTGACCGAGCGGCGTATCTGGACAAGGCATTAGTGGAACGGCGTCTGGAAGCGCTGCAGACGGCTTATGAAAATCGCAAGCAACGAGCTGCATGGTATGCAGGACCGGCGGTCGTGGAGACGTTTGGAGAGGACGATTTTGAGCCGAAGAATCAGCCGCTTGCCTGGCAGTTCCAGGAAAAGCAACAGAAACTGAACGTCTATTATGCAAATCAGTCGATGAAGATTACCAACGCATATATGAAAGGGGAGGAGCGCAGCTTTACGATCATCGCTTATCCGATCCCGGCAATCGGGGACAAGTTTGAAGAAATTTTTGCAAAAACGGTGCAGCTGAATACCCTGGATTATAAACAGTATCAAATGATGCAGCAGAAAATCATTGACGTGCTGGATCAGGGAAAATATGTCCATATTACGGGGAAAGATGGCAATTCCACAGACTTGACGGTGGCGCTGTGGCGCTTGAAAGATCCTCAAAAAGAAACCATTTTTGAGAACTGCGTGGCGGACGTAAATATTCCGGTCGGCGAAGTATTTACCTCTCCAGTGCTTGCAGGGACCAATGGGCGTCTTCACGTGACCAAAGCTTACCTCAACGGATATCAGTATGTAGATTTGGAGCTTCAATTTGCCGACGGCATGATTACCGACTACGCTTGCAGCAATTTTGAGACAGAAAAAGAAAACCAGGCATTTTTGAAAGAGCATATACTAAAACATCATGACACGCTCCCCTTAGGAGAATTCGCCATTGGTACCAATACCACTGCTTATCAGATGGGGAGAGAATATGGGATCCAGGGAAAGCTTCCGATTTTGATTGCGGAGAAGACAGGGCCACATTTTGCCGTGGGAGACACCTGTTATAGCTGGGCGGAAGATGTTGCGGTATTTAATCCAGATGGCAAAGAGATTGTGGCAAGGGAGAACGAGATTTCCAGGCTTCGCAAGTCAGAACCCCAGAAAGCTTATTTTAACTGTCATACGGATATTACGATTCCCTATGACGAACTGGACAAGATCACGGTGATCAGGCATGACGGGACAAGGGTGGATGTGATTTGTGACGGAAAATTTGTAGTTCCTGGCACAGAAGCGCTAAATCAGCCCTTGCTTGAACTTGCACATGGCAGGAAGAGCAAGTCCTGATGGCTTTTGCGGCGGCGTCAAAAGAGAAAATCTTTGAGTTTTTGCACTTTGCAATTGATAGCGCCAAAAGGTCTTGCTGCCTTTGGCACCATAGACATCTTGCACAAAAAGTGCTTGAAAAGCTAGCTTTTCAGAGCGCTTTCATGTGCAAAGTGTTTTCATCACTTTGTGATGGAAACCTTTTGGCGCTATGAATTGCAAAATGCGGAAACTCAAAGACAATGCATATTGATTATCACAACAAAACGCATCAATGGCGTTCTGCACGATTCAGTTTTACTTACTAACGCTCATAGATTTAAGGTCTATCAAAAAATTCTGCCAATTGATCCCTATATTTAAATTCATCTTCTTCTGTCGCTAAGTCCACTTCATAAGTAGAATCTCCGATTACCAATGCGCCGCAGCTGTCCGACACATAATAGATATCCACCATTTCACCATCATGTAATGTTGCTTTTAATCTATAGTCAAAAGGGCATCCACCAGAATAGTTTTTTATTTTTTTTACTTTATCTTTTAAAATTTCTTGAAACATATCTTTTTTTTCTTCATCAAGTGGAATCCATGAATTATCTATAAACGCTTCTAATTTATCAATTTTTTCAAGCTTACTTATATCCATACTTTTTAACCCTGCCATTTTCTTTACCATGTCTAACAGAGATTCAGATTTTGCAGATGCATAAATAACGTCCTGATTTTCTTGGTAAATATCAAAATAATGCATACCGTCGCTAAAACTTCTTATGTGCATTCTAATATAATTGCCATGACCATTTACCATAATGTTGTCCGCCTCAAATACACAATCTGCATCCAATGGCAGAGTATCTACATATTCCTTTTCCTTCTGAAACTCTAATTTTTGGATTTCCCCGAAGAAATCTTTAATTTCTTCGGGGGTTCCTTCATATAAAACAACCTCATTATAAAGCGTATCTAAAAGGACTGAAAGTACATTACATTCCGGTATCTCCATCCGGTTTTCCTCAGTAATTGCAACATATTCCATATTATCCGCATTCGGAATTCTTATCTTTTTTGAATATGTTCCGAATTCAAAATAGTTTTCCAGAAATTCTGGTATATCTCCCGCAAGTTGTTTTTGGCTGTCTTCTTCCACATCTTCTTTCTCTATGAAATCTTCCTGCTTGTCTCCCCTATCTTCTTTTGCAGGATTTGTCATTTTCAAATTTTTCTGCGACGAAGACAGTTTATCTTCCTTACATGCATACAAAGAAGCACTCAGAATAAAAAATATCGCCAAAAGCAAAACTTTTTTCTTCACTTTCATATCTATCCTCCACAAATGCCCTAATTATTGCTTAAACATTCACCAGTCAGGCTATTTACTTGATAGGAATTGCCATCTGTTAATTGAAAAATATAGGATGGTTCAAATATCCCATCATTGTTACTATCACAAAATGCAACATCAACATCTGAAACATCTGGCATTACAGCTTCCACTGATGCATCCCGTGTCGCCATCCTCAATACATCGCTTCCTTTTACATCATTTTCCAGTGCTTTTAAGGCACCTTCCAAAGACAACTGTATTGATCTTTGTAATGGAATGATTTCATATTCGTTGTGATTCACCAGACTTGAAACAACACCTGTATCATCTACAATTGCACTATAGAAATCACCCTTTACCGAAATACCATTAAACGCATAATTATATGTTACGTCATACGCCACCGTTTCTTCAACTTCATTCTGGGTATTGCCATCCAAATCTACCTCTGCTGCCACAATTTCCCTTAGTTCTAAATTACCACTGTCAAAATCTGTGAAGTTTAGACCTCGAAATGCCTCTTTAGTCCATTCCGCAGATTTATTTTCTGCTTCATCTGCAGTGATTTCTACACTCTGATCCTTAACTTCTCCATTTAAAGTTGCTGTTCCGCCATCATCAGATAAGACCGTTACATCCATATCCTCTTTAACACGAACATCAACATCTGTAGCTTTGATTGCATAATTTGGTATTGCAATATCTATACCGTCAGTTTCCCCGCCAAGCTTTAAATTTGCTGATATACTTCTTGGCTGCGTCACGCCATTTGGTTTTGCAGAGGAAAAGCGGAGGATTGTAGTTGAACCAGCTCCAGGACGAGAATATGTATTTCCTGGAAATCCTTCAAATCTGGAATATTGTACATTCCCTTTATGTGTTAAAGCCAGATAATTATTATTTCCGTATTCTTTGTTTGCAAGAATCCAAGAGCTTTTGACTGACTCGCCTGTTTTGGCATATTTTATAAATTCATCTACCACTGCGCCATCTTTATTTGGTCCTGCTCCAGGAGCCTGTTCATGATAACCACAAATCACCCTTACTGCTTTATCTCCTATCATGGCATTTGCATATTTTCCACGATTTTTATCACCTGACAATTGATAGCATGCGGCCAAAAAACAAATTCCAGATTTTTTCCTGACCATTTAAAATTTGCAATATCATGAACATTAAAATCCACTCCGCTTGCAGTTCCCCATAATCTCCCAGCTTTACTCCCATGACTTGCCCAATATTTTATCGCTTTTGTCCTCCTTTTAAAATCCGTTAACTTTATCCCTGTTTTTTGTTTCAAAGTACTTTTGTAAGATGGAACTTGACCCTTAATACCATTAACAAATTTCTTACAATCGGATGTCCCTGTATAAGTATTATTTTTAAATGCCTCAACTGTTTTTCCAGCCGCATATGATGGAATATTGCCTAATAATGAAAGACAAATAACCATTGATAAAATACCTAAAAATTTCTTTCTTTTTAACTTCATATTCATTTATACTCCTTAAATTGTATTTTTTAGTTGATTTTTCGATCAATGTTTATAATCTTATTTAATCCATATATATTCAGTGTCACTTTTGACAGGTTTCCAGCCTTTGATTTGTATGGGTTTTTTATTTAATCATAGACGCCACCCACTTTCTCATTTTCATACAAAGCGAACACATAAAGTCATTTTAATATGGCAATAACAAATAAAATATAATATGCTGCTTCTAACAGAAAATTAAAATCTGCCGACAACGGCATACATCAAAATTTCTTGTAATCTATGGTATTCCTAAATAAGTCACTTAATTAATCACCACCTTTCCGCTATCAAATTAGATAAAATATTTTTCAAAATAATGTGTATCTCCAGTAATAAATTATTTATTTAGAAATACCAATTTACTTCATAATGATTATATTTCATAAAACATATATTTGTCAATTATATTTTAGTTTTTCTATATATTGACTTTCTATATTGTATATGCTATAAATATAAAAAAGGAAATTATTTATGGATAATAAAAGCAATTTTAGACGTGGTTTCGTAGAACTTTTAGTGCTTTATTTATTAAGTCAAAAAGATTATTACGGATATGAACTTTCACAAACAATCAATGAACAATCTGATTCTGTATTAAATATACCTGTTGGCTCTCTGTATCCAGCACTATATAAATTGATTGATGCAGGTTATATTTCTGACTATAAAAAACAAGTGGGACGTCGATTGATTCGAGTATATTATCACATTGAAGATTCTGGAATAAATCGTTTAAGTTCGTTAATTGAAGATTATAACTCTACTGTTGCCGCCGTACGGCAAGTTTTGAATTACGAACCTAAAAATGGAGATATGATAAATGATTGACAACGAACAAATTATTCGTTCTTATATTAAAGAAATAAAACATCACTTTCCAATCTACAAATCGGACGAGAAAAAATTTATTAATGATTTGCAGAATGCCATTATGGACTTTTCAAATGAAACCAAAGATTTTACATATAATGAATTAATTAACCGCTTTGGTTCACCAAAGGATTTAGTTGCAAACTATTTATTAGAAGCAGATGCCCAACATTTAAGCAGGGAAATTCGCTATTCACACCGAATCAAGTTAATTTCAATATTTTCAATAGGCACTATTATCGCGTCTCTTGCTACTGTTATAATGTTCCAATTTCTCTTCTACTACCATGCACAAACATCCTACATTTCCAGAGAAGTAACAATAATAGAGGAGGATAACAAGAAATGAATCAATGTAAAAAAAATAAACTCTTTCATATTAGCAATTGCTCTTATGCTTGTTGCAGGTAATCACACAAAAACAGTACACGCAGCTAATACATCTACATCAACCCGAGATATAAGTATAGAAAAAATTGCAGATGATTTATACTGTATTACAACAATTGAAACAACGATAAATAGCAGCTTAGATAAAAGCGTTACCGCCACTCGTTCCTCTAACACCAAATTGGGAAGCAAAACGGTCAAATATCAAAACAGCAAAGGAACAACTCTGTGTTATGTAAAAGTATCTGGCACTTTTTCATATAACGAAAATAATTCTCGTTGCACCGCTGCGTCTATATCAGCAGCTTCTTACGACGAAAATTGGACGATATCCAATAAAAGCAGCAGCAAATCAGGAAACACTGCGTCTGCTACTGCGACGGGCACGTTAAACAAAAACTCTTTGTTCAGCCAAACCATTACAAAGACTGTATCATTGAGTTGCTCTAAAAATGGTAAACTTTCATAACATAAATATCAGCAAAGAATTATTTCTTTGCTGATATTTTATCCCTATCTGGTTTAACCCATCTATAAAATTGCAACATTCTCATTTTTAATTTCTTGTCTAAGGGATTCATTTATTAGTTTTTGTATAAGGGATACCATTGTATCAGAATTAATAACTCTACTCATTAACTCTTCTAAATCCTTCATCGATTCAATCCAAAATATATCTTTCATTTGACCACCTGAATATTCTAGCGCCAAGCTATCATTCATTACTATCGTAACAGGGTAAGATAATGTTCCATGATGAACAAACATCATCCTATATTTGTAATGTTCTAAACCCCTTACAGTCAAAAAAATTCAAATTTATAATCCTCATTATTTTGTTCCCCTAAATCTTTTTGTATATCAACAGTGACCTCTTGCCCTAATGTAGGTAAAACAAGACCGAGATTTTTCTTATAACTCCGTATTTTTCCATCATATTTTTCAATTTTTCCCTTTACATAACCTCGTGTCGCTTCATCTATTTGCTGTAAAGAATTTTTTATAACAATTTCTGGTTTATCCTTATCTACTAACTCAAATGAAAATGTTTCTTTATTCATTTATAAATTCTCCCTTCTAATCTCTTATTTCACACATAATAGGAAAATGATCGCTGATTTTCTTATTAGGATGTTGATTTTTATTTTTCAAATCAGTATAACTACATGTTGTAATTATTTTTAACTTTTCTTTTATAAATACTGGCAAAACTTCCTGGCTTATAATTACTTGATCATGCATATACCACATTGGCGAATGTAGCTTTGATTGATTCAAATAATATGTTCCTGCTGGATAAGAAAAATCGCCCATAAGACTCCACATAGGATTGTAAAACTTTCAGTACTCTTTCTTATGTACAGACCTTGTTGGCCTATCCGTAAAATTTAATTCAGGTAGCCCATGAAACCCATTCGCATTCAAACAAATTCTCCCATATGGCATTTCATTAAAATCTCCTATAATAATCGTTTTTTGTGAGTTTATATCCTCCTCCATTTTCTGTATATCATACATAATTTTTTGTATATCCTCTAACCTTTCTTCACTCCGATCACCATGTGTATCTGAAATGAGATGAACGCAACACAATACATATTTATCCAAAAGTATATGAATCTCGTAGTAATCCTCTTGAGGTCCAGGTTCTATATCTATATAATTACTCCATACACTAATCCTATTACATCCTGATGTAAGACATTTAATCAAATTTTGTTGATTTTCTCTAAATAATGCATATAGTTGATTTTCATCCGCATTATATTCTGCCATAACTAATATATCTATTTCATTATCTTCAACAATACTAGTGTGCTGACACATTTATATCTGGCGAAACTCTGCAGAACGATTGTTCATCAGCAAGACGGAAGAAGGAGGCGATGCGGTGGCATCGTTGACTGATGACAACGCAGTCTGATGGGCAATCGGGCAAGGAGGTTTGCCTGAATATAAATGTGTCAGTACACTAGCAAAGCGTCAATCAACTCATTTGATAACTGCGGATGCTCTGTAAAATATACATGCCCTACATATCCTTCTTTTTCTATAAAGCCTGTATAGAAAGCCACAAACTTTTCCTGCGCATTTGTTACCATTTGGGGCGTAATTTTAAGAGTTATATCAATGAGCATTTACAGTACCTCCTACTAATCCTGATTATAATTTGACGACTTTTAAAGGAAACAACATCACGTGAGATATCAGCTCCGTATCCGTTCGCATCTGCAGCTGCGCCTTGTTTTAGCATGCAAGGCTAAAAATCTACGATAATTTCATTTTACCAACCCATTTTTAGCAACCAGTTGTTTACTAAGTCTGTCCGCTGTCTCTCTAATCTTCCTGTCACTTTGCCCAGCATCAATTCCCCGCAAATACGGCCGTCCAGCAGGTATATGATCCTGTCGCAGCGGCTGGCTACCTTGCTGTCGTGGGTCACGATCAGCATCGCCATCCCCTCACGGTTTAGCTTTTCCAACTCTGCCATGACCTCCTCGGCCGCACCTTTATTGAGCGCCCCGGTTGGTTCGTCCGCAAAGAGGATTTCCGGCTCATTGATGAGACTCCGGCAGATACAGGCACGCTGAAGCTGACCCCCGGAAACCTCGGTAATTTTCCGCTCTTCCAGACCAGAAATGGAGAGTTTCTCCATTAATATTTGCGCCCGAAGCTGTAACACTGCCTTCATCTTTCTGCCTCTATTGGCATGTAGCGCCGACAGCAGAATATTATCGAGGATATTCAAGTTGGTCATCATATTCATCTGCTGGAACACAAATCCCATGCGATGCAGACGCAGCCTTGCCTTTTGATCCTCGGCAAGTCCGGTGATCTCTGTATTCCGCAGCCAGACCTCTCCGCTGGCAGGCTGATCCATGCCTGACACGTTATAGAGCAGCGTAGACTTTCCAGAACCGGACGGCCCCATGACTGCTAACATCTCTCCTTGCCCCATTTCAAAGGAAATATCATTCAATATTCCGCTTTTCGATAAGCCCTTTACTCGCAATAATGGTTCCATTAGCGTTACTCCTTTCCCATGCAGCACTCAAAGGCTTTGACTTTTTGAATGCCTGTGATACCGGTCCAAATGGCTAGAGCGGATGTTATAAGCACAGGGATCAAAGCCGAAGCCAGCAACTGACTCCAGTCAATCACAAAACGAACCCCCTCTGCGCCCAAGGCTTGCAATATAATTCCGCAAAGACCTTCGCCCAACAGATTTCCCAGTATGACGCCAATTGCAATCCCTATCATAGAGGGAAAAAAACCTTTAAAAAAGCAGACCCGCTTCAATTCTTTGCTAGTGAAACCCAAAGCTTTGTGAAGAGAAATCGTGTAGCGCTCCTGCTCCACGATCAACCGCAGAAACAGAGCCAGCACCACAGCAGTCACCAACACAGCAATGACTTCAGCAACCCCGGACGCCAGAGAAAGCTGCGCCAGGGTCTGCGCATAGGTTTCCCTCACATAGTCTGAAATATTTGTCACCTCTATGCCTGCTAGCTGGTATTGCTCGATCCACTGTTCGCTGTCTGCGGATTCATGCAATGAAACATACAGAACGCTCCAGATCACTGGTGTTTGGCTCGACCTGCCGCTGATTTTCGCAGTTTTTCCGCCATTGGTAATGTCGGAGTAGATGCCACAGAGGTCATAGGGAATGATTTCGCCATCTATCACCAATTGCAAAGAATCCCCAACCGAGAGGCCCAATTCCGCTGCGTTCAATGAGGAAAATGCGATCTCCCCCTGCGCTGTTGGCGGCTTTCCCTGAGAGAAGATGACTGGGAAAGCAAGATGGTTCCCCATTTCTACCGTCAGGCTGACTGTTTCTCCATCTGGCAGAATAGCGGAACAGGAACTAGTGTGCTGACACATTTATATTCAGGCAAACCTCCTTGCCCGATTGCCCATCAGACTGCGTTGTCATCAGTCAACGATGCCACCGCATCGCCTCCTTCTTCCGTCTTGCTGATGAACAATCGTTCTGCAGAGTTTCACCAGATATAAATGTGTCAGCACACTAGTCTGAAGGACAACATATTTTTCCACCTGCAAGTCATGTTCCAAAACGGCGGCAATTTGATCAGTCATGCGGTCAATATCCTCCCTCTGCCGCACATCTATGCGCAGTTCCCCGCTACCAATGCCCATATAAGTTACAAACACCGGGGAACACAGGGTATTATGCAAATTTTTCGGTACCAGCATTAAAAATGTGCAAATCGCCGTCATAACGCCAATCAGCAAATATTGCCTCCTGACCTTTTGCTTTTTCTGAACCGGAAACAGCGCGTCCAGTACAGACAAATTATCTGTCTTTTTCAGGGATTGATTGACAGAAAGCAGTATAATCCCAACCGACAGCAGCGACGCTAAAAGGGCGGCAATGCCATTCGATACCCCCTGATCCGCTGAACCATACAGTTCCCGGAGTTGTTTTGCAAGTGGTTCTTGTGCCGCCGCAGCTAAGCCAAGTCCAACCAGTGCGCCACAAGCAGAAACTAAAAGATATTTGGCGAAATAGATGCGTTTAATTTCCCGCCTGTCAATACCGAGGGCTTTCAACATTCCTGCTTCTTTCCTATCTCGTTCCATTTGCAGCGCAAGGATAAAATGAATGCAAAGCATGGCGATCAGCAGCACCATGATGCTTACAAGGAAAATGACAAAAATCATCATACCATCCGACAGCGCATTCATCATCCGAATCAGCGGGCGCGTGACCAAAGGCCCATTGCAAGGCAGCCCCTGGTCCAAATAGTCCGATTGAAAATTATTTATATCCGCTCCGTCATCCAAGAGAAATTCAATCAAATATTCCTCCTGCCCCTGATCGGTCAGCGCTCGATAGTCCTTTTCACTGACCAGGAAACGTTTCGACGATGCCATCATCGAGTTCATCTGCGCGTCCCTGATAAAACCAGCAACTGTAAGCTTCCGTTCCCCAATTTCCAGCACATCCCCTGGCGCTACGCCATACTGGGCGCGATAGGATATCGGAACATATACTTTTCCTGGCAAGACTATCGGAAGTTTGCCGTCCATATCCAGCAGGAAGTCAAAACGTTGCCCCTGCACACACAGACCGTTGTCTTGCGTACTATCTATCAAATTGTGCCCGCCAAGAACAATCTGGCTGTTGTCCAGGTTCAAAAAACGGCACAGCTGCCAGTCTTGCACCTGTGGGCTGTTATCCGCAAATGATGCTAACACCCTTTCTTTCACCTCTCCTGCATGCATTTGCATGAAGTCAGGCACGATAGCATTGTCCATCAAGTTATCGATAGCTCCCAGCAGATTCGTGCACAATAGTACTGTCAGCGCCAGCAGAGCGGCGGAAATTGTCATAAAGAAAACCGTAACGGCGGACATCAGCTTATTGTGCCGCACATCGTTGAAAATCAATTTTTTTATCATGATGACTCCTTTTCCAACACTCTGGCTCTTTTGATCACATAGCGTGACAATGCGGCGGCACTCAACACGTCGCTCATAATCATCACAATGTTAGCGCAACAGCCCTGGTTGCCTTGCACCAGTCCTTTTTTGCAGCTAATTAATCGTAGTGGCTTTATTCTCGATCAACTTTTGCCCCCTGAAAGATTGGAATGATCGCTTTTTGCATGCTGCCTCGCTCCATCCCCAGTAGTCGTTCCAAATTATACACGAAAGCAGCAATTTTTTTCTGCCGCTCCTCCTCGCTATGTTCTGTAAGGACATCAAACACCGTGCTTGAGTAGAGCAGCGTCATCTCCGCCACTTCCGCTGGGTAATCCGTTTGGCAAATTCCTTGGGAGGTCCCTTCTTCGATCAAGCTGGCAATAATGGGAATAATGCCAGTCAGCAAACGTTGCTGCATTTTTTGATGCATCAAGGCGTTTTGCGGCTTATGTACCTGTTCCATAATTTCATGACCAAGATCGTTATCCACGTTCAATGCCAGCATCATCAAGGTTAGGCGTTCCAATACTGGCATGGTCTTCTTCTCAGCTATCCCGCTTGCTTTTTTCACCAGGCCATCCGTCATCCGCTGAATCATGGCATCCAGAATGTCCTCTTTCGACTTGAAGTGATAATAGAGTGTTCCACGGGCAATTCCAATCTCATTGAGAATATCATTGGTACTAGTACTGTCAAAACCCTTTGTTCCGAATAATCGTTCGGCAACATCCAATATCTCATTTTTTCGCACACTCGCTTTTTTGACTACTCGCATTTTTCCTCCCTAATAGCATCATTTACCGACATACTGTCGGTTTGTATTTTAGCATTTTTCATAAAATTTGTCAATATCTCTGCTTTTTTAGTTTCCCATTTTGCAATGTAAGCCTTTTGAACAAGTGAATATCTTAATGTGACAGCCCCACTTTCCGCAACGCTTTTCTGTGCAAGATGTCTATGTTTCCAAAGGCAGAGAGACCTTCGGGAGACTAATCTATACCCTTTCCAGAAAATATTGCCTGGATAGCCACTGAAACAATCAAGCGCTTTTCAGGAAGATTTAACTTTTCAAGCATTCCAAAATAGGTTCAATATATTTCTTGTCTGAAATATCATAGGAGCTTGAAATCATCTTTATCATTTCTCGATCTGTTTCTGTTTTATCTTTTTTGGCTTTCAGCATCTTTATAAACATTTTCATCATAAATTTTGACGAAGCAGGCATTTTTTCATAGTTAAGTCCGCCTGGGCAATAAAATACACTTACTTTTTTCGACTCCAATCCTTTAAAATTCTCTTTAAGAGCCCGCTTTATTTCCGGACTATCCATTGGACTTGCGCCAACACAAAACGCAATCAGCTTCTTATCCACCCATTTCTCTATATTGCCTTTAAGCCAATTAAGCTTGTTGATACTCCCTGCACACGCCCAGCCTCCAAAAACGACCGCTTCGTATGAATCCATGTTTTTTCTTTTTGCCACTGATAATTCAAGGCAGTCAGCTCCTGCTGCTTCTGCGATCCATTCGGCGTATCGTTTTGTAAATCCTGTTTGCGAGTTATAAATTACAATTGTTTTCATCTGCTTAAATCTCCCTTTTCTAAATTTTCATTACATATTCAGCAGCTTATAAGATATATTTTCTGCTCATTGTAGTTCCCGCTATTGCCTCTATATCTAATCACCGTTGCTCATTTTTACTTTTATCGTCTGCGATCTTTTTAACATTTTGCCTTGAGCAACCCAGCAAGCTTCCTAGCTGCGTCAATGTTAGTTGCTCTTTTGATTGCCTGACTATTGATAATAACATAAATTGCTTTAATGATACCTCTGGAATGTGGTTATCAAAAATTGTCTGCAGCTTATTGCCATGTAAAATCTGAATATTTCTATTATGTTTTAGCATCCTTTCGATAAAAACTGAATGCGTCAAGGAAAGAAAAATATTCTTACCATCCCAGTTCCAATAACCAGTTATTTAATAATCTCTCTCTATCTTTCTCTTTTATCTCGAAGTCTTTAGGACTTATATACTCGCCCTTAATGTTACCATCTACAATATACAGCACTCTGGAACACATTGCGGCTACCTTTGCATCATGAGTTACCATCATGATCGTTATTCCTTCTTCGTTTAACTTTACCAGTTCCTCCATTACCTCATTTAATCTTGGCAATTAAAATATCTACATCATAAGGTTTTTCAATGTAATCATCTGCGCCAAGATTTAAGCCTTTTAATTTATCATTCTTTTCCACCTTGGCACTAGCTATTAAAATATGGGTATTGGAAGTCTCCCTAATCTTAGAACAAACCGCAAATCCATCCATTCCAGGAAGCATAATGTCCAACACAATCACTCTGGCTCCATATCTTTCATACAATTCCAAAGCTTTTTCACCTGTTTGAGCTACACTAACCATGTAATTCTCCTTACGAAAAAAATCACACAGCAAAATACCTATTTCTTTGTTATCTTCCACAATTAATATATCCAGCATTTTTCCTTAAGCATCTTTCCTTACTCTTCTGCGCCTCAAGTGAGAATTCAAATTTTCTCTGTTCATTATACCATGTAATAAGCCTGCATTCCTCTCATATCTCCCCGGCTTTTTATAGTTGGCAAACTACTAGCAGATAATCGTTCGCCGTTTCATCAACAGTAATACTTCTCCTGCAAAGATTTATAAACAAAAATCAAGGACATCCGCACCTGCCCCGATAACTTTCACTTCGCTGTAATAAGAATCCAGCACATAAAAGCGTAACCGCAATATTATTTTTTCCATCCATTTTTCTGCTTTTGCTTTGCGATCTGCAAACTTCACCACTTTTTTGCTGCCTTGCCTTTTCCTTTCTTGATCTCACATCATTCTTCGTCAATAAAATTCTGATATGTCTCGTTGGGCTGTTTTCAGCTTCTTCCATTATAACACAGATAAAAATCCAACACAAAAAGCCGGCTTCTCCCTTGCTTCACGCTCACCTGTAGAAAGTTCCTCTGCTACGTCAAGACCAGAGCCTTTCCTTTCCGTTCCAATCCCCGGCAACGGCTCCCCACTACTGCCACGGATCGAGATATTAGAAAGCAGAAATACCTTTTGTTATGGACTTATGATTGTTACGGCTACGTTTTATCTTTTAGGGATTATCATTTTTTAGAATATCCATCACAACCGATACTTATTATAGTGCGGCTTTCATTTGTCTATGCAGAATACCATAAGTGCCTATTTCTGGAGATTTCCAGCACTTTATCTTTTTCATTTTCGCTCATTAAAAAACATAAATTTACAAAAAATTAGTGTTAAAAAATGTGTCACCGATGAAAAATGTGTCAAGTTTGAAAACGATAGCATCTAATAAACAAGCGAGGAATCACCCTTGAATACAGGATGGTTTTCTGTATAACAAAACCAAGATAACCTGATTATTTCCCCACTGAAAAAGCGGGGATGAAAGAGAAAAAGGAATGGAAAAAGCGGATATTGCTAAATATACTATTAAAGACAGCCTTTTTACAGATTTAACTCAAAAATACTTTAACTTTTCTAGATGGTATGTAAACAGTAGATATACGTACCTCGACTGATTTAACAATTATAATTGAGCAAATACCAACTTATGCACAAAATAAAAACATTCTCCGCTGAATGATGTGTAATTGAAGAATGAAACTAGATAAGGATAAAAATTAAGTATGTGTTTAAGACGATACGGTTGGGATTATATATGTTGATCTTCTCACAACCGACAGGTTCAATTATTTTCTT